>Ga0206871_10232_pt1 | contig 13699 bp, 9 predicted proteins | sample Alteio_BWOrgCont_33_FD_152627 | JGI IMG/M metagenome (GOLD analysis project Ga0206871, IMG submission 152627) | Enriched cells from forest soil in Barre Woods Harvard Forest LTER site, Petersham, Massachusetts, United States -... | ecosystem: Environmental > Terrestrial > Soil > Temperate forest >...
CAGCCAAAATGATCGGTTTTGTTTTGGGGGTGGTTTCGGGGAGCTTACCGTCTTCTTTCAAGGCTTCCATAGCGCTTTATAGGACTGAAATAAGGATAGCACAAGGAAACAATATGTTAACGACAAGACTGCCAAAACGCTAATAGGCACGCAGGGAAACGTCCAGGGGGACTTTGCAGTAATCGGAAAAAAACGGCAGCATGCTCTTGATTTTAGCTACGGCTTCTTCGGCCGCTGCTTCACCCACTTTCATGATTTCTTCCGAGCGATGAAGATCGGTCCAGAGAAATTCCCGCATATCGGGAGCAATCACTACGTGCGCGATTTCGGTACGTGCCTGGGCAATTTCGTACTGCATCGTGTAGATCATTTTAAAAAAGACTTCCATAAGGCTTGGAGACCGGGGGCCCAGGGGAAAAGCGCGGCGATGGCGCCCCAAACCGCGGCGTACGGAAGGTTTGGCTGTGAGATTGACGGAAATGAGGATGTCGGCTCCCATCCCCGCAACGGTGGATGTTGGTACCGGGTTGATCAAGCCTCCATCTACAAGGAATCGTCCCTTATGCAGGAAAGGGCGGAAGAGGATGGGTAAAGAGGTTGAGGCTCGCACGGCATCCACAACGCGGCCTTCTCGAATCACAACTTCGTGGCCGGAACGGATGTCGGTCGCAACAGCAGCAAAGGGGATCAACAACTGGTCAAACTCCACATTGCCCAGAACACTACGAAGAAAAGCGTTCAGTGTCTGCCCCGCCATAAATCCGGAATGCGGGAAGGTCAAATCACCAAAGATGTTTTCAAAGAGCCACCTTTTAGTAATGGTTTGGGCGATTTCACGAATTCGTTCGGGGCTATTCCCGGCGCAATAAAAGCTACCCAGGAGCGCGCCCATGGATGTTCCGGATACCATGTCCACTGGAATGCCTTCTCGTTCAAATACTTTCAGCAGACCGATTAATCCATAGCCATAGGCCGCGCCCGAGCCCATCGCAATTCCCACCCGGAGTTTGCCCAGCGCCCGGGCGATGCGGTCCAGTGCCGCGATCGCGGGCGCTGCTTGGGAACTGGAAAGATAGGGAGTTCCGCTTTCCCGGAAGGGTTGGTGGAACATTTCGCTCCAGGGAACCCGGAAATCCGCCGGCGTCGTCCCCGCAGAGCTGGGATGTTGAAGAAATATCGTCGTAATCGGCGTGGTCGCCCCATTAAGATTCTCATTGAGAGCATCGCGGGTTGGAATGGCCAGATCCTGGGCCTGGTCCCAAAGCGTCAAGAGGATCTTATCGGCTTCCCGGACTAGAATCTGGCTGATGGGGTCTTTCTCAACGGGGCCCAGAACCAGCGTGAAGTCATAATGATCTTTGAGAATTCCCAGCAACGCCGGCACGGCGCCGATGAGGTTTTCTTTCAGTAATTTGGGATGTAGCGAAAGAATATCCAGTCCCGAGGGATGTGTTGCCATCATACGCTGGAGCGTCGGAAGATCGAGAAATTCTTCTTCCTTGAGCATGGCCTCGTTGGAAATGGGGCTATGCAGTCCCAGCGCCCGGGCGATGTCCCCGCTTCGGGGACTGAGATCAACCAGAATGACTTTGCGGCGCGTTTGTTCGACCAGCGCGACGGCCAGATTGATGGTGGATAAGAGCATGGCTTCATAGGGGAGTCCGGGCACCAGGGCGATGAGTTGGGGCTGCTTAGGTTTGTCCTGGGGAGGATGGAACGAAACGGCCAGCCGTTTGGATAAGGCGCGGGAAAGGTGAATTCCGATGAGCGGATGTGTTTCTAAAATCGCGTCGAATTCTTTTTTTCCGAGAACCATGAACTCGCAGGCCGTATCTGTGACAACGCTGAATGCATGGGGTTCGCCCGTCAAAAGCGCCAGCTCTCCCACCGAATCGCCGCGGCCAAGAAACGCCATGGTTTTCTCTTCGCCCTTATCGCTTTTGGCGACGATCCGGACCCGTCCGGACTTGATTAAATAGAGACCATCCCCGGGGTCCCCTTCCCGCAGGAGTATCGCACCTTTGGGAGATTGCAGGTTTCGCAGCGCCGCGACGAGTTCCAGCAGAACCTCCTCACCCAGAGGGCTGAAGAGCGAGTTGCGTTTGAGGAAGTAGAGACCATCGGCGCGTATTTGGGAATCCATAATTACCTTAAGTTGTATAATTCTGCGCCATGGTGAAATATCAAGCCGTTCGCGGCACCAAGGATATTCTTCCGGCCGAGGCCGCTCACTTTCAGGCTCTGGAAAAAGCGGCTCGGGGTCTTTTTGAGCGCTTCGGATTTGAAGAAATTCGAACCCCTACCTTTGAAACCGTCGACCTGTTTCAACGTTCCCTCGGCGAAACCACGGATGTTGTCCAGAAAGAAATGTACGTCTTTGAGGACCGCGGCGGTCGAAAACTGGCTTTACGTCCCGAAGGGACCGCCGGTGTTGTGAGGGCTTTCATCGAACATCATTTATCTCAAACGTCTCCATTTTGCAAGCTGTTTTATATCGGACCCATGTTCCGGGCCGAACGCCCCCAGGCGGGCCGCTACCGGGAATTCTGGCAGACCGGCGCTGAATATTTCGGAAATGCCGCACCGGAAGCCGATGCGGAACTCCTCCTGCTCGTTCAAACGTTGTTCCGGCAACTGGGGTTGAAGGAGGCGCATCTTAAAATCAACAGTCTGGGGGATGCGAAATGTCGCCCGCAGTATTTGGCCGCATTGACCGCCCACATTCAGGGGATATTACCCACGCTCTGTGAAGACTGCCAGCGGCGTGCTCTGAAAAACCCATTACGCGTGCTGGACTGCAAAATAGACGGACCGAAACTGACCCATGTTCCAACGATTGATAAATTCTGGTGCGATGCCTGCCGTCCGCACTTCGAAAAAGTTCAGGATCTTTTAAAACAGGCCGGAGGGGTTTTTGATGTAGTCCCGCGCCTGGTTCGAGGATTGGATTATTACACACGTACCGTCTTTGAGATTACCTCGAGCGCCCTGGGGGCGCAGGACGCCTTAGCGGCGGGCGGTCGTTATGATCAACTGGTGAAAGAACTGGGAGGTCCTGATGTCCCTGCTCTGGGTTTTGCCATGGGGATGGAACGCGTCATTCAGGCCATCCAGGCTGGGAATCCCTCAGCGGCCATCAAGCGTCTTCCGCAGCTTAAAATTTTTGTGGCTGCCGTTGGGGAAGAAACCGCTCAACAGGCCAGTCTCCTGCTGAACGAGCTGCGGCTTGATAGCCGTTTGATTCAAAAGGATATCCAGGTAGAAGGCGGCTATTTCGGCAAAAAGCTTGGCGCCCAGCTGCAGTTGGCAGATAAAAGCGGGGCGGCCTATGTCATTATTCTAGGGGAAGATGAAATCAAGCAGAAGAAAGTGACCCTCAAATCTCTTCAGACCGGACTGCAAGAAACCCTTGAAAAATCGCACTTAATCCCGCATCTTCTAAGCTTGGATGCGCAAAAATCACTGGATTAGCCTCGCCCTTGGCTTTTTAATTGCCGGCACTCTTGCGCTGGCCGAATGCCGACGGGGTGTTTATTTCCTGGATACATCTGCCACGGTTCATGCGCACAAAGGTTTCGATTATGGACTGGCCTATCTCATGCAGCGCATGGAGTGGGCGACATCAGATCTCCGGTTTAAAATCCGCGGCAGCCGTCCAACCCATCCCGATATCGCCATCATTAAGATTGACGACAAATCTCTGGCCGAACTTCATCAGTGGCCCTGGCCGCGCAGCATCCATGCTCAACTGATTCGAGCGCTGCAGACGGATCCTCCCAAAGCACTCGTTTTCGATGTGGTCTTTATCGAACCGTTTAATACGGATCCAGCTGGTGACCGGGCGCTCATCAAAGCCACGGCTCAGAACCCCTGGGTGGTGCATGCGCTCTTTTTTGATCTGGATGGAGAACGCGTCACTCATGTAAGTCTGCCTTTTAAAGGATTGTTGAATGCCGTTCACAAGGTCGGAAACGTCAACGCGGCGGTCGATGAGGACGGTGTGCTGCGTCAGGCCGTGTTGGAACGCAGCGTTGGAGATCAGTCTGTCCCGCTCTTATCGGTCGCAGGCGCCGCCGTTTATCTGCATGAACCCGTAGACCATTTAATTGGACGAATGCCGAAGGATGGTCATGGCCGCATGCTGCTGAACTATGTAGGCCCGGAGTACAGCTTTAATTACATTTCGTATGTCGATGTGCTTTCAGGCAAAGTGCCTGCCCGCTCGTTGAAGGGGAAGATCGTTCTGGTGGGTTCCACAGCGACGGCAACCTTTGACCATTATCCGACACCGACATCGAGCTTTATGCCCGGGGTCGAATTCCATGCCAACGTTATCGATAACCTTTTAAATGACAACGCCTTGCGCCTCGCGGATCTGCGATGGACGTATCTGGCTATCGGCCTTTTCGCTGTTTTCTGCAGTCTTCTGCTTGTGCGATTTTCGGCCGGGATGGGCGCCCTGGGGGCTCTTGCCCTTGGACTTCTATATGCCGGCCTGGCGCAATGGCTTTTTGTCCAGCACAACTGGGTCATTGATGAAGCGGGTCCTCTTGGAACGTTGTGGCTCTCATATGTCGCCATTGTTATTTACCGCTTTTTCACGGAGGAACGTGAAAAACGCTGGGTGAAAGCCGCCTTTGGACAATATGTCTCTCCGAAAGTTCTTGAGATCCTGATGGACGATCCGAGCAAATTGAAGATGGTCGGGGAGCGCCGCGATATGACGGTCTTTTTCTCAGATGTCGCCGGTTTCACGTCCATTTCAGAACGATTAAATCCCGACGAACTGGTTGTTCTGTTGAACAAATATCTCTCCGCGATGACGGAAGTGGTCTTTCAATACGACGGCTACCTCAACAAATATATGGGTGATGGGATCATGGCGTTCTGGAATGCGCCCGTGAAGCAGGCCGATCATGCCGAACGCGCCTGCCGCTGTGCGCTCAAAAGTATGCAACGTTTAAAGGAACTCAATCAGGAACTAGAAAAAGAGGGACTGGTGCCGCTGAGTGCCCGCATCGGTCTCAATTCCGGAACCATGGTGGTGGGAAATATGGGGTCTATGCAAAAGTCGGACTACACGGTAATGGGGGATAATGTTAATCTGGGATCGCGACTGGAAGGCGCCAATAAAGCCTTCGGCAGTTCCATCATGATCAGCGAGTTTACCTACGAACTGGTACAGGACCGCTTTGAGGTGCGTTTCCTGGACAAAATCCGCGTGCCCGGCAAGGCGAAGCCCGTTAAAACCTATGAACTGCTGGCTGAAAAGGGCGAACTGGAACCTCACTGGCAAAAATCCCTCGTCCTGTATCACGAAGCCATCCAGTTTTTTGCCGACCGGCAGTTTGATTCAGCGCGTACGAAATTCCTTGAAGTCCTGGCGATCTTGGGGCATGATAAACCCTGTGAAACTTATATCGAACGAGCCGAGCACTTTGTGGTTAATATGCCAGCGAGGGATTGGGATGGCGTCTTTGAACTCAAAACGAAGTGAGGACTAGCGATTAATATCTTCTGGCGGCTCGTTCTGGCGCACTTCATCGCCGATTTCACCCTTCAAACCAACCGCGTGGCCAATTGGAAGCGGGAGAGTCGCTGGGGGATGTTCGTGCACATCATTACGCACCCCATTGTTTCCGTCATCCTGACATGGCCTTATCTTTCCTGGAACTGGGTAGATACCCGGTGGTTAAAACTGGACGGTTGGGTCTGTGTGGCGCTCATCGCAATTTTTCACTGGCTGGAAGACGAATGGCGGGTCTGGTCGATTCAGGAAACCGGCAGTCCGGACTCGACCGGCTTTTTCCTCTGGGACCAGGTAGTTCATCTGACCATGATCCTGGCGTTTTCTCCCACCATCCCGACGGCGCAAACCGCTCCCTGGGTCTTCCCGTTGCTCTGTGCCGTGCTTCTGGCACATTTTACCTCGGTTCTTATTTTCTTTATGGAAAACGATCTCTGGGGAAAGTCCCTTGTATTGGGTACTGGAAAATATCGATTTATCGGAGAACGCTTAATCGGGGCGGCGCTTTTCCTGCTTCCAGGGGCCTGGTTCCTGCTGGCTTTTTTCTGGATTGGATGGATGGTCTACCTGCACTACCGGAAGGCCGAAGATCGAACGTGGGTTCAAATGGTGGTGGGTAACGCCGCCGTTGTTCTTCTCGGTCTCCTCACCCGCGGTCTTCTCTCTTAAACAATAAAAAAATCGTTACTGTGCCCGGTGGGATTTGAACTCACGACCTCTTCCTTCGCAGGGAAGCGCTCTATCCAGCTGAGCTACGGGCACAGCAACGACTCGGCCGTTATTCTATCAAACGGCACCCTTGCGATGATCCCGGATGCCAAGAAAGATCGGAATCGCGGCCGCCTGGGCGGCCATTGAAAAAACAATCACGCCGGTGATGGATCTGTCGTATAGATATCCGATCAACGCGCTGCCGGCGAACCAGGTGATTCCGTAAGCTGCGTTGTAGATCCCGTAGGCGGCGCCTCGGTGGTCTTTGGAAACCAGTTCGGCCACGACCGCTTTCATAACGGATCCCTGGGCGCCCATCCCGATTCCCCATAACATCATCCCGACCAGGCAAAGGACGAAATGTCCCATGAATACCAGCGGAGCAAAGAAAATAGATAGACAGGCTCCAATGGCCATGGTTTTGGCGCCGATGTGGTCGAACAAGCGCCCGAAACCCAAAGCCGCCACAGCCTCAACGGCCATGGCTAAGGCATACAGGGTGGGAATCCACGCTTCGGCGATGTGCGCGGTCTTGCGAAAGTGGTAGGCGATCAGAGGAAAGTCCGCATAGCCCGCGGCCAGAAGGCCGACACCCGCCAGATAAAACCAGAGGCGGGTTGGAAATCCGCTGGTTTCCAGTTCAGGCGGGGTGCCTTCCAGTTCTTCCGGGTGGCGAAAGAGATACCAGCAGGTGGTCAATGCGGCGAGCGCAAGCAACGCAGGTACGGCCAGAATCGCGAAACTGGCATGGTAGCCCTTTTTGAAGTAAAGCAGCGCGGCTACGAGCAGCGGCCCCAAAGTCGCCCCGGTCTGATCCATAGCTTCATGCAGGCCGAAACCCCAACCCCGCCCCATGGTCTGGGTGGCATGAGACAGCATGACGTCCCGGGCCGGGTTACGGATGCCCTTCCCTACGCGCTCCATGATCAATAAAGCGGCGGCCGCCGGCCAATGATCGGTCAAAGCCAGCATGGGGATGGCCAGAAGATTGATGATGTATCCGCTAAAAGCGATAAGCCAGTATTGGCGACTTTTATCGCTGACAAAGCCGAAGACCATCCGCAGGGCATAGCTCACAAACTCTCCAAACCCCGCCACAAAGCCCACAACTGTGCCGCTGGCTCCCAGCAAAGCGAGATAAGGCCCGGCAATACTGCGTCCTCCTTCATAGGTCATATCGGCCAGCAGGCTGACGGTCCCCATAAGAATCACGAACCGCATAGCCGCAGAAGTAGAAATAATGCTTTTTGGCGTGTCTGACATACCTCTAGTGTATCAGGCAAGCGTTACAGAGACTGTTGTTGATTGTTTGAATTATTTTTTTTGTGCTTGGGGGAATGGTTTTTCGCGAGGTGAGATGACTTCCGCTTGTTCTTATTGTGATGGTCTAGCGAGGTTTTTTGGGCACCTGCGGCTCCGTGCTGAGCCTGCTCCGGGCGCGCAGATTGTTGCTGCGCGGGATGCGGCGCAGACATGCGGGAAGCTGCGGCAAAACGATCCGATAGCGCGGGCGTCGGATAAGCGACGCCTAAGCGGTGCGCAGGATTGTGAGTCCATACGCTCGTAGGAGGCGGAGCGGAAGAGGCCAATGGCGATTTCGAACCGCCGGTTCCCGGTAATCCGCCGGCAGCTGAGGGCACGGTATTGGGTGTACGGGAGGTCGCCGCAGCGCCGGACGCGGGCATCGCCGCGGGGGCTGGGACGCTCGCCACACCACCCGTGGGACCGGAGATGTTCGACGTATTCGAAACGTTGGTGACGTTCACCGTGTTGTAGTGGTTCTGCGTAATAAAAGTGTTGTTGACGACCACCGTATGGTTGCCCCACCCGGGCTGCCAGCCCCAGCCGCCCCACCCATTCCAATTGGAATACGATACGCTCATCGAGATACCGCCTCCCCAAACACAGTAGCCGCCGTAGGCCGGGCGCGGAGGATAGTACCAAGCCGGATAGTAGTAATAAGGAGGAGGGCCCCAGACCCAGGCGGGATCGTATACGGGGACATAAACGACGTCGGGATTGGCCGGCGCAATCTCAATAACCGGTTGACCGGACTGATTGACCGTGGTCACCTTTTCCTGCGTCGTCGAATTCAATTTGCCGGCATCCTGCGCTTTTTGCCGCATGCGCTGCACGGCGTCCATCACGTTCGCCTGGTTGGCGAGGAATTGATTGCCGAGATTGGTCGTCCAGTTGATGTCCTGGTTAAGACGCTTAAGGACGTCCGGGAAGGGGACGAGCGCCTGCACACTGGGGTCCCAGGATTGCTGCGCCGCCGCTTGCGTTAAGTCCTGCCCCTGCAAATTGGGATGGGCCTGAAGCCACTGATAGGCTTGAACGATTTCAAGCGGATAAGTGGAGGCGACTAAAATCTGGGTCAGTAGTTCATCGGGATAGAGTGCCACGGGGGCGATCAGCGTCTCCAATTGATCTGCCGTCATCAGCGGCTGCGTTGTGTTTTGAGGGGTGCTCGGGCTTTCCGGTGCATCCGCGTGCAGCGGAATCCGCCAGAACAACAGACAAAGCACCACGAAGACGGTCATCCATGGTCTGTGAATTGGGCTAAGAGGGTTGATGCTCATGGTTCGAAGTGTACATCCTCTTTTGACGGGTTACAATCGGCAAATCCCCGGGGTTAGTCAGGCGGCCAGTTTAGGATGGGTATTTTTATCAGAGAGGGGTAAGCGGAAGAGGAAGGTGGTTCCAAGTCCTACTTCGCTTTGACATTCGATGGTCCCCTGATGTTTTTTCAGGATTTCGTAAGCCAGACTGAGGCCGAGACCGGTTCCCTTGCCCACTTCTTTGGTGGTAAAGAAGGGTTCGAATATTTTCTGCCGGATCTCAGGTGGAATACCCGTTCCCGTATCTCGAACCCCTACTTCGATAAAAGAATCCTTTTTAGTGAGAAAAACGGTCAACCTCCCTCCATGAGGCATGGCGTCCATGGCATTGGTACAAAGGTTGATGAGCACCTGTTGAATTTGATTGCGGTCGGCATTGAAGAGTGGAAGATTCGGGCTGAACTCTCTGTGCACCGTAACATTTCGCATGCGGGCCTGAGTTTCCACCAGGGATAGAGCCCCTTCAATGACAGAGGCAGGTTCTTCCGGGAGGATTCCGAGTTTGCGTTCGCGCGAGAACGTGAGCAGGTCCTGCACGAGAATTTTGCAGCGTATCGCTTCACGTTCGATCGACTTTACAGGCATCATGAACGGATCCTCAGGCCTCAACCGTTGAGCCAGGCCCTGGGCAAATCCGAGAATCACCCCGAGAGGATTGTTAATTTCATGCGCGACTCCCGCCGCCAGTTGTCCCATCGCGGATAATTTTTCAGACTGTTGCACAATTTTCTCCAGGTGTTCACGATCGGTAATATCCCGTGAGACGCCGACCATCATTGCGACCTTGCCTTCGCTGCTGAGAATCGGGGCTTTCACCGTGTGAAAGAAGCGTACTGCACCATCATGGCGCTTTACGGGTTCCTTGGGAATATCCAGAATCTGACCCGTTTCAAAAACACGCGCATCATCTTTGACGTATTGTTGGGTGAAGTCCGGATCGTTGTTAGGAGAATCGATGAGATTATAAAGCTGCTCCTGGGTCATACCATAATAGTTTCGGAAAGCTTTGTTGGCCCACCGAATATGGGATTTGGGTCCCTTGACGAACACCAGGTCTGTGATGGCGTCGAGAATCTGGCTGTACATATCTTCAGCGTCCCGCAGGCCCTGCAAGGCGTTGCGCAAATCCGTGACGTCGCGGGAATTGGCGATCACGCGGGGGCCGGAAGCGTCATTGACATATTTCCCGATGCACTCCAGCATGCGCCAGGACCCATCCTTGTGACGGTGGCGAAAGCGATGGGATTGAGGAGTGCCTGGATGGAGTACCGCGCGGCCGAAAACTTTAAGAGCAGAAACAAGATCATCCGGGTGGATGAACTTAAATACCCGTTGACCCATTAGTTCTTCAGGTCGAAATCCGAGCACTCTTTCGACGGCAGGACTGGCGTAGAGGACTTTGCTGGTACGGTCGGTCACGGTAATAATATCCAGAGCATCCTCAATGAGGGAGCGGAAATAAGCTTCCGAGTTGGGCAGCAAAGGTGCGGGGTCAGTCATAAGGGGCTATCTCTTGTAAGACGAAAATAAGTTTATTACAAGTCAATTGTTTGGGAAGTTTGGGAACGACAAAGGGAGGCCGCCAAATGTCTGACGGCCTCCCTGAGGGGTGCGTGATTGGTGGAGCTGCCGGGAATTGCACCCGGGTCCAAGATTAGCCTAACGGGATCCCTACAAGCTTAGTTTCCTGTTTTGTCTCACTCTTACACGCGATGGAAACCGCACATGTCAGAGCCAGCCCTGCGGCATTTCGGTTGTCTTTGCGAGGGCGCGCTTGAACAACCTATCCTGCTTGTTGACACTCTGCCCCCGCCCACAGGCGAGGTCGGGGAGAGCGCCCCGGCTCAAAAGCCGGGGACCCGGTCGTTGTTTAGACGGCCAGGGGCAAATGCGTAAGGTTCATGACAGGCATGAAGTTACGCATCGCTGTTAGGCGGTTGCCAGTTGTGTTTTGATCGACTTTTAGCCTGGATTCGACCAACCAGAGCTTGCGACCGTCCGTTCCGTCCAACCCTGTCGAACCTATTCAGCCCCAATATGGGGGGTGCAACCTGCTCATTATAACACGGTGAAGGACCAGAGGTTCGGCAGGGGTTTGGGTTAGAAATCCGGACGGGCATTTTCTTTGTAGATGTCCAGGCTGTAATCCTGCAATTGCTGCTTGAAGGTGTCGTATGAAACACCTGTGCTGTCTTCGATGGCGGTCGCGGTGGATTTGCCCTGAGTCAGTTCTCTAACAAAAGCTTCAACGGCGTTGACGCTGTACTTATCATTGAGGTATTTGAAGGCGAGATACCCTTGGGGGTAAATTAGATAACTGTGGATCTGATCGAGATCATGAATCAGTTCTTTGGCCTGGTACTTCCGGTAGTGGCCCGCCACATCCGAAACGATTTTGTCCCCATTCCCGGCAACGTAGACAGCCAAGCCTTCCTGCACCCAGTGCGGCACCTCGGTTAGGTCCTTCAATTCCAAGGCGTCGTTAAGCACGGCATGCGTCATTTCATGGTAGAAGACCGTGTCGAAGTCGGTGGAGTGCGCTGCAAATTCACTCAGATTCACCACCATTTCCTGTCCCAAGCCTTCGCTGGTCTGCACCATATGGACATAGGCTAAGGCATTTTCGACTCCGGCCGGCGCCGAATCGGCAAATCGAACCGTCAGGGGATACCGGAAGCCCTCGCGATACTGCAGAAGCCCAAGGCGAGCCGAAACTTCCAACTGAGCCTGGCGAATCAACAGGCGGACCCGCTCCACCTGGTCGCGGTACAGGTCCTGATAGGCTCCGTCATAGCTGGTCTGAAAAGCGGCGGAGAACCGGGGCTGGGAATCTGCCCAGAGAGTTGTTGAAAATACCAGGAAAAGACAAACCAGAAAGCGCCGCATGCTTGAGTATGGAAGCAAAAAGGTCGTTTGTCAAAGGCAGGATTTTTGTTGACGGATGGAGAATACTTCTGTTAAGTAAGAGGACCGATGCCTGCGACCCTGACTGCCGAACGGCTTAAATATCTCATCCAGAAAGACCAGGTGGATACCGTCCTCACGGTATTCCCGGATATGGTAGGGCGCCTCATGGGAAAACGTGTCACGGGCCGGTTTTTCAAGGATGAAGTTCTCTCGCACGGCATGCATGCCTGCGCCTATCTGCTGACGGTCGATATGGAAATGGAGCCGTTGCCGGGATTCGCTTCGGCGAGTTGGACTTCCGGTTATCAGGATTTCAAAGCGCTTCCCGACTTCAAGACACTGCGGCTGATCCCCTGGCTTGATAAAACCGCGCTCGTCCTATGCGACCTCGTGAGTGAAGACGGAAAACCGGTTTCTGTTTCGCCGCGCGAGATCCTGAAGAAGCAGGTGGCCAGAGCTCAAAAGGCGGGTTATCGCCCGAAAGTGGCTTCCGAACTCGAGTTCTATCTTTATAAAGACAGTTTCGATTCCGCCCGCGTCAAAAATTTCCATGATCTTGATCCTTACGGAGCGTATCTGGAGGATTACCATATTCTGCAGACCACCAAAGAAGAGTTTGTGATTCAAGCCATCCGAAACGGTATGGAAAAGGCCGGCATACCTATTGAAGGAAGCAAGGGGGAAGGGGGCAAGGGTCAGGAAGAAATCAATCTGGAATATACCGATGCTCTGGAGATGGCTGACCGCCATGTGATTTATAAGAATGGGGTCAAGGAAATCGCCTATCAAAAAGGCGTCGCCGTGACCTTTATGGCCAAGCCGCATCAGGATCGGGCGGGTTCGAGTTTTCATCTGCACAGCAGTCTCTGGAATCCGAAAGGAACAAAGAACCTCTTTTCAACGGGTCCCCAGAGTCCTCTGTTCAAACATTATCTGGCCGGACAGCTTGCGCTTGGGAGAGCCATGAGCCTGTGGTTTGCTCCCAGCGTCAATTCGTATAAGCGGTATCAAGCCGGCTCCTTTGCGCCGACGCGACTGGTCTGGGCGGAAGATAATCGTACGTGCGGATTCCGGGTTGTGGGGGAAGGAAATTCCTTAAGAGTGGAAAATCGTATTCCCGGGGCGGACGCCAATCCTTATCTGGCCTTTGCGGCAACGATCGCCGCGGGGTTGTATGGGATCGAAAAGAAACTATCCCTTCCAGCCGCCTATAAGGGCAACGCTTACGAAGATCCGCACCTTCCGCAAGTGCCGAAGTCTTTAGTGGAAGCGGTAGAGGTATTTGAATCCAGCCGGGAGCTGCGTTCGATTTTCAGCGAAGACGTGGTCGCGCATTACGCGCACGCGGGCCGCCTGGAGCAGGCTGCTTACGATCAGGCCGTGACGGATTGGGAAATGCGGAGATATTTTGAAAGAATTTGAGGAGCGAAGGAGAATCTATGCGGCTCAAAAATAAAGTCTGCATTATCACGGGCGGGGGAAGCGGTATGGGTGCGGTGGCCTGCAGGCTTTTTGCCAAAGAAGGCGCCAAAGTGGTGGTGGCCGATGTAGTTGAAAAGGCCGGAGAAGAAACCGCCAAAGCTTTAAAAGCCGAAGGCGGCGATGGATTTTTTGTCAGAACCGATGTCAGCAAGGAAGCAGACTGTAAGCGTCTGGTTTCAGAAGCCGTCAAGCATTTCGGCGGTCTTGACGTGCTTTACAATAATGCGGGCATATTTCCGCCCGATGATGGATCGGTGGTCGACAATTCAGAGGCCGTCTGGGATAAGGTTCTGGCGGTTAATTTGAAAGGCGTCGCATTTTGCTGCAAGTACGGCGTTCCTGAAATGATCAAGCGAGGCGGTGGTTCAGTCATTAATATTGCGTCCTTTACTGCGCTGCTCGGATGCACCGTTCCTCAGGATGCTTATGCTACGAGTAAGGGCGGCGTGGT
>Ga0206871_10233_pt1 | contig 13685 bp, 15 predicted proteins | sample Alteio_BWOrgCont_33_FD_152627 | JGI IMG/M metagenome (GOLD analysis project Ga0206871, IMG submission 152627) | Enriched cells from forest soil in Barre Woods Harvard Forest LTER site, Petersham, Massachusetts, United States -... | ecosystem: Environmental > Terrestrial > Soil > Temperate forest >...
CTTTGCCCCTGGTCGGGGACAGCAATATTTGTATCAGTCAAAGCTGAATGGCCGAACGCATGAATTGGGAGGGTTAAAACCGTGTGTTTGACCCCATAGGCCTTGGCGATGTTAGCGGCCTTTTCAAGCTCGACTCGGTGGCGCTGGCCATAGTCATAGCTGATGGCATGAACCTCAAACCCCTGATCTTTGGCAAAGGCGAGACAGGTGGTTGAATCCAACCCACCGGAAAGCAAAACAACTGCACGTTTCATGGGGACCTCCAGGGAATGGGGGGATTATATCAGAAGGCCGCCTGAGAAATCATCTCCCAGACCATCGGCAGGATGGACAGGACCAACAGCACAGCCATGGTGACATTGAAGATCCGATAATACCTTGGATTGTTGAGAAAACGGCGCAAGGTTAATCCAAAGACACTCCAGGTTCCTGAGCTTAAAAATGACACGACCCCAAAAGCAGTAGACACCAAAACGACATTAAAAAAGAAAGCAGAACCAGGGGTATCGGGAATATAGTTGGTCACCGCTGCTATCGCCATGATCAAACCTTTTGGATTCACCCACTGAAAAGCGACCGCCTGCCAAAAGCCCATGGGTTTACCTTTTTTATTGGCATCGTTGCTCAAGGGCGCAGCAGTTGCGATTTTCCAAGAGAGATACAATAAATATAAAATCGACAGCACGCGAAGCACGTGATAAACCGCGGGGAAATAATCGAGAATAGAAAGAAGCCCTACCCCGGCCAAGAAAACCAAGACCGCAAAGCCGAATCCGATCCCAGCAATGTGCGGAAGCGTCCGCTTGATCCCATAATTCAACCCAGAGGCCAAACACATCATGTTGTTCGGACCGGGTGTGATGGCAGTCACGCAGGCGTAAATAATGAAAGCGGTGAAGAGTTCGAGCGTCATGTTTTATCCCCCTATTTGATATTAACAGTTTGTTGGGGGGATGAATAGGGGGGCTTGGGTGGCGCCAATAATGATACCATCATTATCTTAACCATATGATTTAATTAAGAACACAGAATAATTAACATTTCGCTTATTTTGTTTGTTTCATTTGTTTCGTTTATATGCTATACTTTCAAAGTAAAGTACTGGAGAGCGATAATCATGCATACACTGACATTAGATAAAAATGGTTTTAAAATACCAACAGACAAAGAAAGTAAATTAGCGGAAGAATCAAGTCAAAAGCTTGCCGCCTATATCTCATCGACTAAAACAACTGCTATACAACTTATCAATAAAAACAAAAGCAGTGAAATTATTACGCTTCCAGCCGCAGCATTACAGTTACTCATGATAATATTGTCACAAATGGCAAAGGGCAATGCAGTTACCATTATGCCAATACATGCTGAATTAACAACTCAAGAAGCAGCAGACCTATTAAATGTTTCTAGACCGTACTTAATTAAATTATTAGATGAAGAAAAAATTCCTTTCAGAAAAGTAGGAACAAAACGGCGAATTTTAGCCGAAGATGTCATGAAGTACAAAAATGATATCGATCAAAAACGTTTGCATGTTCTTGATGAATTGACGAATGAGGCTCAAAAAAATAATATGGGATACTAATGGATGTCAGGTTTTGCTGTAATGTATGATGCTTGTGTGCTTTACCCCGCCCCTCTACGTGATCTATTAATGAGGCTTGCCTTAACTGATCTTTATCGGGCAAAATGGACAAACGAAATCCATGATGAATGGATAAATAATTTGTTAGAAAATCGTTATGATATTGAAGCGCAACATCCAGATCATTTCTTGAACAACCTCCTCGACCAATCCCCTGAGGGTGTTTTACCAGCAATTAAAAGCCATCGATTAAGCCTTAAGAACCCACCCAAATCAGTGGGCGAGTACTTGCAGACGTTAAAAAATCAGTCATTAACAGCGTTTGTGATGAATCTTGAGAAGATTAAGGATTTCTTGTGAATTCGCCCTTTTCTTGCCTTAAATCTTAAATTAATTTAAAATGATGGTTTTATTTTAACACACTGGTGAAGTAATGCTAGACAAACTCAATAAAGAAATCGCTGAATTAAGCAATCACGCCCTCAATGGAATTTTCGACAGCCAGACACATGATGACAATTGGTTTATTAAATCGATCGAAAGAATCAAACAATTGACAAGGCTTCGAGAGCTGTATTTTCAACGGGCTAACCTCCACAGAGACAATGATGATTTTACAATGGCTGCACATGACTACTATCTCAGCGCACAAATGGGCCATTCCGCCAGCATGAATCTTTTTTCTGTTTTTGATGCAGACTTCATTGAAGATTGTTTCAATTCAGAACCCCCTCCTGAAAACATGTCAAAAGAAACTGCCTTTACTAATTTTATTCAATACAGTACTGGCATAGGGGAAGAAAAGAATCAATGGCTCGCACTCAAGAATTTTGTTTATAGCGTAAAACTCAACCATCCAGAAACCGAATATTTAAATCAAAAACTGTACAACATTCTTTTTTGCCTGCGATTCCCTAGCGCATCTAAAAGCGCCTTGACTCGGGCTAATTATGATCAAGGAGAGTCTGCCATTGGCACCTATCATTTAATTCATGGGAACGATATTCTCGCCTTCAAATGTTTTTCAAAGTCAGTACAACTCGGAACAGGTGCCGCATTCAAAGGATTCGGTACAATTTACTTTAACGGCTTGTCAATCCCACGGAATACCAAGCTTGGATTACTTTATTATACGCTCGCGGTTGAAACTGGAAGATTTGAGTCACTCCCACCGGAAGCCTATCAATCATTCGTTAAATTTGCAGCTGCCAATCCTGATGAATTCATCTCTTTTCTTGATTTAATTTCACACTCACGGTTGATCACTCTCATTGAATTTCATAAAAACGTTTTATTGCTGACAAAAGACTCAGGTTTTACTTGGTTTTGCAGTTCCGAACCAGTCGTCAGCGTGAGAGTTAAAAACAAGTTGCTAGAAATTCTTGCTTTGTGTGAAATAACACAATCACCACATAATCCCGAATCTGGATTAAACAGTATGCGTAAAATCACTGACCTGAGCGATTGTTCGCCGACGATCTGTCAACGCCTTGTTTCATTCCATTCGAATCATATCGCACGGAAAAATATTGATTCAAAATTGTCGGGGATTATTGCGAGGTTTGAAGAGGTTGCTTCTAAACAACTTAATATTCATTTAGAGGGTGGAATAACGGCGGGGATGGTGTGAGGTTGGCGTAGGAGCGAATTCGGGTCCCGGACTTGCATCCGGGATACTCCGGCCATTTGCCCATTCAAACAGCCTTGAGAAGGCAGCCCACATTTTGAATGCTTTTATTTCTGAATGTGTTTTTTTGCAGCTTTTTTTAACTCAGCCCTGAGATCTTGTTGATTCTCAAGAGATTTGAGCGATTCGAAGTTGTCTTCGATTTCCTGCTCGTAAGCATCCAGTTTTGGATTTTTCTTCTTTTTTATCATGGTGTGCCTCGCGGTGATGAGTATATTTTAATTAGTAGCAAGGGATGGATGCGATGTCAATATATGTGGATGGGTTGTAGGGGCGAATTCAGGCCTGTACTCAGGCCTATTCGCCCTCCTCTCAAAGCTTGGCTTTTTGCCTCTTTGGTATCACAGCAGCTGAAACTTCTTCCCGACAAATTGTGCCACCCGTCGATTTTAACAGCTCATCAATATCCACTCCCCCTAGGCGCGAACTAGCATTTGATATCCTAAGATAAAAATCATCCTCAACATGTTGAGAGTTCAGTCCCCCTCTCACACCATCATATATTTGAAGACTATCCACTTCACCGAGATAAGAGAATCGATACTCTAATTTAAAATATTCCATCAAAATATTGATCGTTGAAACAGGAAAAACAACGGATTCTTTCAGCTCATGAACCTTTGTAAAATATAAAAGTGAGGCATTATAAATTGATTTGGAAAAACCAGGTTGATTGACCTCACCAAATCTGTGATCTTTTCCGTTCTCATGAGCCACAGAGACTCCTTCAATCAGGCTATTTAAAAACCGGGATATTTTCAAAAAATCAATCTGAGTAAGGTTGGGACCATGTATTCTGAGACGCGCACTGTCTAGATCCAGGATTAGCCCAGCACTTAACGACAATTCTGTTGTCATTTTTTGCATCAACTCTTTGAGCGCATTTTTTTTATTTGGATCAAAGGCAAATACAAGAATGGGAATATCGGACTCTCGAACCAGTAGCTTCCCCTCTTCTGAAATTGCAACATAATTTCGTCCAAGTGCCATGTTGCCCTTAAGCTCTGCTTTCCATCGAGACATTAAATGTGGCTGCGCATGACATAGATGTGAAACAATTTTTGCTTTGTCATGATTCGTCAGGGGTGACTCTTGACCGACGATTTCAAAATAGTTTTCGTTTCCAACTGTTTGGGAGGGTTTGAGGGAAATTTTGGGGAGCATGGGTTGGGTCCAAGTAGGGGAATAGTTTGGGACTTTACACTTGGGGGTTTGTTAAGTCAATTGGGGCGAATCTCGACATATTTTCACCTGGATGGAAATCACTCATCAAAATAATCAAAATCCAATTTTTTAGTCTCATAGGATTTAACGCTATTGAGTCCAATGTTATAGTCCCACATCAGCTCAGCAAGCTCTGGTCCAGAAATAAGAATAATTTTGGTTTCAATGTTCTGAACATATTTACGAGCTTCATCTGTAAAATCAGAGGTCGTAATAAAAACACCCTTCTTAGCGCGCTTTCCTTGTAATGCACCTGCAAATTTTTGGATTTCAGGTCGGCCTATGTTTGCCTCCCATCGCTTGGCTTGCAAGTAGATAACATCAAGCCCAAGACGATCTTGATTAATAATACCATCAATACCTTCATCACCACTCCGCCCAATGGCACGGCCAGCATCATCCTGAGTACCACCGTATCCCATTTTCACGATTACATCGACAACCAACTGCTCAAAAAATGCGGGAGTACATGTTTTAATCCTCTCAAGAATCTCGACAATAACTTGATTTTTTAATTGCAAATAAGACGATTCGAGAATCTCTTCGGGTGTGGCTTGGTTTAAATCAATAGAAGAAATCTCTTCAGAAGCTTGCGTTAAGGGATTACCAAAATCAATAAACTCTGGATAACGACGAAGATATTGCTTATCAATCCGCTCTGGATTTTCAGACAGGGCACTTATCCCGCGATCAGTAATTTCAATATGGCCACGGGTGGGAGATTTCAATAAACCAGCTTTTTTAAGGTATGTAGATGCCCAGCCCACCCTGTTAGCGATAATCGTTTGTTTGCCACTGGGTAGAAGCTCGTGGCGGTCAGATTCGGTCAGTTTGAATTGATCAGCAAGCGATTGAGTAGCGACGCTTAGCTTTATAGAACCGGATTCGTTTGCAAATTTAAGGAGGGGTAGCATAAAAGAGTGGAAGGCTGGTATTGACATGATGTGAGACCCAAAACTTACTAAGGTAGCTGATTATATACCTGTCCCAGCTGAATGTATAGGATCGTAAATGTTTAGTTAACTTGCACAGTTCGCTCCCTCTTGAAATTTAAACTTTTAGCCTCAATTTATTAGGAATCAACTGTAGGAGAGTTTGTATGGAGATATCATTCAATAATCTTTCAGACCATTTGCTGAAGGCAGGCGAGAAACTGGCATCACTAGATTCATCAACAACTCGGGATGAAGTATTCATCATGCTTCAACAAGCTATCAAAATTTGTCTGGATCAGCTGGCTCACAGCTATTCAATAACACGATCTGATAATTTGATCGATCTTTTCGAGTCAATAAAAGCCAAATACCCGAAGCCTACAAATTCACAAGAATTTACCAAAACAGATCAAGGCTTAAAAAGACTATCCGAGATTGTACCTATAGACTTTAAACACCACAAAAACGAGCATATTATACAGACAACATTGAGTATTTCGTCTGATGATATTGTCTTATTGAATGAAACAGCGCATTCTCTTTGGCTAATGGCCCTAAGACGCGAGGATGAAATTAACGGTGTTTTGAGGCCGGGGTTATAATCCTTCACTTGAAACATCCTATTGAGGTGCGTCCCCGTCTTTTGTGTCAAAAAATTGGTTGGATTGAGCATCAATAGTACGATGCTCATCTGACAATGAAAATTTTCCATTCCCAATCAACATTTCTTGTTGGTAAAGATTGTATTCTTCACTTTGTAGACTGCTTGGTCTTTTTAGAAGATTGTAAATATAAACCCCTAGATATGCGAGAGCAAGAAAAACAGCAAAACTAAAGTAAGCTATTCCAATCCAATTGGAATGTTGATTTGCTGCTGTATGAAGCAAAACTGTTTCAACTATTACACCGAACCAGTTTAGAGGCGTCATTATATTTCCTTTACAATGATATCCTGAATTTCTTCTCATTATATTAGACATAACTACATGCCCTCCCGATACATCGAAACAGTCATATTAATAAGATTTCTGTCTGGAAACTCTGTATTAATCAGGCCTGTCGTATATATCAAAAGGAAATGTTTTTTGTTATCAATGTTAAACTCTAAAGGAGATGTTGTTCCTGTGCCCAAAGGATTATTAAAATGTATCAATGTTATCCTGATGGTCATATTATCAATCAAATCCAGTTTTATAGATGGCTTTGATTTATCTGCTTCTGAACTAAAGCAGAATTGAAATACAATTTGATTGTTAGCGTTTGAAGTTGGAAGTTTCAACTCAAGGCCATCGCTCTCGATAAAGCAGGCTGTCTCAGTGAAAAGAAGACGCTTCCCCGCACTAAATAAAGTAGGGTTGATTTTCCCTGGTATCTGATTCATAAAATTCATTCATTACCCCTAAGATAAAGCAAGCGCAACACTAGCCCATTCAATATGCCATCACCACATAGCCTTAAAATGGAGTCTCCTCACCAAGAATTCAATAAAAGATTAACAAAATAATCTTCTATCGCATTAAATTCATTGATTTTTTTCATTTGATCAACATATAGATTGCCAATGATTCTTCTCTTGACTCATCTTCTCTTATCATGGATAATCACCCCATTCCTCCAAAACAACAATAAGGAGCCATAATGGCTAACAATCAAAAATGGATGCCGGTAGCTGATATCGCAGATCATCTAGGCGTAGCAGCTATCACGATTTACCGCTGGCTCGAAAAGGGGCAGATCCCCGCACATCGAGTCGGCAGACAATGGCGCTTTAATCAAAGCGAAGTGGATGCCTGGGTAAAATCCGGTGCAGCATCAGAACTCGCTTCAAATTCATCACAGGAAACAATATGTTAGACGATATCAAGAAAAAGCTCTGGTCAACAGCCGACAAACTCCGCGCGAACATGGACGCCGCGGAGTACAAACACATCGTGCTTGGGTTAATCTTTCTAAAGTACATCTCTGATACTTTTCAACTCCGCCGCGAAGAACTCACTCACCGTTTCGCTGATAAAAACGATGAATACTATATTGCTGATCCGGACGAGGCGACACTCAAAGAGGTGCTCGAAGATCGAGACTACTACACAGCAGTCAATGCTTTCTGGGTTCCCGAAGCAGCTCGCTGGGAAAATCTACGTGCACAGGCTAAACAAGCAGATATCGGGAAACGAATTGACGATGCCCTATCTATTATCGAAACTGAAAATCCCAAATTAAAAGGCATCCTCGATAAACGTTATGCTCGCACCCAATTACCTGACGGCAAACTCGGTGAGCTGGTCGATGTGATCTCCTCAATCGGATTTGGTGCCAAAGGACAAAATGCCAGAGATTTGTTAGGGCAAGTCTACGAATACTTCCTCGGCCAATTCGCAAGTGCTGAAGGCAAGAAAGGCGGACAGTTCTATACACCCGCAAGCATTGTTAAAACACTCGTGGCTGTATTAGCCCCACACCAAGGGATTGTGTACGACCCTTGCTGTGGATCAGGCGGGATGTTCGTGCAGTCTGAACGGTTCATTGAAGCGCACGGTGGAAAGATTGGCGACGTATCCATTTATGGGCAAGAATCCAACCCAACCACCTGGCGACTTGCTGCCATGAATCTTGCCATTCGCGGAATTGATTTTAAACTGGGGAAAGAACCTGGTGATACTTTCACCAAAAACCAACACCCAGACATGCGTGCAGATTTCATCCTAGCTAATCCTCCCTTTAATATCTCTGACTGGTGGCATGGAAGCCTAGAAGGCGATGCACGCTGGGTTTATGGCACGCCCCCTCAAGGGAATGCCAACTACGCCTGGTTACAGCACATGTTGCACCACCTTAAACCCAATGGTCGTGCAGGTATCGTTTTAGCCAATGGTTCGATGAGTTCGAACACCAACAGCGAAGGGGATATCCGCCGGAAAATGGTCGAGGCCGACGTCGTCGAATGTATGATCGCTCTCCCCGGTCAATTATTCTTTAATACACAGATCCCCGCTTGCTTGTGGTTTTTGGTTAAGCAAAAGAACAAACGCAAGGGCGAAATCCTTTTTATTGATGCACGTAAACTCGGGACCATGATCAGCCGTGTTCAAATCGAATTCACAGATGCTGATATTCAAAAAATCTCCGACACTGTCCAAGCTTGGCGCTCTGGTGATCAAGCTTATCAAGATATCGCAGGTTTTTGTCGATCTGTTCCCTTATCAGAAATCATAGAACACGGCTGCGTCCTGACACCAGGTCGTTATGTCGGCGCTGTGGAACAGGAAGAAGACGGAGAATCCTTCGTTGATAAAATGAATCGTCTCACGGCACAGCTTGCTGAACAAATGGCTAAAGGACGTGAAATGGATGAAGAGATTAAAAGTCAGTTAAAGAAAGTGGGGTTTGAGATATGATAGAAAGAAATAATGCGGTATTTATAGACACAAATGTCATTAGCCATCTCACAAAATCTGGTGTTTCAGCTGAAAATCTCAATCGATTGTTATCTAATCGCCGACTCAAAGCTGCTCTAGGTTTTTTTACACTTTATGAAATATCAGTTAATCTTAAAACATCGGACCCAAAACATGCCGAACATTGCTATGGCTTCATCAGCGAGTTAAACCCTTTATTTATACTTCCACACTGGAAACTTCGTGAGCTTGAAATTGCACAATTACGGAGTAATTCTGAATTCAATGCATTTATTTTAGATTTCACTGATCAAGATGGAATTGGACAAGCAATCACATACTTCTCAAAAGGTATATTTCCAAAAAACGTACAGATAAGAATCCAGGAAATTGAACATGATATTAAATTACAAAAAGATTCATGGATCCCTACTGTACATCAGGAGGCCATGCGAAAACGATATAAAAAAAATGAATTCTTAAAAAGACGAGACGATTTTTTCAGGAGCTCATTGGAATGCACCACACACCGACAAGCGATTATTGATGCAATAAAACAGACCACGAGGGATTCATGCATTATTACTGATTCAGAAGCTTTACTCCTTGTCAAAAACATCGACGAATATCCAATTTTGCGCACAACAATCAACAATTTTTTATATTTTGATTTCTATACCAACCAAGATAAAGCACCCAGCATTGAAAAGTTTAAGGACTCAACTCAAATATTAGATGCCTCATACTGTTCCCATTTTTTATCACACGAAAAAGGCCTTCTGAAAAATCATTTAAGAGAAGTTAATCCATCTATTAAACCGTTACTTTTTTACATCAATAAAAAAGTTGGTGAAGTCGAATTCGATATCATCGATATACTAGAAGAGGTATCATAGATGGAATCTAGCTGGAAAAAATGTAAACTTGGCGATATTATCACATTAAAAAGGGGGTTTGATCTTCCCAAACAAGACCGTAAATCCGGATCAATCCCTCTTGTTTCTTCATCAGGCATTTCTGATTATATTAATGTTGCAAAAATAAAAGGGCCAGGTGTTATAACTGGACGTACCGGGACAATTGGGATAATTCATTTCATAGAGAATGACTATTGGCCACATAATACCGCACTGTATGTTGAGGATTTCAATGGTAATGATCCGTTATTTATTTATTACTTCCTAAAGACATTAGATTATTTGAAATTCAGCGATAAGGCAGCTGTACCTGGGGTTAACCGAAACCATCTACATATGGAAGATGTAGCTATACCCGATCTTACCATGCAAAAAAGAATTTCATATATATTAAGGTGCTTAGACAAAAAAATCCAACTCCTCCAAGAAATGAACCAAACCCTCGAATCCATCGCCCAAGCACTCTTCAAATCCTGGTTTGTCGATTTCGACCCCGTCCGTGTAAAGGCAGAAGGTCGAGTGCCAGAAGGACTTGATCCAGAAATAGCGGTGTTATTTCCTGATGAGTTTGAGGAGAGTAAAATGAGGCTCGTCCCCAAGAGGTGGAAATCTAGGAAACTTGGGGAAATTGTTTCAGTTAAAGGCGGTTATGCATACAAAAGCAGTGTATTTTGTGAAACTGGAAATCCAGTTATCAAAATTAAAAACATTGTTGGTGATGGAACTATTTCCCTATCTAATGCAGACTACATCAATAACGATCAATCTAAGCGAACCGATGCATTCAGGCTAGTAGATGGTGATATTTTGATCGCAATGACAGGTGCGACAATTGGAAAAACAGGAATTATCGTGACAGATAATGATATGGTGCCCTACTTAAATCAGCGAGTTGCAAAATTTATTTCAAAACTCAGAAATATAGATAAGTGCTGGTTTGCATTCATTGTGCTTCAAAATGATTTTATGTTTAACCAAGTTATTAACCTTGCCAGTGGAAGTGCTCAGGCGAACATTAGCACCACAGGGATAGAATCAATATTGCTAATTCTTCCTGACAATCTCAAAATTCTTGAAAAATTCAACACGGCAATATCGCCACTTTTTTTAAGTTGGATCGAAAATCAAAAGCAAATAAAATTACTAAGCATTTCACGCGACTTGCTGTTACCACGTTTAATATCCGGCCAATTACGAATGACACAATTCAGCAATGAATTAGGATTGGAAAATGAAGAAAATTAAATCCCTCGAATCATTTCAGTCAAAAGAAACATTTGTGTTTCTATATTCTCGTGCATGCTATTTACAAAAGCTTATCCTAACCTCTGAATCAATTACTAAGCTGACCGCAGAAGTTAGAAACACCCTAAGGGATAATGGGATATGCTCTAGCACGCTCTATCGAGTCTACGCAGAAGATATCTACGTACTCTACCGAAGTATGTTTCAAAATGCACAATTTGAAATACCATTAGATGACATCTGTAACAAAAATGGACTGTTTTCATTCATTACCGGTGCATTTAAAAAAATACTTTCCCATTTACGAAATAGAATAAATTTAAAGAACACCTATAGACTTGAATATATGATTACCTCAAAAGCGTATGGCATACGTGATAAAAACAAAATATTGCACAAAGAAATTATTGACCATGTAAATGCAATTCTAGCACATCAAGATAATGTTGAAAATGGTGGCAACAGGGGAATTTACCCACCAATTACGGGAGAAGATGGTACCACTACATATGTCGGCTGGGATTTTATACCGCGCCACCCTGGAGTGCTTCTTCCATTTATAAAATTAATGAAGAAATCCATAAAAACTGCATATTACAATAAATTTAATGAAGAATTAAATTACATAGATGATGATAGCAATGCAACAACAACTGGTGAATAAAATGACCGAAGACCAACTTGAGCACGAAATGCTCTCCTGGCTCACGAAACTGGGTTATACTCATATTTATGGCCCTTCCATTGTACCCGACGAAGCTAACGTCGAACGCGCCAATTATCAGGAAGTATTGCTTATTGAACGTCTGCGCAAAGCCATTCAAAAACTAAACCCTAATATCCCCCAACAAGCACAAGAAGATGCACTGCATCAGATCCGTGATTTGAACAATCCTATTTTATTATCCGCCAATCGTCAATTTCACAACCTCCTTGTTAATGGTATCCCCGTCGAATATCAAAAAAACTGTGAAACCAAGGGCGACCGTGTGTACCTCATCGATTTTGAAAACCCCTCAAACAATGAATGGCTGGCCATCAATCAATTTACCATCAAAGGCGAAAAGCATACACACCGTCCAGATGTGATTCTATTCGTTAATGGACTCCCCCTTGTTATAGTTGAACTCAAAAATCCTGCTGATTTGAATGCCGATATCTGGAAGGCCTTTAATCAAATCCAAACCTATAAAGATCATGTGCCAGATATTTTTCAATACAATGAAATATTGTTGATTTCAGATGGGAGTGAAGCCAGAATGGGCTCCCTCTCTGCCAATGAAGAACGGTTTATGTCATGGCGGACAATTGATGGGGATGTTGTTGACCCCTTGGGCAAATTCCACGATCTTGAAACATTGACCCGCGGTATTCTCGCTCCCGCCCATCTCCTCGATTATTTAAAATATTTCGTTTTATTTGAAGAAAGCAAAAAAGGACTTATTAAAAAGATTGCTGGCTATCACCAATTTCACGCAGTTCGTGCTGCCATTGATCAGGTTGTTATAGCCTCACGCCCTCAAGGTGATAAAAAGGGTGGGGTCGTCTGGCATACACAAGGAAGCGGCAAAAGTATCACCATGACCTGCTTTGCAGCCCGCGTGATGCGCGAAGTGGCCATGGAGAACCCAACCATTGTGGTGATCACCGATAGAAACGATTTAGACGGTCAATTATTTGGCGTGTTCTCATTGGCTGAAGGTTTGCTGCGTGAACAACCTGTTCAAGTGACAAACCGCCAAGATTTACGCAACAAGCTGAACAATCGCCCATCAGGTGGAATCGTCTTTGCGACCATTCAAAAGTTTATGCCAGATGATGATGAAGATGTATTCCCTATCCTATCTGATAGATCTAATATCGTTGTCATTGCTGATGAAGCCCATCGTACTCAATATGGTTTTACTGCAAAGCTGAAACAAAAAAATGGCGAAAACAAATATCTCCCTGGCTATGCACAACACTTACGCGACGCCCTCCCCAATGCCACTTTTGTTGCATTTACCGGAACACCCGTGTCTAGTGAAGACCGTGACACGCGCGTCGTCTTTGGCGATTATATTCACATATATGATATGCAACAAGCCATGGAAGATGGCGCAACAGTCCCGATTTCCTACGAATCACGTCTCGCAAAACTCTCACTTGATCCCTTAGAGATCAGCTCCCTCGATGAAGATATCGAAGAGTTGGCCGAGGATGAAGAAGAAATCGAGGTCTCTAAACTTAAATCTCGCTGGGCTGCCCTAGAGAAGGTTGTCGGTGCAGAGCCACGCATCAAGCAAGTTGCTGCTGATTTGGTTGCCCATTTTGAAGAGCGCAATAAAGCGCAAATTGGAAAAGCCATGATCGTTGGGATGAGTAGAGATATCTGCGTGCATCTCTATGATGAAATAATCGCATTACGACCTGAATGGCACAATGAAGATCCTAAAAAAGGGGTTATTAAAGTTGTCATGACTGGTTCAGCGAGCGATAAACCCCTCCTCCAGCCACATATTTATTCAAAGCAGGTTCGCAAGGACCTAGAGGATCGCTTCAAGGATGAAAACGACGATCTCCGATTGGTGATTGTTCGTGATATGTGGCTGACCGGGTTTGATGCCCCACCAGCACACACACTCTATGTTGATAAACCGATGAAAGACCACAATCTGATGCAGGCCATCGCCCGTGTCAACCGTGTATTTAAAGACA
>Ga0206871_10218_pt1 | contig 13638 bp, 7 predicted proteins | sample Alteio_BWOrgCont_33_FD_152627 | JGI IMG/M metagenome (GOLD analysis project Ga0206871, IMG submission 152627) | Enriched cells from forest soil in Barre Woods Harvard Forest LTER site, Petersham, Massachusetts, United States -... | ecosystem: Environmental > Terrestrial > Soil > Temperate forest >...
GCTTCCATCCCAAGTTTCTTGTCGCGAAGAAGTTGAACGTCTGCTTCGGCACATTCGCCAACTGATATCCAATCGACGTCGGGAAGTATTGCGACGCCAGCACCGAGCTATCAAGATACGCATAGCCGAGGATGAGGTCCGTGCCGCCGCTCAAATGTCCAACAGCGCTGGCTTGCACACCCTTCACCAACTGGTTGCCCGCTTCCACAATCAGGTTGCTGTTCGTCGGGCTGGTCTCGCGTGCATTGTCTTGCTCCGTGCGAAACCACGCGCCTTCAACCTGCAGCCGGTCCGCGAGGAAGCTGTACTTCGCACCCACCTCGTACGTCTCATTCTCTTCCGGAGGAAGCACGCTGGTCGAAGCACTCAGGCTCAGCGTCTCCGCCGAAGGATCGAAGCTCGTTCCGTAGTCGAAGTAAACGCTGCCATGCGTGTTCGGTTTGAACACGATCGCCGTCCGATAACTCGGCTGCTCTACCGTCTGTGAAACCGGCGGAACCGCCGCCGTCAGCGATGCACCCACCACACTCGTCGGTGGAGCATACAGGTTGAACAGCGTGTCGAAATAATCCCAGCGCACACCGCCGCTCAGCTCCACCCATCGTCCCAGCTTCATCGTGTCCACAAAGTACACGCCCACGCTGTCGCTCTTCACATGCGTAATCGACGCAATATATCCGGTGCCCGAAAACACATCCGACGGCGTCGGCGTTGCCAGGTTCGTCGGAGTCACACTATTAATTTTGTTCTCCGTGTAGCTGTATTTGATCGGATTAGAAATTTCCTGCCCGCCCTCAACACCGCCCGCAAAATTATTGCGAATGCCAAAGACCTTGAACTTCGCCGTCACCTCGGTCTGGTCCCACAGATCGCCTTCCACGCTCTTAATCTGGAGCTGATTTCTGTTCACCGTAATCTGCGATGCAGGTGTCGCTTTCGTATACGTACACGGCAGCGTCGTATTGACAGCGTTCGTCGGCAGCGTTGCAACCACTCCAGTCGTGCCTACCGGCGCAACCCATCCGCCAACTGGCACGCTGTAGCCCGCGTTACTGCAGATCTGCGGCTCCGTAATCTGCACATCGCGCGGATAATTCGCCGCTCGCGCAATCGTGTGTATATCGATATCGCTCTCACCCGGGAACGTATGCCCCGCCTTCAGCGTTATCACGTCATCATTCGTCCGCAGATAATTCTCATCCGGGAACCCGAAGTACGAGTGCCGATTCACTCCCTGCGCCAGCCCATTTTCAAACCACGGCAGCCCGTAGTCCGGCGTATCGCTCTCCGTAAAGTGGAAGTAGCTCACCGTCAGCCGCGTTGGCGAATTCATCCCAAACGAAAGCGACGGCGCAATCCCAAACCTGCGGTTCTCCGCATAAGGCCGTCCCGCCACGCCTCCATCGGTTCCCATCACGTTCATGCGGAACGCCGATCCCTCCGCAAAATCCGGAAACGGCTCATTGATGTCCGCAGTCGCGCGCCGCGTCTCGTCCGTGCCAAACACCGTGTTGATGTTCACAAACTTGTCTGTCGTCGGAGTCTTGCTCACCTGGTTGATCACGCCGCCCGTAGACCCGCGCCCAAACTGCACACCCGCGGGCCCTTCCAGCACTTCCACCTGGTCCGTATTAAAGCTGTCGCGGTAGTAGCTTCCAAAGTCACGCACGCCGTCCAGAAAAATATCGTTGCGCGCCGTGAATCCCCGTATCGTCAGGTTGTCTCCCTGCGCTCCACTCTCACCCGCCGCCAGGCTGATGCCCGGAACATTGCGCACCGCATCCATCAGCGTGTGGTTCTGCTGATCTTTCAGCACGAACGCGGGAATATCGATCACCGTCTGCGGCGTATCCAGCAGCGGCTCGGTAAACTTCGTCATCGTCGGCGTATCCGGCAGCGACGACGTCACATCCACCGACTCCGTCGCCCGAAGCCCCACACTCACCGTCGTCGCATCCACAAACTTGAAGCTCAGGCCACTTTCAGCCAGCAACTGCCTTAGCGCCGCCTCATTGCTATAAAAACCCACCACCGCACGAGCCTTCAGCGCCGCAACCTGCTCCGCCGGCAGGTCGAGCTTCACAGCCACTCCGCTCTGCTGTCCATAAAGCTGCAGCGCCGCGTCCAGCGGCCCCTCGGCAATCTTGAACCGCCGCACGGGCATCTGTGCCGGGGTCAGTTCAGGCTTGTTCTCGGCCACCATCTCCTGGGCCTTTGCGTCTGTCCGACCCATAGCGGTATACGCCGCCATCGCTGCCATCGCCAACCACTTTGCCTGCCGTCCAATACGTCCCGTACGCTTGCTTTTCAACACTTTCATGGTCTTTCCTATCTCCGACTTGTTCAGTCTGATATATATAAGACCACATCAGTCCGCTATCGCCAAGCCCTCCTGCCCGATAACCGAAGCCCGACAAATTTGGGTGCCCCATCCTCGACGCGCAGTCTTATCGCGCGGCAGGGTGGGGTGCCTTTGTCTTTTCCTCCGCGCCCTTTGCGTCTCTCCTTCGCGCCCCTTGCGTCAAAGCCTTTGCCTTTGCTGTTGCTTCCATTGCGTACATTGCGCTTAAACATCGCGCCCATTGCGTTCAGAGCTTCCTCAATCCATCACCATCCCGCTGCATCCAATCACCCACAGGAGAAATCATGCAAAAGCGCACCCTCGGAAAATCCGGCCTAGAAGTCTCAGCCCTTGGCCTCGGCTGCATGGGCTTAAGCTTCGGCCTCGGCCCCGCCACGGAAAAGTCAGAAGCCATCAAGCTCATCCGAGCCGCCGTCGAACGCGGCGTCACCTTCTTCGATACCGCCGAAGTCTACGGCCCTTTTGTCAATGAAGAAGTTGTCGGCGAAGCCCTCGCACCCTTCCGCAAAGACGTCGTCATCGCCACCAAGTTCGGTTTCCAGCCCGACCCCACCAATGACAACAAGTGGACCGCCACCAACAGCAAGCCCGACCACATCAAGCAAGTCGTCGAAGCCTCACTCAAGCGCCTCCAGACCGACACCATCGATCTCCTCTACCAACATCGCGTCGACAAGAACACACCCATCGAAGACACCGCCGGCGCCGTCAAGGAACTCATCCAGGCCGGCAAAGTAAAACACTTCGGCCTCTCTGAAGCCGGCGCGCAAACCATCCGCCGCGCTCACGCCGTACAGCCGGTCACCGCATTGCAGAGCGAGTATTCCCTCTTCTGGCGCGAGCCTGAACAGTCCGTCATGCCCACGCTGGAAGAGCTCGGCATCGGCTTCGTTCCCTTCAGCCCACTCGGCAAAGGCTTCCTCACCGGCAAGATCGATTCCTCCACCAAGTTCTCAAGCACTGACTTCCGCGCCATCGTCCCACGCTTCAGCGAAGAAAATCGCAAAGCGAATCAAGCGCTCGTCGACGTCATCACCCAATTCGCCGATCAGAAGAAAGCCACACCCGCACAAATCGCTCTCGCATGGCTGCTGGCGAAGAAGCCCTGGATCGTTCCCATCCCGGGCACAACCAAAATCTCTCGCCTCGAAGAAAACCTCGGCGCCGTCAATATCGAGCTCTCCGCGGAAGATATCCACTCACTCGAAGCAGCATCTTCCGCCATCAAGATCGAAGGCGAACGCTACCCGGAAACCCACAAAAAACTCATCGACCGCTAACCCACGCCTACCACTCTGTCATTCTGAGCAAAGTCTCTCGCGGATGCGAGAGACGAGTCGAAAGCGGGGTCCCCAGCGAGCGTTCTTAGCTCGTTGGGGTGCAAGAACCCGCCACACCGCCAACGCCAGAAAATCGCCCGCACCGTTCAACCACGAATCTCGCGGACAACGGAAGGGCCTATCTGGTAGCCATGGACTTTAGTCCATGGGGCCGTAACAAGCCCCTCAATAAATAGAAAGCGCGGACTTCAGTCCGCGCCTTTGTTCACCCACCCATACGTCATCTCGACCGGAGCGATTCGCAGCCTCACCGCGAATCGCGCAGTGGAGAGATCCCTGTATTTGCCTTTGCAGTTGTTTGAGCGCCAACGGCGCGTTCTATACCAGCCTAGGGCGAGCCGGGGTCCCCGACGAGCGTTCTTTGCTCGCCGGGATGGAGTAGCCCTAGGTACTCGTTCCCCCTAAATTCCAGAGGGCTGAAAGCCCGAAATAAAATCTCCCCGCTCCCCCCAAACCCAACCTCACCACCAACTTGTCATTCTGAGCGAAGCCTCTCGCAACCGCGAGAGACAAGCCGAACGCGGGGTCCCCAGCGAGCGTTCTTTGCTCGTTGGGGTGCAAAGAACCCGCCACGCCGTACAACGCCAGAAAATCGCCCGCACCGTTCAACCACGAATCTCGCGGACAACGGAAGGGCCTATCTTCAGATAGGCCGAAACAGGCCCCTCAATAAATAAAAGGCGCGGACTTCAGTCCGCGCCCGAACTCTCCCCGAAGTTTAAACTTGTCATCCTGAGCGTAGCGAAGGATCTGCTTCTGCTTTTGCTTCTGCTTTTGCTTTTGCTTGAGCGCCAACGGCGCGCTCCATATCAGCCTAGGGCGAAGCCCTAGGTACTCGTGTCCCCCTAAAACCCCGAGGGCTGAAAGCCCGACATCAAAACCTCCCCGCGTCACCAGTCCAATCCCACCACAACCTTCTGCATTTCGGAGGGAGCAGAGGCCTTTAGGCCTCTGAATCAAGCCGCCCCACGACTACGGGCTTCACACCCCAACCCCACCACCAACCCTGTCATTCTGAGCGAAGTCTCTCGCAACCGCGAGAGACGAGCCGAAGAACCCGCCACACACCGTCCACGCCCGGAAAACAGGCCGAACCATTTGGCCATGAATCTCGGACCTTTGCTTTTCTGGCTGTCATTCCCGAGGGAATTAGTCGGCGTTATCTCCCTCGTTCCAGACAATAGAATGGTCGTCTTTCCCTTCTTGCCTTTTCTTAACTCCCCTCCTGAACAGCCTGACCAGTTCAGCTTCATCGGCAGTCAGTTCTCCGCTGAGATATTTGTCGACCCTGCCTTCAAGCTCTTCGATAGAGATAAGGTGCTCAAAACTGGCAACGAAGATGAACCGACGCGTCCCACCCGTTCCTTCGGAGGTAGACACCATGGATTCGAGATAACTGACAATGGCAGTGCGGCTGTTCAGATAGGCCTCAAGCCATTTTTTCGCAGCGGCGTTGTCAAATCTGGCCCAGAAGTTAACTGTGAGCAACGTCTGTTCGGACGGAATCTGAGAATCTGGAGAAGCAGCGCGAATGATAGCTCCAAGACCAGCTTGGTTTAGGCACTCGCGGCTCGTTTGCTCCTCAAAGAAAGGAAGGGCTCTCGATCCTGGGTCTGGCTCATGGGTCAGAAGTACAACGGTTGCAATCGCGAATGATAGTCCACGGGTTAATCGCAGAGCTTCTTCCATTACTTGCAATCGCTGGTCTTCCGAAAGCCGTTGAAGATACCAGTAGGTAATGCTCCGAACTCGATCTTTGGGAGACGACTCAAAGAAACCGTACCGACGTTTCCCAGCCTTCACCTGATAGAGAGCCGCAAGAAACGTTGCGGCATGGTCAAGTGGCAACGACCCCTCAAGCGAAGCGATTCGGGTGAGCATCACGTCAAGCAAATCACGTTCAGCAAGCTTTGCGAAAATTCGATCAAGCTCCGCGACATCAGCCATTCTCACAAATAGGCCGTCGATATCGGCTTGCGAGACATCTCCCTCTGGAGTGCCGAACTGAAAGTATCGATCGAACGCCTGAAAGGAACAAACGCGCAACTGTTGAAACCACCTGCTTTCCACATCGCCACCCTCAAAGCGAAGACCCTTCCTCAGATTCGACTGAGGAAAGATTTCAGCCAAGAGATTCTGTATTGCATCTTTATTTGCGTCGGATGACAAGGAGATTAGATCTTCGACTCGCCGCTTATCTGCATCAGCTTCCTTTTTCCGTTCCCATCTAGGTAGAGGCGTCAGGATATCTTTTGCTTCTAGAATCCCCTTATAGACTTCTGGCTCAAACAGCCTAATAGCTTCGAGCGCAATAAGGTCGACAGAATTTACTTCGAAGGTGTCGCCATTTATGAATAATTGGATGTGAAAAGCAAGCGTCCCAAGGAAACGGTTTAAATCCCGGAAGTTGCGTAGTAAGGAAAAGAGATGCGGAAAAATCGCGGCCCAATAGTCGCTCGAAAAGCGTTTTTCAAGCTCCGGTCCGCTCAGAAGTTCATCAAGCCCCTTCACGAATACATCCTGAAGCTGCTTTCTGTTCACAGCCGGAACATCGAAGCTAACTTGAATAATCTTCTCAAGATATGCCAGCGGATTGTCAGGCGAAATTTCTTTCAATGCCTCAAGAACGCTCTTCTTCTGCGCTAGAAGTAGATAGATGATATTGGGAAAATCCGCGTTCGCCTTGACCAGTTGTAGTGTGTAGCGGATCTCTTCCTTTGTAAGACGATCAATGTCATCGAGTACAACAAGAATGGGTTTGTCTAGCGAGCGGAGATCCTCACTTATTTGCTCCTTCAGCTCTGACAGGGTCAGCGAGTCAGTTTCTCCTTCTGCCTCGAGTGCCTCAGCTCCGGTTTTGGCAACTGAGGCAATACTTTCAACCGAAGCTGCCACGCTAGCTATTGTGAGACTGACGTGGTCGCCTGGGGGAACGGCTGACCGGAAGGCACGAGCGACTGTTCCTGCAATCGAGAGGATTCCTGCATATTTTTTCCAACGCGCGACGCGACGCTTGACCACCGACTCTTCGGAAGGCCCCGTCTTTCCTAGAACCTTACTGATTTCTCTGAAGAAGGTCTCCGCTAGTAGCTCCTGACCAGACACCTGCCAGGGGCTAAATTCGACAACGTGCAGGCCATTTTCTTTGTCATGGCCTATCGATTTGAGGACGAGATTCTTAAGCGAAGTTTTCCCGCTTCCCCAGTCTCCAAACAGACCCACGACCAAACTAGGCTTATCACGCCAAGATTTAATGACATTGGCAAGAGCTTCGGCAAACCCATCGCGGTTTAGCTTGTCTTCCAATTTATCTTTGATGGGAAGATCAGCTGAAATGTGAGATTCAAACGATCGCTTCTCTGACATAGGTCGTATCCATAGGTTGTAATCTTCTCTCTTCTTTATTGTCTTGCCTCTTCCAGCCTCAACCTGAACCACTCAAACACCGCGAACCCCACCGTCGCTGCCACCACCCCGATCATCAAATTCTCTTTCGTAAAGATGTCGTTGAGCGCGTACATCAACGTCTTGCCATTCCGGCTGTGCCCTGTGAATTCCCCCATCAGCAAATTGGCATAAAACAGAAACAGGATGCCCGTAATCTCAATCGCCGCCCGCGCCAGCATGATTTTCGTACTCATTTTTGCCATTCCTCCATCATAGCTGCCACTCAACTCATTCATTCCGTGTCGTTTATGAAAACAAAGTGACCCCCCACCCACTAACTCCTTTGTTTGACATATTTTGCTTATAACTGGCTTTAGAATCAAATAGATATTGAGATATCCCCAACCCAAACCCTTTGTTTTCCATATTTTGAGTTGTATATCGGGGGAGGGGGGAGGGGGTGGTCCCCCGGCCCCGCGCCCTTGCTCTAATCTGTCGTACAGGAGAATTTTCGACCGCATGAGTCAGCAAATCGCACCCCTCGCCTCCCGTCCCGCCTGGAAGTCGCTCACCGCGCACGCCGCAGAAATGAAGTCCACAACGCTGCGCGAGCTCTTCAAAAATGACCCCGCCCGTGGCACGCGCCTCAACGCAGAAGCCTGCGGCCTCTTCCTCGACTACTCCAAAAATCGCGTCACCGACGAAACCCTCAAACTCCTCGTTGCTCTCGCAGAACAGTCCGGCCTCAAGCAGCACACGGAAGCCATGTTCACCGGCGAAAAAATCAACACCACCGAAGATCGCGCAGTCTTGCACATCGCACTTCGCGCTCCGAAATCCGAGAGCATCAAAGTCGACGGCGAAGATGTGATTCCGCTCGTCCACGATGTTCTCGACAAGATGTCTTCGTTCGCCGATCGCATTCGTTCCGGCGAATGGAAAGGCTACACAGGCAAACGCATCCGCAACATCATCAACGTCGGCATCGGCGGTTCCGATCTTGGTCCTGTAATGGCTTACGAAGCGCTCAAGCACTACTCGCAGCGCGACCTCAACTTCCGCTTCGTCTCCAACGTCGACAGCACGGACTTCGCCGAAGCCACGCACGATCTCGCTCCCGACGAAACACTCTTCCTCATCGCGAGCAAGACATTCACCACGCTTGAGACCATGACCAACGCGCACACCGCGCGCGACTGGTTCCTCGCTTCAGGCGCACCGGAATCGGCAATCGCCAAGCACTTCGCCGCGCTCTCGACAAACGCCAAGCTTGTCGCGGCTTTCGGGATTGATACCGCCAACATGTTCGGCTTCTGGGATTGGGTCGGCGGACGCTACTCCATGGATTCCGCCATCGGCCTCAGCACCATGATCGCGATTGGCCCACAGAACTTTCGCGACATGCTCGCAGGCTTCCACGCGATGGACGTCCACTTCCGCACAACTCCCATCGCGCAGAACCTTCCCGCACTTCTCGGTCTGCTCACTGTCTGGTACACCGACTTCTTCGACGCCCAGACCGTTGCCGTTCTTCCCTACGAGCAATACCTCAAGCGCTTCCCTGCGTACCTGCAGCAGCTCACCATGGAATCCAACGGCAAGCACGTCACGCTCAGCGGCGAGCACGTCACCTACGACACCAGCCCTGTCTATTGGGGCGAACCCGGAACCAACGGCCAGCACAGCTTCTACCAACTCATCCATCAAGGAACGCGTCTCATCCCCTGCGACTTCATCGGCTTCGCCAAGACGCTCAACCCGCTTGGCCGCCATCACGATGTTCTGATGGCCAACGTCTTCGCCCAGGCTGAAGCTCTCGCCTTCGGCAAGACTGCCGAAGAAGTCCGCGCCGAAGGTGTCCCCGAAGCTCTCGTCCCCCACAAGGTCTTCGAGGGCAATCGCCCCTCCAACACCATCCTCGCGGACCTTCTCACACCGGCCATCCTCGGCTCACTCATCGCCCTCTACGAGCACGCCGTCTTCACGCAAGGCGTTGTCTGGTCCATCGATTCGTTTGACCAGTGGGGCGTGGAGCTAGGCAAAGTCCTCGCCCAGAAGATCGTGGCGGAGATCGAGTCACCGACTGAGCCTAAGATGTCGCACGACACCTCCACCAGCAACCTTATCCGGCGCTACCGCGCACTAAAATAGTGCGCGCGAACAATGCGGCACGGCCCTCTTGCGCAGAGGGCCGTGTGCGTTTATCGTAGATATAGGGCGGCAATCGACCGAACACCGCTCACGGCCCAAAGCTCTCGGTTAGGAGTCTGGATCATGTCTACCGCAGTAGCACCAATCGCACACACCGCTTCCGCACCCATCGCGCCGCCCAAGAAAGTTCTTCCCGGCGAAGCACTCGACGCCTACACCGGCGACCCGAACTTCATGGCCTCGCTGGCCCGCGGCCTCACCGTGATTGAAGCCTTCACGCCGCAGACGCCGCAGATGACCATCTCGCAGCTCAGCCTGCGCACCGGTCTTTCGCGCGCCGCCGTTCGCCGCTGCCTCTACACGCTGGTCAAGCTTGGCTTTGCCGGCGCCGACGAAGCACAGCGCTATTCGTTGCGCCCCAAGATGCTGACGCTGGCCAACACCTACACGGCCTCCAGCACATTGGCGAACGCAGCGCAGCCCATTCTGGAGCGCATGTCCGCGCAGTACGGCGAAAGTTTTTCCGTGGCCACGCTCGATGGCGAAGAGATTGTCTACATCGCGCGCACTTCCGTTACGCGCGTCATGTCCGTCGACCTTCACATAGGCTCGCGCCTGCCCGCCTTCTGCACCAGCATGGGACGCGTCCTTCTCGCGTATCTTCCGCAGGACCAGCTCGATGCCTACTTCGCGCGCGCGCATTTCACGCAGTACACGCCGCGCACCATCGTCTCTCCGGAAAAAATTCGCCTCGCCCTACGCAACGTGCGCCGCAACGGCTACGCACTTTGCGATCAGGAGCTCGAAGTCGGCCTGCGCTCGATTGCCGTACCGGTTTACGCCGGCAACGGTCGCGTCGTCGCGACGGTGAACCTCAGTGGCCATGCTCCGCGCATGCCTATGCTGGAGATGCAGACCAAGTTCCTGCCTCCGCTACGCGCTGCGGCGTCTGAGCTGAGCGTGTTTCTGCGCTAATAGCAGCTGATTCGCAATCTGTATTCAACGGCGAGGGTGTGCGAGCATGTGCATTGAGGCTTTGACACTCTCGCCCGTCTGGACTAACGCCATCCATCTTCATTCCTACATGCTTCAGGATGTATTCGGCAGCCTGTGCGCTGTGCTGGTCTTCGCGACGGTGTTCTTTGCGCCGGGTTACGTTGTCGCATACATAACCGATCTCTTCCAATTCAGAAAGATGGCGCTTGCAGAGCGTTCGCTGTGGGCGATTGCCTGCTCCTTCTGCATCTCGCCAATCACGGCCTATCTCATCGGCCGCAGCGCAGGTCTCAGCGCAATTGGCGTGCTCTTGGTTGGCTGCACTCTCGCAGCCATATTGCTCATGGTGCAGAAGAGTGCACGCCAAGGCTTGTCTCGCCGGGAACGCATCGTCACTCTGCTGGTGGTCTGCGGATGGATCTCCTTCGTTCTGCTGATGCTGGTCGATTTCCAGATCGGCCACAAGCTCTTCTTCACCGTCGCCATGGCCGACGAGAGCTATCGCATCGCCTTCATTGATGCCGTGGTGCGCACAGGCATTCCGCCCGCGAATCCTTTGTACTTTGCAGGCGCGCCTGCGCCCATGCACTACTACTACTTCTGGTACGTGCTCTGCGCGGCAATTGTCGACATTGCGCACGTTACAGCGCGACAGGCTTATATCGCCAGCTGCATCTGGGCGGGATTTGGCCTGTTGGTAACGGTCAAGCTCTATGGGACCCACTTCTTCCGCTGGGAGCGCAAGCAGCGCTGGATAGCCCTCAGCCTTCTACTTGTGAGCGGCATCGATATTGTTCCTGCAGTAGGCCAGGCTATTTTGCAGCCCGCATTGAATGGCGACATCGAGTGGTGGTCGGTAGACCCCATCGATGCGTGGCCCGATTCCCTGCTCTGGGTGCCGCACCATGTCGCGAGCGTGCTCTGCTGCCTGCTAGCTTTTCTCTTCTTGTGGCGAACGCTTGAGTCTCTCCCCCGCAACACTAAACGCAGTTGCGTCGTAGTAGCCGCTCTTGCCTGCGCGAGTGCAGTTGGTCTTTCTGTTTATGTGGCTATCGGCTTTGCGCTACTGATGCTGGCATGGCTGATATGGCTCCTGCTGAAGCGACAGCCTCAACGAAAAGAATTGTGGCTGCGCGCTATTTCCGCAGCCACTATCGCTGCAATTGTCCTCGTACCATTTTTGTGGGAACTTGCCGGCACTCTTCTGCACCCGACTGGCGTCGCAGCAAATAGTGCCGCCGCGCCATCAACACACCTCTTCATCCTTAGTGTGCGCCGCATGATCGATTCAGGTCTGCTCACCGATCTGCCCATCTTTGCTTCCTTGAATCAGTCTCATCCTGTGCTGCTGGACCAGACGATTCGTCTGCTTCTTCTCTTGCCCGGGCTTGCGATGGAACTTGGTCTCTATGGAGCGGTGCTAGTATTTCTGCTCTTTGCCAAACACCGCCGTGAGCCGATGTCAAAAGATGCCGCGCGCGACACTGCGCTGTTCTTTGCAGTCTGTGGCCTTGTGATGAGCATGTTCCTCAGCTCGTCAGTCATCTCCAACAATGATTTCGGCTATCGGGCCGTGATGCTGCCGCAGTTTTTTCTCATGCTGTTGGCTGCGAATGTTCTCGGCTCATGGTGGGTTCCCGGAAGCGTTCCGGTAATAGCCATCAGGCCCGGACACCGCCGCTGGCTCTACAGTCTGCTCGCTCTTGGCATTGCCAGCTTCTTCTATGGCGCGTTCCTGCTTCGTGCCTGGCTGCCGATGGAAGTAACTCGCCCGCAGAACGGCTTTAGCGATCTTCCCGCGGATTCTTACCAGGTGCGTGAGGCATTTGCAGTCCTCGACCGCGTCGCTCCCGGCAATGCCGTGGTCAATTTCGACCCAATTGATCGCACTATCGGACAGAAAACAGAGGTGATGACCCCCGATGAGTACTTCCAGCGAATGCTGGTGATGGATACCGGGCGGCAGATGCTAAATGCCGAAAGAATATGTGCAACTCACTTCGGTGGAAACCCGTCAGAGTGTGCGGCTATACAGAATGCAACGACGCAACTGTATGCAATGCCGGCTCCGAGTGCTCAATGGGCTCAAGGCTACTGCAGCCGTTTCGGAGTCCAATATCTATTGATTAGCCATCGTGATCCGGCCTGGGAGAGCGATACGGGATGGCCACTAACTCTTCCGGTGGTCGCGCAGGAACCCGGGCTCAGGATTGTGCAGTGCAAACAATAAGTTCAAATAGCATGGATATACAAAAACATTACAAAATTCATCCAGTGCAGTTGAATAAAAATGGCTTCTTGCGCCACTCTTTCGTTAAGTATGTGTTAAGTCATAAGCCCCCAACGCGATCCTGAAAGCCCTCACCAGAGCCCAAACCGCTTGCACGATTGAACTTATATCGAGAACCACAATTAGTACGCGGACAAGTAACTTTCCTGACGAGGATATCCGTTGCGGTATACTAACTTTCGAATCAAGCCACTAAGGACGACGCTAGCCATTCAGAAGCTAAGCAACAACCTCAACGCAGAGCTGAGGCTGTCTCGGCACACCGGTCGGTTCGCTAACGTGCTGAAGCCGTTTGAGAGCCTGACAGCATTTTTGACCGCAACGGTCATGATCGCTCTCCTCCTTCGGCTCATTGTTGTCTTCTTCGTCGTCCACGACTCCAGCCACACCATCAACGACAACAACTTCGGCTGGGAAAGCTGGGAGATGGGCTGGACCGCTCGCAGCATCTTCCTCGGTCGCGGCTTTAGTTCTCCATTCCTCCCCATCACCGGCCCCACGGCGCTCGTTCCGCCGCTCTATCCCTATCTCATCGCCGGAGCCTTCCACCTCTTCGGCATGTACACCTCGGCCTCGGCCTTCGCAGTTCTTGCTTTCAACAGCCTCTGCTCGGCGCTCACCTGCATCCCGCTTTATTACCTGGTGCGCAACTCATTGCAGGAGCGCGTAGCCCGCATCGCATCCTTTGCGTGGGCGGTTTATCCGTTCGCTGTCTACTTCTCCGCTGACCGCGTGTGGGATTACGCTCTCACTGGATTGCTCTTCACCTGCTGCCTGCTCGCTGCGCAAAAGCTGCATACGCGCGGCATGCTCGGCTGGGCAGGCTTTGGTCTTCTCTACGGCGTCGCGGTGCTCTCGAATCCCTCCATTGTCTCGCTGCTTCCATTCTTCCTGCTGATTGCGATGTATCAGGTATGGCGCACACGCGGAGCATGGTTCAGCAAGGCGCTCATCGCCTCTGTTGCCTTCATTCTCGTTTGCACACCGTGGACCATTCGCAATGAGCGCGTGATGCACGCCAACTTCTTCATCCGCGATGGCTTCTGGCTGGAGTTCTACGCCGGCAACAATGGCGACACCACCGCCTCCAACTCTGCCTTCGCTCATCCGGC
>Ga0206871_10193_pt2 | contig 13542 bp, 16 predicted proteins | sample Alteio_BWOrgCont_33_FD_152627 | JGI IMG/M metagenome (GOLD analysis project Ga0206871, IMG submission 152627) | Enriched cells from forest soil in Barre Woods Harvard Forest LTER site, Petersham, Massachusetts, United States -... | ecosystem: Environmental > Terrestrial > Soil > Temperate forest >...
GACCCAGCTCGAAGTATCCGACGGCGCTTTATCCATTCATCTGCACAAATTAGAAGAAGTGGGATATGTAACGCTGAAAAAGAGCGTTGTTGCCAATAAATCCCGCACCTGCGCACATCTCACTAGAGATGGTCGAGCGGCCTATGAAGCATACCTAGACGTGCTGGCCGAATTGATCCGTAAAGTCTGACGCTTCAAGTGGCGCCGAGGCATTTATGGAAGCCGCCCCGTCCTGTTGTGACCCGAAGCGAATAAGGGTTGCCGACATCGAAATGGGCACACATGACCAATTCCGAAGTGGGACATCTTCGTACAATCCTTATATCCCCCCCTCCCCCGGAGGGGGATAAAGGAGAAGCACATAAAGGTTACATTTCCCGACCAGTAAAGGGTTTGGGCGTCACATTTACCCCATCAAGCCTGCTCAGTAGTTCCGGCAATCTATCTGTCAATTGCAAGAGCCTATTCAAACTCCGAGTTGGATCTTCGAGACAAAAGCCTCTTGAAATGGAGCACCAGCCGTTCAGATTGAAATCTGGAAAAGTTAATCGCAAGGTCTCTTCCTTATCGGCTCTAATGATAAGTAGTAATGTCTCGAAAAGCCGTTTGCCGATAATTAGTGCAAACAGTCGACGTAATTGCAAAAGTTTAAAAGCGTCTAATCGATGCTCCCGACTGATGTTGGACAAGCAGTGAAAGGCACTGCCAAACGTCCCAAGGTAAGATTGTGCACGACGTAATTCATCAACGGTCACTTTTGTAAACTCCTTATGAAGCATTACTAGTGAATCCAATGATTGGCGATGGCACACTTGCGCACAGATGAATTCATAAGCTACCAGGAATTCCTTGCGCGGCGACAGTTCAACTTCATCGCCAACTATTTCAATGGCCTGTCCCGGGTTTTGAAGACATCGAGTTTGGTGTTTTTATGGAACCTGGAGGTGGGTCATGGAGAGACGGAAGTTCACGCGAGAGTTCAAGCTTGAGGCTGTGAAGCTGGTCAAGGAGCGTGGGGTTGCGGTATCGCAGGCCTCCCAAGACCTGGGCGTGCATCAGACGCAGTTGCGCCAGTGGGTGAAGGAGTTCGCGGGCGATCCGCAACATTCCTTTCCCGGCCATGGTCAGATGAAGCCCGAGCAGGCTGAGATCGCGCGTCTGAAGCGCGAGGTGACGAAGCTCAAAGCCGAACGAGACATCCTAAAAAAAGCCGCGGCCTACTTCGCGAAGGAGAGCACGTGAAGTTCTCCTTCATTGCGAAGAACCGAGCCACATGGCCCGCGGGATGGATGTGCGGGGCGCTCGGGGTCTCGCGCGGCGGCTTCTATGCCTGGCTGACGCGGCCCCGCAGCCGGCGCAGCCGCAGCGACGAAGACCTGGCTGCGAAGGTGCGGGCCAGCTTCCTTGCCAGCGACCGGACTTACGGCGCCAGGCGTGTGTGGCACGATCTGATCGCCGATGGCATGTCCTGCGGGCTGCACAGGATCGAGCGTTTGATGCGCCAGCAGGGGCTTAAAGCGCGTCCCAGACGGCGTCGACTGCCCCCCGATCTGGGTGAGCGGCAGGCGGGCGCCATAGCTTCCAACATGCTGGACCGGAGCTTCGAAGCGCCAGCTCCGAACCGCAAATGGATCGCCGACTTCACCTACATCTGGACAGCGGAGGGCTGGCTCTATGTGGCGGCGGTCGTCGATCTCTTCTCCAGGCGCGTGGTCGGCTGGTCCATGAGCGCGACTATGACAGCCCAGCTCGTCACCGATGCCCTGGTGATGGCGATCTGGCGGCGAGGAAAGCCCCGCGCGCTACTCCATCACTCCGATCGTGGCAGCCAGTACACCAGCGAGCAGTTCCAGCGGCTGATGGCCGATCATGGCGTCACCTGCTCGATGAGCCGTTCGGGCAATTGCTGGGACAATGCGGCGATGGAGAGCTTCTTCTCCTCGCTGAAGACCGAGCGCACGGCGCGCAAAACGTATCGGACGCGGGATGAAGCCAAGGCCGATGTGTTCGACTACATCGAACGCTTCTACAATCCGAAACGACGGCACTCGACAATAGGATATGTGAGCCCAATGGACTTCGAGATGAAGGCAGGATTAGCTTAAGTGCGTGTCAACTGAACCCGGGACAGGCCACTCAGCCGTAATCCGGAGCAGACATTTTCTCCCGGAGGAGCGAATTCGAAGCAGAGGCAAACTTCACACTAAGGTATCATTGCCACATGGAGATCGCCAAAAGGCGATGTCAAATGATGCTCAGCGACATCGGTTCCAAATGGCCGCTTAGCTCTGATCAAGCTCAGGCGCAGCCAAAACGAATCCAGGCTCTAGTTTGGGTCGTCTACTGCTTTAGCTAGTAACAAACTGGTAACAACGCTATCGCATCCAATTAAGTGACCAAGGCCCCGCAGATTCGCCGCAAGGCCTTGGCTCAAGATTCGGCTTAGGTGTGCACTTTGATGGTTGCCATTACGCTCATAGGCGCCTGGAAGAAATATTGGTCAGTACTGGTCGCCGTACTAGTTTGCGCAACTCCAGCTGTACCCTCGGTAATAAGCGTGGTGGCTCGGCTATTTGTCAGATTGTCGGCACTGACATCGAATTCCAAATTGCCAACAGTGTAGCCCACGGTGGCGTTTAAATCCCCATAGGCTGGCAATTCATAAAATTTGAGATTGGCAGAGTCGGAGTACTGTTGGCCAGTTAGCTTGTCTATCAAACCAAATTTCCAACCGTTTTGCTGATACAGAACGCCCAGAGCCGTGGTCCAGAACGGCGCATTTGGCTCCCATAATCCTCCAGCCGCCACCGAGCGCATTAGCGCGCCATTGGCAAAGATCGATAAGCCCTGAACGTCCATACCAAGCAGGTTGTCAAACGCGTATGTACCCTCGCCTTCTATGCCCTCGTATGTGGCAGCGCCATTGTTCAGGAAGCAAGTATCGTTTGTATCGTTCGGGCAGGCTTCCGAAATATAGTTATTATTGATTCCTATATAATAAATATCCGCGTCAAACGTAAATTTGTCGGCGTAAAAGACCGTCCCGAGCTGGTAATTGGTTGTGTTTTCGGGAGCTGGGAAACTCGTTGTCGGTGAACCAGCGGAACCAGCTTCAAATGCGGAAATATCCGGTACATAGATGCCCTGCGCATATTCTCCATACACACTCCAGGACGTGTCGAGCTTATAATTGACCTGCACGAACGGCAGGGTGTCGCGCGTGATAAAGCTCTCCTGGAAATTCTGCCCTAGGCTGTTATACGGCGCGCATGCCAAGTCGATGCCGCACGTGTTTCCTTGCTCAACAGGTGCGTTCACACCGTGGATCCAGTGAACAAATTTCACCCCTGGTGTGATGAGTAGGTCGTCCGTGGGTCGGATATCGACCTCAAGAAAGGGTTCATACTGGGTCCAGTCCGAATATTCGTCGTCCTTGGCATAACCCAGGGCGCCGTTTGGGCTACTGCCCTTTTTGGCACCACAGACCGCGGCTGCCTGAACCACACTGTCCTGGATATAGGGCATGGCTCCATCGGCCGCACACTGATTGTCGTCAAAATAATATTTGTAACGGTGTGTTGCCTGGCCTTCGAACCAGATGCCAGCGCGAACCTGGCCTGTCACGCCATCAAAATCATAGTCTTGAGCCACACGCAGAACGTCGCCCCACACGCGATAAGCATTTTGTTTATCGTAGGCTAGCAAGTCATTGGGAAATGACGCGCCATTAAGAAGCGTGACTTTTCCATTGTCGGCTGACGTCCCCGTTTGGATCTGTGCGGCGGACTGAAGCTGGCTGTTGGGACTGAAGGTGTGATTCCAATAGGCATAGGTGTATGCCGTATTCTGGACTGTAAGACCGTCCGCGATCTGACCATCTAGTTTGGCATATTCAAAATCGGTCGCCTTGGCTGTGTAATTGTAGGCGTTGTATGTTGGCAGGCTTGGATTGGTATCCTGAAGAGCAAAATTCTTGCCAAATACCGCAACCTGGGCCGGCGTTAGCCCATTATTGTCGTCCAGATGCTCATGCAGAAAGCTATAATCGCCAAATACAGTGAGCGTCCAATTCGGCGCAAATGTGTCTTGCGCTTTCAATAGGACATTGCTGAACCCGAGGTTCTGGAATGTTAGAGCGCCATCAGATTCCACATGCTGCACATTAATTAGTGCCTTGGCGTCTGTCCCAAGAGCATCAACATCGCCGCTCTGAGCATTAGCGTTGACCAGGAACGTACTGAAACTGCCATAGCTCATCGATCCTTTTGCCGCAGGATCGTCTCCTAACGTTTCTGAAAACAGTTTGACCGTACCGCCGTACGTGTTTGCACCCAGATTGCCGGCATTGCCGGGGCCGCGGTCCACATTGATCGATCCAATTGTAGTGGCTGGAAAATATGAGATATTGTGATGTGTGGGACCATTGGTGTCACCGAAAGGAATGTCGTCATATTGCATGGAAAAGTTACCGTCCCCCAACCCACGCAACGTATTTTTTGCGCCGCCGTCGGAGAGTCCAGGCCCGTTGGGATCGCCGCCAGTCATGGATGGAACAATGGATAAAATGGTGACGTAATCGGACTGAGGTTCAACATAGTTTTCGATATAGGACCGATTGATAATCGTTTCCGGCTCCATCGTGTCTAGAGACGATTTGGCGGGGGCAGCATCCGTGTTGAATGCTGTCCCAGTTACCACAACGGTTTCTAGAGGCGCCCCCATTGAGCTATTTTCTGATGTTTGTTGTGCCGTTGCAGCGTCAGAAAAAAACATGGCTGCAAGGCTTAGCGCCAGCGTGGCCGATGACAAGCGCAGGTGGGAAGTCAAAGTATGCATAAATACCCCTCAGGTTATAAATTCCACAGGCACGCAGCGGCGTGCGCAGTCGCGCGCAAGCAAACGTCAATGCGATTTATCGACTAAATCGTCGGCGCTGTTTGCAGAGGGACGATTGCGCTGCTTTTTTGAAGTTCTGATGACGAGGCGCAGCGCACGGCTCTGTGAAAGCGTTGAATATAATTCACAGCTGAAACATGCTTCAAAAACTGCGAAGAAAATCAGGGCCTAAGTGTTGAATTTCCAAAATATAAAAAATGCCAACCTTTCCAACGCGAAATGTTTCCATCAAAAACTATTCTGCATGTCTTTGCGGCACATTGGTTGGGAGTTTGCGTGAAGCAGGGAGGGATAATTACCGATGTGCAACCTCTACAGCGTTACCAGCAGCCAGGCGGCCATCCGCCAGCTAGCGCGCGCCATACGTGACCTAACAGGTTGTTGAAAAAGTCTCTAGCGGGCGAGCAGTGATCGTGATTCCCTTGGTGATTGAAGCACTGAGGGCATTGCGATGCGCGGCAGCGATGAGCGGTCTGGTTGCTTGTTCAGCTTTGTGGACCTTGAGGCTCGGGTGCGGCGCGACCATCCGTTGCGGACGATCCGGGAGATCGTGAATGCGGCGCTGAGCGGTCTGTCGATGGATTTTGGCAAGCTCTACACGGACTTTGGACGCCCTGGGATCGCGCCAGAGAAGCTGCTCCGGGCGACCCTGCTGCAGGCGTTCTACGGGCTGCGCTCGGAACGGCAGTTGATGGAGCGTTTGGAGTTCGATCTTCTGTTCCGCTGGTTCGTGGGGCTGGGGGTGGACGATCCGGTGTGGGACCACTCGACGTTCTCCAAGAACCGGGATCGGCTCTTGGACGGCGATATCGCAGCCAAGCTGCTGACCGCGATTCTGGCGCAGCCGCAGGTCAGGCGGCTGTTGTCGAGCGATCACTTCTCGGTGGACGGCACGCTGATCGAGGCCTGGGCTTCGATCAAGAGCTTCCGCCGTAAAGATGGCGACGACCAAGACAGTGGCGGTCCTGGTCGCAATGCCGAACGCAGCTTCCACAATGAGAAGCGCTCCAACCTGACGCATGAGAGCACGACCGACCCTGAAGCGCGGCTCTACAAGAAGGGCGACGGCCAGCCGGCGAAGCTCTGCTACATGGGCCACGCCCTGATGGAGAACCGCAACGGTTTGGCAGTTCTGGGCGGTATAAGTCAGGCCACCGGCACGGCTGAGTGGGACCAGGCCCTTGCGCTGGTTGACCGGTACCGCGGCAGACGAACCCGCCGGATCACGCTGGGCGCGGATAAGGCCTACGATGTGACCGCGTTCGTGCTGGGCTTGAAGAGCCGCTCCATCACGGCGCACATCGCCATTGACGGACATCTGAGCAAGACCGGCAAGCGGCGCAAGACCGCCATCGACGGGCGAACTTTGCGCTATGCCGGCTATGGGATCAGCCAAATCTGCCGCAAGCGCATCGAAGAGGTATTTGGCTGGATCAAAATCTCCGCCGGTTTTGCCAAGGTGAAGTTGCGAGGACGCGCCCGCGTCGATGCCGCCTTCACCATGGCGCTGTCCGCCTATAACCTGATCCGGCTGCCCAAGCTGCTCGGAGCCGCCGCGTGAAGGGCAAGTGGCGCATCGTCAAGATGCCGGACTATACGTCCGACTATCCCGACAGGGTCGAGCCGGCCTACATCCTGTTCGACGGCAAGGGCGGCGGGGAGTTCGCCTTCGGCTGCGCCACCGGCGCCATCCACGGTGCCGGCAATACCAACAACGTCGAGTTCTCCTGGACCGGCAACGACGAGATGGACGAGGCTTGTGGCAGTGGATGGGCCGAATTGCAGCCCAACGGCTCGCTCAAGGGCCAAATCTGCCTCCGCGGCGGCCACGAAGCTGACTTCATCGCCCGCCCTTCGGCCACTTCTTCAACAGCCTGCTAACGGGAAATCTGGCCCCCCTGCCAGGAGTGTTTCCCGACATGGTGGCCCCAGTGGTGCGAACAGCCCCGGACGGCGAGTGCGAACTAACAATGATGCGCTGGGGATTTCCACCGCCCATGAATGCGGAAGCTTCCTTAGTCACCAATGTTCGGAATACTTCCAGCCACTGGTGGAAGTCATGGCTGCAAGCCGGGCATCGTTGCCTCGTGCCTGTCAATAGCTTCTGTGAATGGACCGATAGCAGGTCAAAGGTAGCCGTTTATCAGCGCCTATTACTTTCGCATCAATTTCTGCCAGTGTCTTTAGGATTTCCGTTTCCAGCGCCTTCGGAATTTTCACTGCCTTGAGCAAGCGCCCCAAATGTCCGCTGGGCGTAAACTCATCGGCGGCATCGCGGAGCGCGCCCAACCCAAAAACCGGCACATATTTGAAAAAGCCTGTAAGATTGGCAGCTCGCTGAGCTTTACCGGTTAGCGGTTCACCATTCGGATTTAAGAACTGCCAGTTCGTGTCATATGCGTCTTTTTCTTCGTTCCACGGCGCAACGACGCTTAGGGAAACAAGATTTTTCCCATTTTGTAGCGTCATAATTTCTGTTAGATCGGCGACCATAGCTCGGCATAAGTTGGCCACTTTGTCGGCCGAATGAGGTCGACCACAACCGATTGATTTTAAACACATTTTAGGAGACCAATAGTATTTCGGGTTTGCCCCCTCAGAGCATGTATTGAAATCACTGAGATGCCCACGATTCTAGGCGCTCGCCTTCTCCAAATGTGAGTACACGGATAGGCTCGCATCCTCGGAAAACGAAATTACAAGCGATATCAATAAGATGTGCCTGTGCGTAATCATTTCACCTATGCGCTTGTGCGATATATGGCGCGAGAGTATATATCAGTATGCCGACGCGATTACGCGGTGGTTGATATGTAGGTGATATATGGGTGAAGCTGGAAAAATTCTCGCCGACGCCATGGAGAAAATCCGTCAGGAGGCTTACGCTTCTGGCTGGCGCGATTGTGCCGCCGCTATCACTAAGGCGGTAAACGAAAGCCGCCCGGGAGATTTGCCGTCCATGGAAAGTTTGAATGAGCGTGCAGAGGACGCGCCTATAACTTCCAACAATAGCGCAGGCGCGGGGGGGCAAATACCCACCGTTGGGACGGTTCCGCACTATGTTCTTGCGGCAGTAAAAAAGCGTCCAGGATCAACCGGGGCAGAAATTATTGCCGCCATACAAAGCGACGGGCACAAATTTGATGACCGATTGATCCGTACATCCCTGTTTCGGTTGGATAAGAGAAAAGTGATCGTCAACCGTCATAAGAAGTGGTTCCCCCTGTAATAACGGCGGCTGACATGAGCCAGCCGCCGCCATCATTTTCGAGTGTCAGGTGTGAATAGGCCTCAGAAACCACACACCCGGCAGAACCTAGAGGAGAAGGAGAAAAGTATGGGCCAGATACCCATCCGGTCGTTACCGGCGTCAGCCCTCACGGGCTGATGTACCTCTCTGCCCCCTTCCACAAGGGGTAAGACCCAACGGCGTGCCCTCTTCCACCGAGGGTACGCCGTTGGCGCATTTGGACTAGCAGAATCTGAAGCGGCCCGCTAGATTCCTCATGTGACAAAGAAACCAATTACCCTTAAAGCCGCCTTAAAGGCCGGTAATTTAGAGGCGTTCGCGTCCCAAGCCGAGGCTCGCGGTGCGCCCTCTGGCGATATGGCGGCTTTCGATAAGGCTCTTGGCGCTGCTATCAAACCGCCGCGATCAAAACGTCAAACATCGCGTTCCCCATCTCGCGGTAGTTCTGGCGGAAAGTAAATTCGTTCACGTACTTTTGCATGTGGCGTTCTGAAAGATGAATGTGCGTGCTGCGAACGCTGGACTTAAACAGCTTCCAGAAATTTTCAACGCCGTTTACATGAACTCGATTACCAAGATCATCGGTGACGGCATACTGCTTCTCACTATGATTGACTGTGGCGTGTTGGAAGCCGCGATACTTTAATAAATTGTAGCCCTTCCATTCATCTGTCGAAATGATCGAACCGCGCTTGACGTTGCGACGCACAACGTCTGCCAGCGCATCCGTACCGGCATTGGGGATCACTTCGGCGCGAATATAGCCGCCACGTTCCTTAAGGCCCATGAGAATGGTCTTGCCGGAAGCGCCGCGTCCGGGTTTCCCGGCACGGCGACCGCCGATATACGCCTCGTCCAGTTCAACATGACCCGAGAGAAACTTTTTCACATCTGCCTTGGTCATAAGTTCGCGGATTTGTTGGCCCATCCGATATCCGGTCTTGCGCGTCACACCAAGTTGGCGATGCAGTTCCATTCCGCTTACGCCGTGGCGTGTCGTGGTGAACAGGAATATTGCAAAAAACCATAGCGTGAGAGGCGTGCGGCTTTTCTCGAAAATCGTGCCAGCACAAGGGTACACGTGATTACCGCAATGGGCGCACTCATATGCCTTGCGGTTTTCAAGCCGATGGAACGTAGCGTCCATTACGCCGCACTTGCCACAAGTGTGCCGATGGCCATACCGAACCGTCATCATGTGTTCCAGACATGTTGCGTCATTCGGGAACCGTTTCAAGAACTCGCGGAAGCTTGTCTTGCGGGGGATGCTGTTCTTTTCCATCTGTCGGTACATCTTGATTTCGTCACCAATATGGCATACAGTAACGGGACTGTCAACACCGGAGCATACATATGGATTTCAAAAAAGCGACTGACGAATTAATGGCCGGGACCACCCGCGAGGAAATTGCAGGGGCCCTAGGTTGCTCTGTAGCGAGCGTCAGGCAGGCTAGGTTATCCGAGGAGGCCAATGCCCATAGAAAGCCTCCCGAGGGCTGGGAAGCCGCTACCGCCCGTCTAGCGCGCCAGAAAGCCGCCCAGCTTCAAAAGCTGGCTGACCGGCTCGGATAGAGGCTTATGGCCTATTCCGTTTCGACCTTCGGCATGTGGCAATGGCTAGTTTTGGCCATGTTTTTCATCCCATTTGGCGTGTTTGTCATCTTGTCCGCTGGGGATTGGGACGAACGGTGGTTCGGACTGCTGTTCGTTGTCATGGGTGCGTTTGCTGGCCTGTTTGGGTACCTGACATGGCGCGCGATCCGGCGGCGCTAATTTTTACATGCTCTGAGGGGGCAAACCCGTAGTATTTTCATAAAAATACACTGTCTGTAGCTCAGTTTTTGGCGACTTTTTTTGGCGCGGTTGCCGAGCCTTGGAGGTTTGGCGATACTGTCACTGTCGGTCGGGCAAACCATGAAGCGGACAAAAACACTCTGGTGGGTTCTCAGTGTCACGGCGGGTTTTCTTCTGGCCGGCTGGGTGGTTTTTGAATCTGCCATCCCGGACACGGCCGGTTACCTGGCGCGCGTCCAGCAAAAGGCCAGCCAGACCTATGCAAGACAGGCCGAAGCATCCTCCGCCCCCCCCCCGCAAAAATCCGCCGCCAGTGCACCCGTTGTCGGCGCACCCAATTCTTCCACCGCCGCTCCATTTTCTGCCGCGCAAGAGAAGGCGCGGGCGCAGGCCGAGGCGATGAAAGCTGCGATGAACGCCCAAAAGCAGAGCGTGAAACGCGATGACGCGCAAAAGCAATATGTGGACATGCTTCGCGGCAAGGAGCAAGGCAGCAGCGCCATGTCTCAGCTCATGGCGTCGCAAGACCAGGCCAGCAGTGGCGCTTCCGCCGGACCGGACAGCGACTTTGATGGTCGTCCTATTCCGGAGCTCAGAATATTAGTTCCGCCTCGCAAACCAATAACCGGCCTGATCGCCGTCGGCCCGCACCAAAAGGAAATCGCCCTGCCCAATTTTCCCTGGCCTCCGCCCGCGCCCTCGGAAAAAATGGATTTGCCGCGCACCAAATTCGCCGCCGCGCTTGGCGCCAAGCCCATGCTCAGCGATGTCAGCTTCCTGCTCGACGGTGCGCTGATGGATGCGGATTACACCGAATTCGCCTATTTCCGCGCACCCGGCGGCTTTGCGCTGGTGGCGCGGCTTGAGCAGATCGAAGCCGACGGCACGCCCGTCAAGGGTCAGCGTTTTCTGCCCCCCAATGGTGACAGTACCGGATTTTCTCTCGCCAGCTATGTGGCACAGTTGTTCGTGGCGCCGGAAGGTTTTTACCGGCTGATCGTATTCGTGGTGAGTGACCAGCCCTTTGTCGCCAGCGCGCCTGCGCCCTCGGTCTCCGCCGCCGAGGCCTGGCTGCGGCAAGGCGCCGACCGGCTGCCGCCATCTTATTACTCCTTGCCCTTCACCTCGGCCCACCGGGTCAGCGCCCTGGTCTATGAATTCCGCAAATCCGGAAAGACCGATGTCTCCACGCTTTCGCCCGGCCGGCTGGACGCGCGCACCCATCTGGTCAAGGCGGGTCTCTATGCAGCGCTGACCGGTGGCCGGTGACAAAAGGCCATTGGTGGTAAAGCTTTTCATCAGTTATCGGCGCAGCGACAGCCAGGATTTTTCCTGGACGGCTGGCGGACCGGTTGCGCAAATCGCCGGGCATCACTGATGTCTTCCTGGACGTGGAGGAAATCGCGGCCGGCGAGGATTTCGTCCGCCGCATCTATGCCAACGATGAGAAGGACGCGAAGGCTTTTGTTGCTTTCGCCACCGGCCCCCAAGCGACGCCCCTCGGGAAGGCAAAGGGCATCAACCCTTTCGAAGTGGCTTGTTGCCTACCTGATTTTGTCAGCCCAAAAGTGTCGCTGCAAGCCGTTGATTTGAATCGCATTTTCAGCGGCTGATAGTGCTTTTTTGGCAATTATGTGCTATTCGCGACCGCGTTTAATGGACATTTTGGTGCCCTGCCGTGCGCCTATCTCGTGTAGATTCACGAAAAGAGGACAGCGGTAGCGATGCCGACGCACTTACCGCGCAACTCCCGCCACGACATCCCCGAAATAATGCTGGCTCTCCCGAGAAAATTCTCGACGCCGCAACAGTCCTAGTGAATTACTTCCCACAAACGCACGCCACAAATCCCTCAGCCGTTGGATGATCCAGGCTGCAAACATAACCCGCCCACAGCGGCCCAGACATCGTAACGGGCAACCCGTTGTAGTAATACTTTTGGTACGCTTGGCTCTCCGCGCCGATTCCATCGTGGTCTGCATGCAGCCGCCCGATCAGGTCAGCCAACGTTGTCGCCGTAAATCCCGCCTCATGATACGTTTCGTCGAAACCATATTCTTTCATCCACGTCGTCCCTACGCCGGTCTCGTTCGACGCCACATACACGGTGTAATCAATCAGCTCCGCAGCAGCAGGCGCCACCTTGCCCACCGTCACAGACGGCCTGTTCCCGCTCACCGGCGAAACTGATGGCACGACCTTCACCGGAACTCCCGCGTCCTTGCTCCCCAGCAAATGCAGTTCGTCTAAATGTGTATGTCCGAAGAGGGCCAGCTTCACAATGTCCGCGTTCCCTTCCAGCACATTCGACAAGTCATTCGTTGCAAGGTATTCCTCCGCGCCGCCGTTCACGCACAGCTCATGCCCCTTTACTAGAGAGCTCGCCGGATTCACCGTTGGCGGCACGTGTCCCAGCACCCACACGCGCTCGCCCCGTTGCCGCGCTCCGTCCAGTTCCCGCGTCAGCCACGCCATCTGCTCCGCAGCGCCGGCCTTGTCGCTTGGGTCGGCCTCGCAGTCGGCAAATTTCGACATCATATAGATGTCGTCAATCACCAGCAGTCTCGTCCTCACCATCGGCGCAGCCATCGTCACCGCGTAATACCCGGCAGAGTCATATGTCTCGAGTGCCTGCTTCCGTTCCGACGCACTGATACCCCGAAGACCCTCCACCACCGTCTGCCCCGTTGACTTCAGATACGCATCATGCACGTCCAACCGGTTGTGATTGCATCTGGAATCATTGTTCCCCAGCGCAAAATACACTGGAACATCGGAAAACACCGCCTCCACTTCCTTCATCACGAATAGGGTTGTTTTTGCTGCAAACGCGGCTGATATGGACTCATCGTCCCCCGTTGCTTTTTCCAGCCTCAGTGCAGCTCGGTACCGGCAATCGAAATCATGTACCAGCAGATCGCCGCTCACCTCCACAAACGCGGCCTTCCCCGCCACCGCTTTCGCCTCATGCAGCGCTCCGTTCAGCAGCGCATACGGCGAATCCATCAGTAGCTTCGCCTTGCAAGCTTCCTGCACAGCGGAAAATTCTCTTGCCTGATCCAGAGAAGCGGCGCTCTTCAGGATCGCGTCCCACTTTTCCAATGGCGCCTTCAGCAGTTGTGCCGTCTTTGCCGGATCATGGAATGGATCAAAGTGCAGGTCGCTCAACAGCACCGCCGGAACAGTCGCCGCCCGCGGAGCCGTCTGCGCAACCGCCCGCCCAGCGCCTAAACCAACGCTCACTCCCGCCATCATCAGTAGCGCGACCACCCACACCAAACCAACACACGCTGATCTCTCAGATTCCATCGCTACTCCATTCTTGGTCTGGCCATGGTATCGCATCCCACGCGCAGATATCGTGACACCCCTCCCCTGTGTGAGAAACATTAAAGCATTCAGTTCTTAGAGTGCCAGACTACATCGGACCCCAACTGCTGCCTAACCCTGACCCGGCCTTGGTCCAGGACAGACGCGCGAAGCCCCTCCCTGCTCACGTCCGCCGAAAGTGCCGTTGCAAGTTGTTGATTTGAATCGGTTCCTTGGCAGCTAACCGTGGCTTTTAGCAAAAATGCATATGTGGACGGCCTCCGACTTGCAAG
>Ga0206871_10237_pt1 | contig 13541 bp, 13 predicted proteins | sample Alteio_BWOrgCont_33_FD_152627 | JGI IMG/M metagenome (GOLD analysis project Ga0206871, IMG submission 152627) | Enriched cells from forest soil in Barre Woods Harvard Forest LTER site, Petersham, Massachusetts, United States -... | ecosystem: Environmental > Terrestrial > Soil > Temperate forest >...
CAATGTTCGTCTATCCCGAGCGCATGAAGCGCAACCTCGAGAGCACCGGCGGTCTGGTGTTCAGCGGACAGCTCCTGCTCGATCTGGTGGAGCATGGAGTCTCGCGGGAAGACGCGTATCGAATGGTCCAAAGCAATGCCATGCGCGCATGGAAAGAGGATCTAAATTTCCATGACCTGGTGCTGAAAGATAAGGAAATCACCCGCAGGGTACCGCGCCAGCAGATTGAGCATGCGTTCGATCTGAAAAGGCAACTGCGCAACGTCGACAAGATTTTTGCGCGTGTCTTCAAGAATGATCGCACCGACTCGAAGCCCCGCAGGAAGCGTAAACATTAGCAGTCGGGTTTCAATCTCTTTTCGCTCAGGGAGACTTCAGCCGCTCCGCAACACCGGCGGGTACAATACGGGAGTGAGCGCAACCACCACATCGCCGGTATCGAGCGAGACGTCGACCCAACCTCGGCCGTACACCTTGTGGCAAAGATTCCTGCTGTGGCTGATCACGTGGGCGGGCTTTCTGGTGGTCCAGCTGATCGGTCCGACGCTGCGTTTTTCGGCGTCGTATGAAGATGACGCGCCACCCACTCTGGAGACACGGCCGATCGTTTACGCGTTTTGGCATAGCTGCATCCTCCCGGCGATGTATCTCTGGCGAAACCTGCAAATCAGGGTTATGAGCAGCGACAGTTTCGATGGGGAATGGATGGGGCGCATCATGCGGAAATTCGGTTTTGTGAAGGTACGCGGATCGAAGAGCCGAGGAGCAGTACGCGCATTATTGGGCATGCGCCGGGAACTCGAGCAAGGCTGGACGGTCGCTTTCACCATCGATGGCCCGCGTGGTCCGCGATATGTGGCCAAGCCGGGGCCGGTGGTGTTGGCGCGCGCGACGGGGATACCGATGGCGGTATTTCATATCGCGGTCGAGAGGGCCTGGATTCTGAATACGTGGGACCGATCCATGATTCCGAAGCCATTTTCGCGAGCGTTGATGCGGGTTAGTTCCAAGATTCCAGTTCCGGCGGATGCGGATGATTCCGAGAAAGAAAGACTTCATGCGGAACTGCAGGCCGCGCTGGAGCGAGTGCGGGAGTTTGCGGAGGCGAACGTGGGGAAGGTCGGAACAGCGGAGTTTCCGGTGATAAGAAGTTAGATCGCGCTGAATTTTGTGGAAGGGCAAGGCTTCTCTGCGGAAATGAGGGTTGATGGCTGCGACTATTCTGGACGGTAACAAAATCGCCAGCGAGATTCGAGCGGAAGTTGCGTCTGAAGTGAAGACCATGACGGCTGTGGGGATGCGTCCGGGACTAGCGGTGGTTCTGGTCGGCCACAACCCAGCGTCAGAGGTTTATGTTCGTGGCAAGGTGAAGAGCAGCGCCGAGGTTGGAATTTACAGCGAGCAACACGCGCCACCAGAAACGGCTTCGACTGAAGAGTTGCTCGAATTGATTGCTGAGCTGAACCGGCGCGATGAGATCGACGGAATTCTGGTACAGCTTCCATTGCCGGCGCAGGTGGACGCAAAAAAGGTCTTAATGGCGGTCGACCCGGCGAAAGATGTGGACGGGTTCCATCCAATGAACGTGGGATTGCTCTCTACGCAGCGACCTGGCCTGGTGCCGTGCACACCGGCGGGAATCATCGAGATCCTGAAACGCAGCAAGATTCCAATCACCGGACAGGATGCCGTCGTGGTGGGGCGGAGCGACATTGTGGGAAAGCCGATAGCGATGCTGTTGCTCAATGGAAATGCGACAGTGACGGTTTGCCATTCGAAGACGCGTGATCTTCCTGGGGTCTGCCGGCGCGCGGATATTCTGGTTGCGGCGATCGGACGGGCTGGAATGATTACCCGCGAATTCGTGAAACCGGGCGCGACCGTGATCGATGTAGGAATGAATCAAGTGACGGACCGCGCGGAGTTCGATCGACTGTTCGCGGGGAATGCGAAGCGGGAGGAAACGTTTCGCACTAGAGGATCGACGCTGGTTGGGGACGTGCATCCCCACGTGGAGGAGGTTGCGGGTGCGATCACGCCGGTGCCAGGAGGCGTAGGACCGCTGACCATCGCTATGTTGATGGCAAACACGGTGCGGGCTGCGAAGCTGCGTCGTGGAGGCCGGGTGGCGGAGCTTTCGCGGGTTTGAATTTTTCACCACAGAGTCACAGCCTTTCGGTGGTCTGTGACTCTGTGGTGAGTTGGTTTCCAAGATGAGGCAGGATTGCTGAAAGTCGGACTCACCGGCGGGATTGCTTCGGGCAAATCCGTGGTGGGTGAAATGTTTGTAGCGCTCGGCGCTCACCTCATTCAGGCCGATTCGATCTCCCACCAACTGATGGGGCCGGGTGAAGCGGTTTATCAGGAAGTTGTGCGGCATTTCGGTCGCGAAATCCTCAACCCTGATGGCACCGTCAATCGCGCGCGGCTGGCGGAGGCTGCGTTTGGCGCTCCTGGGACAAACCAACCTTCCCGCATTCAAGAGCTGAACCGGATTGTGCATCCCGCTGTGCTTCGAAGGCAAGAAGAGTGGATGGCCGAGGTTGGCCGGGAGAATCCGGGGGCTGTCGCGGTCGTAGAAGCAGCTCTGATTTTGGAAGCGGGTGCGGCGAAAGATTTTGATCGACTGCTGGTGGTAACTTGCCATCCCGAACAGCGCACCCGACGTTGGGCGAACCGTTTGGGCGTCGACGAAGAAACCGCCCGTCGCGAGGTAATGCGGCGGATGGCGGCTCAGTTCCCGGATGAAGAAAAGATCAAGGCTTCTGACTACGTGATCGACAACTCGGGGTCATTGGACGAAACGCGGAAGCGAGTCGAAGAAGTGTACGCCGAGTTGAAGTGCGAGGCGGGGACAAAAGGATAAAGGCCTTAAATCGCAAAGTCGGCGAGCAAGAACGCTGAGTGCGCTGGGGCCCGCGCTGTAGTGGAACGTGGCCTGTCGATAATTTAATACAATGATTTGGAAGGTTTTTGACCTATGAAGCTGCTTCGGCCTGTTTTGTTTGGTGTGATGATCGCGGGCGCATTCTTTTACTTCACCACCTATCGTGCGAACCGCGGCCCGCTGACGGATTGGATCGGACGTCCAAATACAATCGAAATCAGTGAAGCTTCTAGCAATGATTCGCTCGATGCTGAAGAGCAAAACAACATTTCGGTCTATCGCAAAAATATAAGTTCGGTAGTGAACATCACTTCCAAGGCAGTCACGTTCGACTTTTTTTACGGGCTGGTCCCGGAGGAGGGACAGGGCTCGGGATTCATTATCGACAAAGAGGGACACATCCTGACCAACTACCACGTGATCGCGGATGCGCGCCAGATCGAAGTTACGCTGCACAACCGCAAGAAATATAAAGCCACGATTGTGGGCACCGATCGCTCGCATGACTTGGCCGTGGTTCAGATCAAGGTTCCAGATCTTACGCCGATGGTGCTGGGCGACTCGGGCAATCTGCAAGTGGGTCAAAAAGTATATGCGATCGGCAATCCTTTTGGTCTGGCAGGCACGTTAACGCGAGGCATTGTGAGTTCGATCCGCCAAGTGCAGGAGCCAGACGGCATGACGATTGACGAAGCCATTCAGACCGATGCTTCGATTAACCCTGGAAATTCTGGCGGCCCGCTGCTCAATATGCATGGCGAAGTCATCGGCATCAATACCATGATTGCGTCGAATGTTGGCCAGAGCGCGGGCATTGGCTTTGCCATTCCGATCAATACCGCCAAAGCGGTGATTAATGACCTGCTCACCCTGGGCCGGGTAAGGCGGCCGGCGCTGGGCGTGCGCACGATTCCCATCGATTCTGAGTTGGCGAGCCAGATGGGCCTTGCTTCGGATTACGGACTGCTGATTGTGCAGGTAGTGCCGGGAGGGGCTGCGGACAACGCGGGTTTGCGCGGCGGGACCGAGCGCGCATTTCTGGGTAACATTCCGATCATGGTGGGCGGAGACCTGATCGTAGCCATCGATGGAAAACAAATGGAGGATCAGCAGGAGCTGGCGCAGATTATGAACAATCATAGGGCTGGCGATACCGTCCGCGTTACCGTCTACCGGGGAAAGAAAAAAATGGATGTGAACGTGGTGCTGGGTGAGGCCAGGCAGGAAGTGTAGAAGGAGCTTTCGGTTTGTAGTCCAAAGGTTTCGGACAGCCAGGATGTGGCGGACAGGAGTGTCCAACGCACGCCCAAACGCGCCTACACTGGTTTTGGGTTTCTGGTGAATTGGCGTTGGTGCCAGTAGGGATAGGCGGGAGTTACGTCGCTGGCGGCGTCCAGTTTGGCTACTTGGTCTGAGGTCAGGTTCCATCCTACCGCCGCTAGATTTTGGCGGAGTTGCTCTTCGTTGCGGGCGCCAATGATTACGTTGGCTACCGTCGGTCTTTGCAGGAGCCAGTTCAGGGCGACTTGAGGGACGGTTTTTTCGGTTTCTTTGGCGACTTCGTCGAGCGCGTCCACGACTTTATAAAGATATTCGTTGGGAACCGGCGGGCCTTGTTCGGCGGTGCTGTGCAGACGGCTTACTTCGGGGAGCGGCTTGCCTCGTCGGATTTTTCCAGTAAGCCTGCCCCAGCCTAACGGACTCCATACGATCGTGGCAACCTTTTGGTCCAGGCCTAGCGGCATCAGCTCCCACTCGAAATCGCGGCCCACTAACGAATAGTAGGCTTGGTGGGCAACGTAGCGGGTCCATCCGTATTTTTCGGAGATGGCGAGGGACTTCATCAGATGCCATCCGGAGAAATTTGAGCAGGCGATGTAGCGGACTTTGCCGCTTTGGACCAGCGTGTCGAGAGTCTTGATGGTTTCTTCGACTGGAGTCTGCGCGTCGAATCCGTGCATGTGGTAGACGTCGATATAGTCGGTGTTGAGGCGGCGCAGGCTGGCCTCGCAGGCCTCAATCAAATGGTGGCGGGAGGAGCCCAGATCGTTGGGGCCGTCGCCCATGTTGAAAGTGGCTTTGGTGGAAATCAGAATTGCGTTGCGGCGTCCGGCGATGGCCTTGCCGAGGATTTCTTCGGATACGCCCTTTGAATAAACGTCGGCGGTGTCGAAGAAGTTGACTCCGGCTTCGAGGCAAATGTCGATGAGGCGCGTGGCTTCTTTTACGTCGCTGTTGCCCCAGGCGTTGAAGAACTCGCCGCGACCACCGAAGGTGCCAGTGCCGAAGCTGAGGACGGGAACTTTTAATCCGGAGTAGCCGAGTTGTCGAAATTCCATGGGGCAATAGATGCTGGTGGGAAGTTCGGGGATTCGGCGGGGGTATTTAAATACTCCGCGCGAGATCCTTCGGCCCGCTGGAGAGAACGCGGGCCTTCAGGATGACCGACTCAACAGAAGGTCGAACCAAATTCAATGGCGCGCGCAGGAGTGTCCGCCCTACGCAGGCTTCGCTTGGTGAAGATTGAGGACCAGATGGAGTTCGTCGGCGTAGACTTCGCCTACTTTTAGAGCTCGCGGCTCGCGGCCGTAGATTTCGAAACCCAGTTGCAGATAGAGCTTTCTGGCGGGAGCTTGGCCGTCTGCGACTGCTAGGTTTATCTGCTCCAGGGCTGGTTGCAGCCGGGCTCGGCGCACGAGTTCTTCCATCAGTGCTTTTCCGACGCCTTTTCCGCGTTGCTCGCGTTTAACATATACGCCCCAGACGCGCCCGGTGTGCCTGGTCTTCTCGTCTGGAGAGCGAAAGAATCCCACCATTCCGACAAGCTGTCCATCGACAAATGCTCCGAGCACAAAGTTGTCACCAGGACCGGGACCTAGACGAGAGGCCATGGAAGCGGGCGTAGTCAATCGGTGCGTGGCAGCGGATGACGAAAAGGCCAGTGGTTCGGTCTCGAGGGCTTCGAGTCGAAGATGCCAGAATATTTCCGCGTCTTGCTCGGACAGGATTCGAATCTGCATGCCTAAGTTTATCTGGGGAGGGATAGGTCTCTCCATGCTTGAGTGTGTCCGGTTATCGAAGCTCAGGAATCAGAGACAGAGATCAAGAAACAACATCAAGATCAACGGCGTAGACAGGAGTGTCCCCCTACACGGTTCTGCGAGAACCGGTTTAGCGCAGTGCTACTGATTGCGTGCAAGCGGCGACGAGGATCAGGAGCAGAGGTATGAAGAGGATGAGGCCGCTTGCCACTAGCACAATCTCGCTGAGCAAGTCAGGTTTCATCAAGTCTTCGCGGTGCATTGGCGGTTGCGGATGAATCATGGGCGCTGCCCCCTTCGAGCGGAATACTAGATGCTCGAAACGCTGCAAAGTGCGCATCCTACCATAAAACGGCTGGACGTTTACTGGGGAAAAACACAATTTCTACAGGGATTCCCCGACAGGGGCAGGTCGGCTGCTGCCTCGCCAAGCGGTTCAACCTTCCGTCAGGCTACCTTCGAGTGGATTCCGGCAACTAAGGGGTGCGCCGAAAGTCGGCGTGGGCAATGGAGGAAGATTATGACGCAAACTGGCGAGAAGAAGTGCACACATGTTCTGTGCAGCTGCAATGCGAGCGACACATACTGCAGCCAGGCATGTAAGGATGCCGGCAGCAGGGAAACCGACGTTGCCTGTCCGTGTGGCCATCAGGGCTGTGCTGCTCACATAAATTTCTCCGCGCCGGGTTTCAGCGTGCTTGCAGATTCGCCGCAAGGTTCGCTGTCCAAGTTTCGAACCTAGGATAGTCCATCCACAAAAGGAAATGGAGGCAACAACAAATGAAGTTGACGACAATTTTGAGCACGACCGCATTGGCTGTACTGCTGGGAATTTCCGTACCCGTATTTGCGCAGGACGATTCGCATCCGCAGGAAGAGAAGCGGGCAGAGCCGGATGCCAAACAAGATAAGCAGGAAGACAAGCAGGTCGACAAAGATAAACAGATCGACAAAGAGAAAGCGGACAAGCAGGAAGACAAGCATGAACAGGAAGATAAATCCATCGCTCATCAGGATGCGAAACAGGACCAGCGCGCAGACGCCAAGCAAGGCGGACGAATTCCCGAGGACCGTTTCCGGGCCAATTTTGGCCGGGCGCACACCTTTTCCATTGGGCATCCAGTCATCGTGGCGGGAACACCGCGTTTCCAATACGGCGGCTATTGGTTCGTGATCGCGCAACCGTGGCCAGTCGGTTGGGCCTACACGGACGTGGTCTACGTCGATTTCATCGACGGCGGATATTACCTGCTTAGCCCAGTGCATCCCGGGATACAGATTTCGATCAATGTAATTTTGTAGCAATTGTCGGAAGGGGAAAGGCCACGTTCATCATCGAGCGTGGCCTTTTGTTCTTAGTGTGCTTCGGTCATGGTAGCAGTCGTTGGTGCGGATGGCGCTTCAGCAGCTACCTCGGGAGTGGTTTTTTCCGGCTTGGCGATGGGCTGGATCTTTACCGTCGCGAGCATCCAGTTCAGTTGACGGAAGACTTCGTTGCCATCGACCGGCTTGACGCCAGGTTTGGGCTGGTCCGAGTTGGATTCCGCTGCGGTCTCGAGACCCAGAGTGAATTCGTAGCAGCTTCCGCTTTGGAAGACGTGATAGAACTTCACGTCCGCCTCGTTGCTCTCGGTTTCGGCGAAGGCCTCTACTGCATGGAATTCGGTCGGACCAATTTTTGTTTTCGAGATGGTGACAGGATCAGCTTTTGTGTCAGCCGTTTCCGGAAACGCAAATTGCTCACATTCCTCAGCAGTCATGTTTGGATTCACGCTGACATTGAAGAACGCGGTGTTGAAGTCTGTGCCGGCGTATAGCCACCGGGGCAGTTCTACGGCACTGATGGTGGTTCCACCCGGCTCAACGAAGTTCATTTCAACCGGGCCGAGACCGTCCAATTCCAAGTTGGCGTCGTCGCCTTTTTTCAGGTTGTCATACTTCGGGTAGCGGAACGAGACTCCGTAGGTCGGATTGGTGTATGTCGAAGCCGCGAGTTTTCGTTGACGAGACTTCTTTTTTGCAAGCGGTTGACTGGTTGCCGGGGTGATGGTTGTAGATACGGTCGCGATGGGTGCAGTCGGCTGACTGGCCACGGTTTGATTTGGCGGAGCGATGGCCGATGTCTTGGCTGATTCTTTCGAGCAGCCGCTTTCGAAGACGAAGACTCCGAGCAGCGCTGTCGCAATAAGTGAACCGGCGAGCGCCGCAGTTTTTTGTTTCTTGGTAGGTTGCTTTTCGTTTGAGTGCGAGCCAGGTCCTTTCGGCGATGGAGCTTGGGTTTTTGTTTCTGGTTTCTTGTCTGGACTTCCGGATAATCCGAGTTGCGTGAAATGCGTCATGTTGGTCTCCTGTGCTGGTTTCCCCCAGTCGGGAACAGTAGGAGCAAGATGGCGGCCTTTGGGAAATGGGCTGATTTTAAAAGGGTTGGAGGAAGTGTGGTTCGGCAAGGAGCGTGTTTTGTGAGAGACGCTGTGGCGGGCGGGACACGGAGTTTCGCGAGGAAACGGGCAAGTATAGGTAGTCTCCCACGTCTCGAAAAGCGAGACGTGGGCACCCGGACTTGTCCCTCACGACAACTAGAAAAGCGCGGTTGGACGGCGCTTCCAAGGCTTACCTTTTTCTGTGGATGTCTTTTCCACATCGTTCACATAGGCGCCGGTTTGGGTCAGGACGTGATGAAGGTCGTTGCCGAGGCTGATGAAGGTGAATCCCTTTTCCAGGAACTCGCCCACGCGAGCGGTGCCAAAGAGGAAGAGTCCGAGAATGACTTTGTTCTTGCGGGCCTGCTCGACGAGTTTTTGGGTGGCCGCTCCCAGCTCCGGCGATGTGTACATGTGGGGGAATTCATATTTTTCGAAGAGGCCCATCGACATGCACAGATCGTTCTGCCCCAAGAACAAGATGTCGACGCCTGGTACGGCGGCGATCTCAGCCATGTTCTCAATGCAGGAAGCGGTTTCGACTTGCAACGCGACGATGAGGTTCTTGTTGGCATTGCCAGCGTAGCCGAGCAAGCCGGCCTTGTTCATGCTGCGCTGCGGAAAATACACCGAGCGCGTGCCGGTGGTCGGATATTTGTTGCAACTGACGGCTTGCCGCGCTTCTTCCGCGTTGTTGATGTAGGGGATGAGAACGCCATCGGCGCCGAGGTCGAGAGCCTGCTGGATTCCTGGGCGGTCGTCGTATCCGCCGACCCGCACGATGGATTTGGCTCCGCCGCTGGCAATGGCCGCCAGCATGTAAGAAAGTTTCTCGTGATCCATAGGGCCGTGCTGGGTGTCGACCAGCAGCCAGTCGTAGCCACTGTGAGCCAGTTGTTCGGCGACCGTAGGGCTATGTGAATTCAAGAACAGGCCGACTTTCGGCTTGCCATCGCGCAGTTGCTGCTTAAACTCGGCGCCACTGAGGGCGGCTTCGGACATAGGAAAATTCCTCCTGAAGAAAGTTCTTTAGTTTAACCTAAGCCGGCGCGTGCGTCGGGCATTGCTTGGATTTTTGTTTAGAGTTTGTGACCCGAGGACAGATAGATTGGCAGAACGGCTTAGTGCCCTCGTTGACTTGCAGGTTTTGCCCACGTAAGATTCGCGACGAAATGAACAACCGTGCTAAGTCAATTTGAAATCTGAGGAGGCGGGATGCAGCTACGCCTGGAGAGCCGCCCGGTTGGCGATGTTCTGGTGATTCAGTGTCAGGGACGGATCGTTGCGGGGAAAGAAGTGTTTACGTTGCACTCATACGTGGGAGATTCCTTCGTCAAATACGGCGACGTCGTGCTGCAACTGGACGAGGTAGAGTTCGTCGACAGCAGCGGATTGGGCGCGTTGGTACGGCTGATGCAAGCCGCACGATTGAAGGGAGGAGATCTCAAACTTAGCGGGCTGACACCGAGAATTCGCAAAACGATGGAGATGACGAGCCTGCTCGCACAATTCGAAACCTACGATTCCATCGAAGAAGGAATCACGGCTGCCTACTTAGGCTCGCGGTATTCGCGTGGAAAAACCGGCGATGCACGGCCGCGCATGCTCTGCGTTTACGATTCGAACGATGTGCGGACGTTTCTACGCGAGGTACTGTGCAGCGCGGGATACAACGCGATGACCACGGCTACCGTGGACGATGCCCGAATCCTGCTCAAAGCGACGAAAGCGAAACTGGTGGTCATTCCCGCCCGGATGCAGTCGGTGCACGGGAAATCGACGCGAGAGAAGTTGGAGGAAATTGATCCGGCCGTAGCACTCCTCGTTTTGGACGAGAACTTTGCCACGCAGGATCCCGGAGAGGCGGCAGAGGCTCTGCTGAAAGGCGTTGGCAGCCGGTTGGCGAGGCCCGATTGACAGCTAGCGGGGAATTCGTGCGTCGATTTTCACAGCTTCGCGTACATGCCTTGGCTCGTTTTAGGATTCGCTATTCGAACTGCTTTCGGAACATAGCCAACTGCCGCTTCAGGTCGGCGACTTCATTTTTAAGGTCGGATACCTCGTCTTCCAGTCTGGCTATGCGGTCGGGGTCAGGTGAGTGGGTATACGCAGACGCGGGCGAGGGCGCCCGCGCCACACTTACGTCAGCAGCGTCTTCCGCATCTCCCGCCAGCAGGTGTTTGTAACGCGATTCTTTTGTTCCGGGTTGTCTCGGGAGAACTCTTGCCAGGGGAGGGTCGCGCTGCATCAGGTGCTGCAAACTGGATTGCACTTCGGTGAGATCTTCGAAACGGTGCATGCGCTCGGTGCGACCGCGAAGTTCGCCGGGCGTTTGGGGGCCTCGCAATAACAGCACACAGAGGATGGCAGTCTCGCCCCGAGTGAAGTTGAAGACCTCCTGCAGTCGATGCTCGTACTTAGTTACGCGGCTATCCGCGCTGCTGGTGGGGCCTGCGAGGCGTTTTTCCTGGAGGGTGCTCAGGGCATGATGGACGGCCTCTTCGTCCAGGTTCATGATGGGGTCGCGGTTGTTTTTCTGATTGCAGGCATGGACCAGGGCATTCAGCGAAAGAGGATAATAGTCGGGAGTAGTGACGTCTTTTTCTACGAGTGAGCCCAGCGCTCGGGTTTCAACGTCGTTCAGGATAATGTTCATCGGATGATCCGCTCGAGACTGCTCGAGTCTTAGAGATTGTACAGAAGCTCTGCGTTGCAGGTTGGATGAGTCGAGCGTTGCTCGGCCAGGCGCACCAGGGCGGGTGTCCCCACACAAGCTCCTGAATAGATTCCTTTAATATGTCTCATAAGCTTTTTTGATTGGCAGGAGGTGGAACTCCGCGTTACCCTACCAAGTTCCGATCATCCCCCGATATATATCTGAGTTTTGTTGCAAACTTAAGGAGATCCATGCCGACCGAACTGCGAAATTTCCTGGCAATCCCGTACGACGAACTGGAAGAGATGAATTTGAATGCGAAAGAGCAACGCAAGAATCGTGTTGCCATGCACAAGATTCAAGAGGAGCGCATCGAATACCTGACCGAGGAAAAACGGATTAAAGCTGTGACCGTGCTGTTCAGCGACCTCGAAGGCCGCTTGCACATGCTGGATTACGACAAGAAGTTTCTGATTAAAAGCTGGGACAACCTTACTTTTGACGGTTCTTCGATTCGTGGATTCACCGCGCAGCGGGAGAGCGATCTTCGTCTGGGCATTGACTGGAGCGCCTTTTATTGGGGGCCGGCGGATATATTCGGGCCGGGCAAAGTGCTGGTTTTCGGCGATGTGATCGATAAGGGTGGGACACCCTATAGCGCCGACATTCGCGGCATCCTCAAAACCTATGCTGAGGGGTTGTACAAGAAACACGGCTACACGCTGAATGCAGCCAACGAAATCGAGGGCTTCCTATTTCTGGGGTCGGACGCAGAGCGGCGCTATCACGAAACCGGCAAGTTCGAGTATGTGAACACCGGCGGCTACTATCATTCGCTCCCGGGGGATGTGTTGCGCACCTTCATAGACACCACGGCCGAAGTGCAGCGCGCGATGGGTTTCCAGAATGAAAAAGATCACCCCGAAGTGGCACCCTCGCAGTTCGAGATCAACTATGGCTACGGGGAAGTCGTGGCAGCGGCCGACCAGATTCAGATCTACAAACTGATCTGCCGCCAGGTGGCCACGAAGATGGGTTGCACTGCATCGTTCCTGCCCAAACCGGTGGTGGGCGTGAACGGCAGCGGAATGCACACCAATGTCTCGATCAGCAAAGGCGGGAAGAACCTGTTCTGGGATGCAAAGGGAGAGGAGAAGCTGAGCAAAATGGGGTGGGAGTTCATCGATCGTATTCTCACCCACGGCAATGATCTTTGCCTGCTGCTCAACGCCAGCGTCAATGCTTACCGCCGTCTGGACCCGCACTTTGAGGCGCCGAACCAGATCAAGGCCTCGCCAACAGATCGGGGATCGATGATTCGTATTCCCATCGGCAACGAAAAGAGCATGCGCGTGGAAGTGCGCTCGGTCGCGCCGGATGCGAATCCTTACCTGGTCATGCACTCGATCTTCAAGACGGGCCTCGACGGCGACACCTCGAAGATCAAGAACTTGCGTCAGGCGCAGCGCTACCTGCCGGACAACATCTATGACGCGCTGGAGAACTTCCGCAAGGCGGGGTGGACTACGAAGCTGCTGGGTGAAGATGTGAAGGCACGCTATGCGGATTTGAAGCAGGCTTCAGCGGATCGCTGTCCGCGACTGTTGGGGACATTCGTAAAGGCTCCTGAAGTGCAGTATCACCACGATGTGTACAACCAGTTTTTGTGGAATTTGTTCTAGGGCGACTGCGAACGGCTGGAGCATTTCGTTCCAGCTGTTCGTCGGTTCCGAATTCTGGTTTTCGAATTCTGGTTTCCGAACGAAGTTCAGATCCCCCGTGTTGGCTGGGAGACGGGCGACAAAGAAATAGGCGTCGTTGCCAGGCTTAGACGCGCGAGTCGCCCATCCCGATACCATTCCTCTGCACACACCAAAGTGGAACTGTCCACAGTACTTCCGTGCTTCATCATCCATTGAGCGTCGAAAGAACCGCCTGTCATAATCAACTGTTGATGGAGCGTGCTTCCTGGCAACCTCAGTGACGGCAAATTTAGAAGATCGCTGGCTGCCAGCGTCGATTCTCGCCTTGCGCAGTTACAGCCTGAACAAGTTCTTGCATGACCTGATCGCCGGGGTAACGGTCGGACTGGTCGCGCTGCCGCTGGCTATGGCATTTGCCATTGCGTCGGGGTTGACACCGCAGGCGGGAATTTATTGTGCGGTGGTAACTGGGTTTCTGATTTCGGCATTGGGCGGTTCAAGGACACAGATCGGCGGCCCGACCGGCGCGTTTGTCGTGGTCATCGCTGGAATTATCGCCGTGCATGGCGTGGACGGTCTGTTCATGTGCACGATGATGGCTGGCGTCGTGCTCATCATTCTTGGAGTTACGGGCATGGGCACGGCGGTGAAGTTTATCCCGCGGCCTATTGTCATCGGTTTCACCAATGGAATCGCGGTTCTGATTGCGAGTACTCAGATCAAGGATTTCTTTGGATTAACCATCAGCAAAGTTCCGGGAGTGTTCTGGCAGCGCATGCAAAGCATCGCCGCTAATTTTCATACTTTGTCGTACGCGGCAACGGTTCTTGGTGT
>Ga0206871_10239_pt1 | contig 13485 bp, 12 predicted proteins | sample Alteio_BWOrgCont_33_FD_152627 | JGI IMG/M metagenome (GOLD analysis project Ga0206871, IMG submission 152627) | Enriched cells from forest soil in Barre Woods Harvard Forest LTER site, Petersham, Massachusetts, United States -... | ecosystem: Environmental > Terrestrial > Soil > Temperate forest >...
ACTTCGCAGCAAATTTTTACTATGGAAGAACCAAAAGCCAATCCTGAATTATTGATTCAATTGGTTAGCATGAAAATGCCTTTTGGAAAATACAAGAACAGATTACTCTGCGATTTGCCTGTGTATTATTTAGAGTGGTTTCAGCGAAAAGGATTTCCTCAAGGAAAGTTGGGAATTTTATTAGAGACCATTTATGAAATAAAGATAAACGGAGTAGAAGATTTATTGAAGCCATTAAAAACAAAAAAATAATTGCCGGATAAAAATAATTGAATGAAACCAACCAAACTAATTTTATGCATTTTGTTTATGATGATATGCATAGGATCGAAAGCACAAGACAAATTTACAATCAGCGGAACCGTTACATCACAAAAAACAGGAGAAACATTAATTGGCGCTTCTATTAGAATTGTCAACACGCCCTTTGGAACGAGTAGTAATGAATATGGCTTTTTTTCAATTACATTACCTGCGGGTACATATACAATTGAAATTAGTTCTATTGGATTAGCGCCAACTATTCAACAAATAACACTAAGTAAAAACGTTAAAATAAAAGCACTTTTATCAGAAGCATCTGCTCAAATGGATGAAGTAACAATTCGTTCTGTGCCTAGAGGAAGAAGTATTACAAGTCCGCAAATGGGGGTAGAAAAATTAACGATGAATGAAATAAAAGGAATACCGGCTTTGTTTGGGGAAAAAGATATTTTAAAAGCAATACAGTTACTACCCGGTATACAATCTGCGGGAGATGGCAATAGTGGTTTTTACGTTCGTGGCGGTGCAGCAGACCAAAACCTTATTTTGTTAGATGAAGCACCCGTGTATAATGCATCTCATCTTTTGGGTTTCTTTTCTACATTTAATCCGGATGCGGTTAAAGATGTAACAGTTTATAAAGGAGGAATGCCTGCTCAATATGGCGGCCGCTTATCATCTGTAGTTGATGTTACAATGAATGATGGGAATAACCAGGATTATAAAGTGAGCGGTGGTGTAGGTTTAATTTCTGCAAAGCTAAATGTAGAAGGTCCGATACAAGAAGGGAAATCTTCTTTTTTAATTTCCGGAAGAAGGACTTATGCAGATCTTTTTCTTAAACTTTCTCCCGATTCAAATATCAACAAAGACAAACTTTATTTCTATGATTTGAATGCAAAGATGAATTATGAATTAGGTAAAAATGATAAACTTTATTTATCGGGTTATTTTGGAAGAGATGACCTTGGCTTTGGCTCAACGTTTGGATTGAATTGGGGAAATGCAACAGCAACCTTGCGCTGGAATCATATTTTCAACGACAAACTTTTTTCAAATACATCATTAATCTATAGTGATTACGATGATAAAATTACCATCAATAGCGGAGCGATCAATGCCAATATTTTTTCTCAGATAAAAGACTGGAACCTGAAACAAGAATTTCAATTGTTTTTAAATAATACAAATAATATTCGTTTTGGTTTTAATAGTATTGATCACACGATGCGTCCCGGCGAAGTTTCTGCAGCTTCCGGTTCCAGTATCAATAGTAGTAGTCTTCAGGACAGATATTCTTGGGAGAATGCAATTTATGTAAGCAATACCTGGCAAACATCTAAAAAAATAAATGTTACTTACGGAGCCCGTCTTACCGCATTTAGTATTTTAGGCAAAGGTGATTTTTATAATATTGATAGCGCAGGAAATGTGACAGATACAATTCATTATGCTCCGGGTCAATTTGTAAAAACATATTTGAACCTGGAACCGAGATTGGCTATGAGTTATGTATTCAATAGTTCTACATCTATCAAAGCCTCTTATGTAAGAAATGTTCAAACTCTCTTTAAAGCAAAATATAATATATATAACATTAAAATAATCCCGGTTGCATGAACTGCGGTTTCTTCAAATGCAAATTATCTATTTTGTTTAATTTATCTATAAGATAAACTGTCAACTCCGGCGACAATGCTTCATTGTGCATATGCATAAAAAAATACAACTCCTCTAATCCATGATCGAGCCAGTATTTTATTCTTTCAATCCATTGATCTATTCTTACATAATCTGTAGGATGCAAACTATTACCAACATAACGGATAAATGTTTTCGGTACAGTTAATTCCATGTGAGCGCAGTCTCGTCTTCCTGCCGTATCTGTAATTACTGCCCCAATATTTAGATATCGCAGTGTATCAAATAATTCCTTTCGAATTATTGTATCAGCAAACCAATTGGGATGACGTACTTCTAAAAAAAATTGTAAATCTGTGGGTAACGATCGTAAATATTTGAATAGCTTTTCTTTACCTGCCGGAGAATATTTTTCGCTGATCTGTAGAAATATTGGACCGAGATGTTCTTGGAATGCCAGTACACCTTCTAAAAAAGCGGTTGTCATTTCATCAACATTATGAAAACTACTGTAGTGGCTGATTATTTGCGGGATCTTCGGACAGAATTTAAAATCTACCCCTTTTGCTTTTGCGGCCCATTTGGCAATAGATTCTGCATCGTAAATTTTATAATGAGTCGCATTTAATTCAATGGAATTATAGTGCTTAACATATTGCTCTAAAAAATTACTGTCTTTTGTCCCTTTAGGATATATTTTTCCGAGCCATTCTTTTCTTCCCCATTTCGCACAGCCAATATATATTAAAGAGGCTTTTGCTTTTTTACCTTTTAAAACAAGTGTGTTTTCCAAAGGATCTGGAGGTAAAGAAAAATCAATATGCGCTAATTCCTGTGGATCTACTTTTCCGAATTCCATAATAAAATTATAAAGTGAAGTAGCGGGAAGAACACAATTTATCTGCCAAAATCATCTTGCACTCTTATGATATCATCTTCATCAGAAGGATGATCTTCCTGAGTATGTTGCCATATCTCAGCAACGATGCCCCATTGGCCAGTTCCAACTAAACGGTGTCTTTCACCTTGCTTTAGTTGAATAATATCTCCCGGTTTTAAAACATGGTGATTTCTTTCTTCATCATCATGACTTGTTACAACATCAGCTTTTCCTCCGATCAGTTTCCATATTTCCGCACGGCGATGATGGTATTGCCAGCTTAACCTTTTTTGTGGAGCAACAATTAAAATTTTCGGACTAAGTGTTTGCGCGATCTGAAGATCTTCTTTTTTTAAATGCGGAAAATAGGTTGCAATAAAAAGTTCGGTCTGAGTTTCGTCAATCACAAAAAAACCTCCCCAGGGACGAGAGCTATCTTGTTTAACAATTTTGAATTTTAAATCTTTCAGATATTTTTCTACATCGATAAAAACATCTTCTTTGCTAATATGCACGTTATAAAAAAGAGTCATAATAATTATCTGCCCATATAAACCATTAGTATTTGAACATCACTTGGATTAACTCCTGAAATTCTTGATGCCTGTCCTAATGTTTGTGGTTTTATTTTTGTGAATTTTTGTCTTGCTTCGTTTGATAATGAAACTAATTTATCATAGTTAAAATTATCAGGAATATGTAAGTCTTCTAACTGACTCATTTTGGCAACTAGTTCTTTTTCCTTTTCAATATAAGTATCGTACTTAATTTGAATCTCTGCCTGTTCAATAGAAAAAATATCGAAATTTTCCAATGCTATTTTTATTTTTGGAATGGCTTTAACCATATCCTTTAAGCTAACATTTGGCCTTCTTAAAACTTGTTCTGTTTTTTGCCTGCTTACTAACGGTGACGAATGCACGCTTTCCAGCATTTCATTCGCATCCTCCGGTTCTAAACTTAAATTTTTTATTATTTCCTTTATTTGTTCTACTGCATTTCTTTTCAATATCACTTTATCCATTCTCTCCTGAGAGGCAAGGCCTATTCGATAACTTTTTTCTGTTAATCGTAGATCTGCATTATCCTGTCTTAATAAAGTTCTAAATTCTGCCCTGCTTGTAAACATACGGTAAGGTTCATCTGTTCCTTTATTAATCAGATCATCTATTAATACGCCAATATATGCTTCACTTCTTTTCAATACAAAAGGTTCAAGCTCTCTTGCATTTTGATGTGCATTGATTCCTGCCATTAATCCCTGGCAAGCAGCTTCTTCATAACCGGTTGTTCCGTTTATCTGACCTGCAAAAAACAGATTCTTAATTAGCTTTGTTTCTAAAGTAAATTTTAGCTGAGTAGGTGGGAAGTAATCGTACTCAATAGCATAGCCTGGTCTGAACATTCTACAATTCTCAAATCCAGGAACCAATCTAAGTGCTTGAATCTGAATATCTTCTGCCAAAGAAGTTGAAAAACCATTTACATATATCTCTACTGTATTAAAGCCTTCGGGTTCAACAAACAATTGATGTCTGTCTCTTTCTGCAAAGCGATTTATTTTATCTTCTATACTTGGACAATACCTTGGACCAGAACCCTGAATTCTTCCCTGATACATGGGGCTTTTATCAAATCCGCTTTTTAATAGTTCATGTACCTTATCATTTGTATAGGTGATCCAGCAACTACGTTGTTGTTCCGGCTTGATTCTTTCCAGATCAAGGAAACTAAAACCAACTATTTCCTCATCTCCTTTTTGCTCTTCCATTTTAGAATAGTCGAGACTTCTACCATCTATTCTCGGAGGTGTTCCTGTTTTAAGTCTTTTGCTTTCGAAGCCAAGAGAAACTAACTGTTCAGTTATACCCGTCGCAGCTTTTTCCGCAGCTCTTCCTCCTCCAAAATTCTTTTCCCCAATATGTATTATACCATTAAGGAAGGTTCCATTAGTAAGAACCACAGCCTTAGATTTAATATCATGACCTAAACCCGTTTTTACACCACACACTTTGCTGTCTTTTACAACTAGGCCATTAACTGCATCCTGGTAAAAATCTACATTAGGCGTATTCTCTAACATCTCTCTCCATTTGCCGGCAAATAACATTCTATCGCTCTGTGCTCTCGGACTCCACATTGCTGGTCCTTTAGATACATTCAGCATTCTGAACTGTATCATACTCATATCAGTCACAATACCACTGTAGCCACCTAATGCATCTATCTCTCTTACGATTTGACCTTTAGCAATACCGCCCATTGCAGGATTACAGCTCATTTGAGCTATTGTTTGCATATTCATGGTAACAAGCAGCACCTTGCTACCTAAGTTGGCAGCAGCGGCGGCAGCTTCGCAACCGGCATGACCGGCGCCCACTACGATGATATCGTATTCTGGAAACATGATTGCAAAGGTAGTAATAGCTAAAAACTTTTTAAAATCTATATTGAAAAACAAATGCTCCACGTGGAACATTACTTAAAATATAGTTTGAGATACTTGTCTTCTGCCGCCCGCATCATCTTCTCGTCTGCTGGCTTCTTATCCTTATATCCGCACAAATGCAATACTCCATGAAATATTACTCTATGCAGTTCATTCTTAATAGTTGTACCTAACTGGCTGGTATTATCCTTTACCCTATCAATACTTATATAAACCTCTCCTTCTATTACTCCTTTAGTTGAAGAAAGATCAAAGGTTATTATATCAGTATAGTAGTCGTGCTGAAGAAATTGTTTGTTTATATCTAACAAATACTCATCAGAACAAAAAACGTAGGTTAAAGAAGAGGCCGACTTCTTTTCTGTTTTAAATATGCTCGCAACAAAATGCTTTAATCGTGTTCTATCAGTTAGCGTTACATTTTTATCGGCAAAAAAAAATTGAACTTCCATATCTTATTTTTCTAAAATCGAAATTATAGAACAATAATGAATGAATACTTTTGTAACTCATTAAAAAGCCTGAAATGAACAAGCGTCTCTCAGAAATTAAAGTTGGCAAGACTGTTATAATAAGGGCTTTTGAAAAAGATGATATTTTTCTTAAACTAATGGAAATGGGCTGTGTTCCAGGAGAAACTATCATAGTAGATCAAGTTGCTCCTTTAGGTGATCCAATATCTATTTTAGTGGCAGGTTACAATCTTAGCTTAAGATTAAATGAAGCAGAAAATATTTGGGTTGAAGAAGTAATCCTTGAAAAGAATAAAATTTAATAATAGTCTAACAGCCAATAGTTTATGAAAATAGGATTATACTTTGGCTCTTTTAATCCAATTCATATTGGCCATCTTATTATAGCTAATCACGTAGCCAACAATACCGATCTACAAAAAGTATGGTTTGTTGTTTCTCCTCAAAATCCTCTTAAACAATCTTCATCCTTATTAAACGAATATGATCGTTTACACTTGATCAATATTTCCATCGAAGGAGAAAATAAATTAAGAACCTCTAATGTAGAGTTTAATTTACCAAAACCATCCTATACGGTTGATACACTTGCTTACTTAACAGAGAAATTTCCTGAACACAAATTTTCAATAATAATGGGAAGTGATAGTTTTTCAAATATTACCAAATGGAAAAACTATCAAATCATTCTAAAAAACTATCCGTTATACATTTATAAACGTCCTGGGTTTAATATAGATATTTCTTTAAAGACAGATCTCGTATTATTAGATGCCCCGTTATTAGAAATTTCGTCTACACGTATACGTGAGTTAATAAAAAATAGTAAATCCATAAAATACTTAGTACCAGACTTGGTAAAAGAAGAAATTGAAAGAAATGGTTATTACAAATAATAATTAAAATATCCACCCTAATAAGAGACAAAATAATACGACAACAGGAGCTGGTATCCTTGTAAAATTCAATACTATAAAAGTTGCTACTATAACAGAAATATCCAAAAGACTTATTCGATTAAAAGACATAATAGAAACGTCTTTTAATAAATAAAAAGTTGCCGCAATCATTAATCCAACGACTACTGCATTAATACCTTCAAGTGCCCTATAAACAACAACAAACTTTTTAAAATATTGCCAGACTGGAAAGAAAAATAAGACCAACAAAGCACTAGGCAAAAAAATAGCAATAGTTCCAATAAGGCATCCTATTATCTGCATCTTTGTTCCTTCATCTTTTAATGCAATGCCTCCCGTATAAGATGCAATAGCAAATATTGGTCCCGGAATAGCACGCACCATACCAGCACCCGTAAGAATTTCATCTCTGTCTATTCTTATTATTTCCTTTTTACTATCAGCAAATTTTGCATCAGTTGGTCTTGCAACATATTGATCTAAAATCATCGGAATCAAAACATCTCCACCACCAAAAACAAAACTTCCAAACCTATAAAAGTTTTCAAAAAGATTATACGCTTTTCTATTTTGCCAATTTTCCTTCCTGGCAGATTCACTCAAAAAACCAGCAATAATAAATATCAAAAGAAACAACCAAATATTTGTCCAGCGAATATGTCTTGGTTTAACTACTTCTACTTCCAGAATACGTTTACTGCTAAAATTTGTTGCAATCCCACCAAAAATAATAAGTAAAGGAAATACCCATGGCGTTTTAAATAACAGATAAGTTGCCGTTACAGAAATAACCAATATTACCTGTGTAATTAAATTATTAACTGAAATCTTAAATGCCCTTACGGCAGCAAAAACTAAAAATCCTATAGCCATCGGCTGAATGAACTGAAAAAAACTATTCTCAAGATTCGTTGTCCCTATAGCTGCCACTAAAAAAGATAATGCGCTCATTACAATGCAGGCAGGTGCTATCCAAACTAATAAAGTTAAAACAGCTAATAATACTCCACCCTTTTTATAACCAATAAGTGTAATCGTTTGTGTAGAAGAAGCTCCAGGTAGCATTTGACAAAAAGAAACATATTCCATTAATTCCTCTTCTGTAATATCATTTCTTCTTTCAACAAACGTTTTCATCATCATTCCAAAATGACCTGGTCCACCAAATGCAGTAACGCTATGTAGCAAAACAGTCTTTAAAAATGATATTTGACGAAGCAATCTCATCAGCTAAAATAAAATATAATTACCAACTTAAAAACAGAATAATTCGAATGCTAATTATAACCCATATTGTGTACTAATAGCCAACATTCTTTCAATCGGCTTTTTTTGCAGCTATGCGTAATTTCTCATCCATAATAATTTCAGGAAGTTCATATTCCATACACAGATACAATTTTTCCAGTGTATTTAACTTCATATATGGACAATCATTACAAGCACAATTAGTTGTAGGAGGCGCAGGAATAAATATTTTATTAGGATTATCTTTTTGCATTTGATGCAATATTCCTGTTTCAGTAACTACAATAAATTCATTAGCATCGCTCTTTTTAGAATAATTTAATAATCCTGTCGTACTATCAATGTAATCAGCAATATTTAATACAGCTTCTTCACATTCAGGATGTGCTATTATTTTAGCTTTAGGATGACGAATTTTTAATTTTGTTATTTTCTCCAAACTAAATATTTCATGAACCATACAAGCACCATTCCATAAAACCATATTTCTTCCAGTTTTCTTATTCAAATACGCTCCTAAGTTTTTATCCGGAGCAAAAATAATTTTCTGATCTTTTGGTAAACCTTCAATAATAGTTTGTGCATTACTACTAGTACAAATAATATCACTTAAAGCCTTCATACCTGCTGAACAATTAATATATGTTATAACCAAATGATCAGGGTATTTATCTTTAAATTTCTTAAATAAATCCGGTGGGGCAGAATCACTTAAAGAACAACCTGCTTTTAAATCAGGTAATAAAACCTTTTTATTAGGATTTAATATTTTAGCCGTTTCACCCATAAAATGAACGCCTGCAAAAACAATCATATCAGCATTTGTCTTTGCAGCTTGCTGCGCTAAACCCAAACTATCACCAATAAAATCTGCTACATCCTGAATATCCGGTTCCTGATAATAGTGTGCTAAAATAATTGCGTTCTTTTCTTTTTTAAGTCTTATTATTTCTGCAAATAAATCAAGATTAATATCTACATCGATATCTAAAAAACCAACAGTTTCAATTTTTTCTCTAGCGATGTTAATATCTTTCATAATAACTTTTAATAATTCTTTTTTATAAAATAATCTATTACTATTAGGGGTGTGGATTTGTGGACAGAAATATTTTGATAAACTTGTAATACTCAAAATTACTAATTATCCACTTCTACCCACAACCAATTAACATAATTATTAATAAATATATAACACAACTTAATTAGTGTTTGGATTGTTTTACATGCGTTTTTAAACACATCTTAATAAAAATAACCGAGGATAATTAAAAAGGAATATTGAACATTTTCTATGTTAGAAGAACACCTCATAAATTATATTTTATCAACTGCTTTAGTGAATCTATATAATTGCAAACTGAATTTTGCTCAAAATCCCCCCGCTTTTTAAAATGAAAATACGGGCTTATTAACAGTAAATTAGTTTTATCAACAGCCTTATGTTAATAGATAAATCCGAGATGATAAAAATGCTTCGAATTTTAATAAAATACAACTCTTTACCAATCATTACATTTTAAGTATTAATATACATAATTATCCTATTTTTGCCGTCAATTTTAATCAATAAAGGTTATGCAGATTATACAAAATATTCGTGATAAAGGTGCAGCAATTGTAATTGCAGTAATTGCACTTAGTTTAATTGGGTTTATATTAATGGATGCGAAACAAGGAAGTAACCGTATGTTCAGCGGCAACAACTCTTCTATCGGTAAAATAAATGGAGAAACCATAGATAACGCTGATTACAGTAAACGTGTAAAAGATGCGGAAGATCAACAGGAACAACAATATGGTCATCGCGTAACAGGATATCAGATTTATCAAGTAAGGCAAAATGTATGGGACCAATTAGTAGCTGAAAAAGTATTAGCTAGCGAATTTGATAAACTTCATCTTTCTTTTTCACCAAAAGAATTAGTTACTATATTATTCAGCGATGATGCACCTGCAGCACTAAAGCAAGCCTTTACAGATAAAAATACGGGTCAATACGACATACCTAAGGTTCAGGAATGGTGGGCTCAGGCTAAAAAATCTAAAGGAGATCAAAGAGAAGCAATTGAAACACAAATTGTGGAGCCTATTAAACTAAACGCTTTGTATTTAAAATATAGTGCCCTAATAAGTGCAAGTGCTTATTATCCTACGTGGATGAAACAGAAAGAAAAAGCAGATAGTAAAACGTTTTCTTCAATTTCATATGTTAGTATACCATATAACGTAATTAATGACAGTGCAATAACAGTAACCGATCAGGATATTACAGACTATCTTCAAAAAAATAAAGAAAAATATAAGCAAGATGGTGGCCGTAAATTATCATATGTAACGTTTAGTGCCAACCCAAGCGCAGCTGATACAGCAAAAGCTTTTCTATCGGTTGCTGATCTTAAAGAAACATTTACTACAGATACAAGCGCGCAGCTCTTTTTAGAAAGAAATATATCAGCAACAGATTTTTTAGATGTATACACTGTAAAATCAAATTTGAATATGATGCCAAAAGATTCAATAACAGCTTTGCAAATAGGTAAAGTATATGGGCCTTATTTAGATCGCGGAAATTTTGTTTTGGCAAAAATGCTGGGAACAAAAGAATTACCGGATAGTGTAAAATGCAGACACATATTAATAGCTACTTCAGATCCGCAAACCCAACAACCAACATTGGATGATAGTACGGCACATAAGCGTGCAGATAGTATTGCAACAGCTATTCAGGGCGGTGCCGATTTTAACGAAATGGTATTAAAGTATAGTGATGATCAGGGAAGCAAAACTAAAAAAGGAGAGTACAATTTTACTGCAGATCAATTTTCGACTTTAGCTAAAGAATTTGCAGAAACCATTTTTTATGGGAAAACGGGTGATAAAAAAGTAATACATACTCAATTTGGTTGGCATTATATTGAAGTAATGGATCAAAAAGATTTTGAGCCGGCATACAAAATTGCCTATATGTCTAAAGAAATTTTATCTAGCGACGAAACGATAAATGCCGCAAGCGCAGCAGCTACAAAATTATCTGGTGAAGCAAAAGATGCAAAAAGCTTTAATGATTATATAACCAAAAACGGTTTGCATGATTTTAGTACAGGAGATCCGGTAAAGGAAAATGCCTACCAGTTGGGAAATTTGCAGGATGCAAGACAAATAATTAAATGGGCCTTTGGTGCTAAAGAAGGTGATGTAAGCGAAGCTTTTAGCGTTGGAGATCAATTTGTTGTAGCAGTACTTGATAAAATTGTTCCGGAAGGATTACCTGATGCGCAAACAGCAAGACCGCAAGTAGAAAATATTATACGAAATCTCAAAAAAGCAGACGAAATAACTAAAAAATTAGGAAGCTTACCAACGTTAGAATCAGCGGCAGCAGCTTATGGTAAATCTATAGAAACAGCTGGAGCAGACACTTCTTTAACATTTAGCTCTCAAATTATAAATGGTGTGGGTCAGGAGCCTAAGTTGATTGGTGCATCTTTTGATAAGGCTTATCAAACAACAGTTTCAGCACCAATTGTTGGATCAAACGCTGTTTATGTAATGAAAATAAATAGCTGGGGAACTAAACCGGATGATTCACCAGAAGTTGCAACACAACAAGATGCTGATAAAGAAAGAAATTTGATGCAGCAAAAATCTTACGGATGGTTCGACGCATTGAAAAAAACAGCAACGATCAAAGACGAAAGAAGTAAAATTTACTAGTAAGATTATAGGTTATTCTTTAAGCCGGGTATTTGCCCGGCTTTTTGTTTGTTTATCATTTCCATTTCTCGAAAATATGATATAGTGAAAACCTTAGTTTTTGTATTAAATTTGTATAGCAGAAAATAAGATATAATGGAAGAAACGATAATAAATAAGGTATCAGAAAGTTTGTTGGTAACGCTTGATCTAGAGGAGTTTTATCCAAAAGATAATATCGCGCTATTTGATATGAAGGATTATTTATTCATGGGTTTAATATTAAAAGAAAAAGATTTCAGAGAAGCATTAAAGAATCTTGATCTTGAAAAATATACCAATAAATTAGTGGCTGTTACCTGCAGTGCAGATGCAGTAATACCAATGTGGGCCTATATGTTAGTCGCGACATATTTGCAGCCGGTTGCAAAAGATGTGGTTTTTGGAAATGAAGAAGAGTTAAAAAAACAATTGTTATTGAAAAATATTTCACAGTTACCGGTTAATGATTTTATTGATAAAAGAGTTGTAATAAAAGGATGTGGCGAATTACCAATTGGTGAAGCGGCCTATCTTGAAGCAACCAATAAACTTAGGCCGGTTGCTAAAAGCATTATGTATGGTGAGCCATGCAGCACCGTACCAATTTATAAAAAGAAGTAATTTCTTTTTATCTTCACCGTACATATATATAACACCTAAATTTTAATGATTAAAGCAATATTACAAGGTCTGGCAATAAGTATGATCTTGCTCTTTTCTGTAGGTCCGGTAATTTTTGCTATTATTAAGCAAAGTATTACTAATGGTCGTGCTGGAGGATTTAGCTTTGTTGCTGGCGTTTGGTTAAGCGATTTGTTATGGGTGATTTTGGGCAATGCGTTTTCTCAGCTAGTGAGTGAATTATTAAGTATTCAAAACACGATCAGTTTTGTAGGAAGTTTATTTTTGATAGGGATGGGTGTTTTTTTCTTTTTCTTTAAAAAGCAAAAATTACGTTCCGAACAAGAAGATGCTATAAAAATTACAAGCGGCACTCACGCAAGATTAGCATTATCTGGTTTTTTGATTAATACATTAAATCCTGCAGTCATACTTTTTTGGTTAACAGCCGCTACAGCTTCTTTAAGTAATAGTGTTAGAGATAGAGTCATTATTTTTTCTACCTGTCTTATTTTGAATATGAGCGCAGATGCGTTAAAAGTTATTTTGGCGGGAAAGTTGCGCGATAAACTTACAGATAAAATTATTGGACTTATTAATAAGCTATCGGGTGTACTATTTATGATATTTGGTATTGTCCTTCTGATCAAGATTTTTTATTCCTCACATTAACGAACTGTTTGTAAATACTACAAATTGTTCTACTTATTTTGTAGTATGAAAAGATTATTGCTATTTATATTTATTATTCTTTTTTCTGGAAAAATTTTTGCTCAGGAAGCTTCTGATTTTATTTTATTGCAAAAACACAATCAAACAGTTGCTTCTTTTTATAAAGGAAATGATATTTCTTTTGTTACAACATCGGGAGCAGAAATTAATGCACAAATAACCGGTATAAGAAACGATTCTATTTTTTTAGCGGAATATATTATAAATCAAGTACCAACAAATGCCGGCGTAAATATTTCGGATACAGTTGGTAGTTATCCGTATCAATTTAATTACAATGAAATAAAATCGATCAATCTACCTGGTAGACATTTTGATGTTTCGGCAAGTGGTGCCAGCTTGTTTGGCGGCGGCTTATTATTGTTGGTTGGAAGTGGAGTTGTTTATGTTGCCGATAAAAACGATTTTAGTCCCGTACTAATGATTGCGGGAGCTGCATTGGCGACAATCGGTTATTTCTTGACAAGAAAACACAGCGATGGTTATACAATTGGTAGAAAATATAAATTGGCTTACATC
>Ga0206871_10240_pt1 | contig 13449 bp, 17 predicted proteins | sample Alteio_BWOrgCont_33_FD_152627 | JGI IMG/M metagenome (GOLD analysis project Ga0206871, IMG submission 152627) | Enriched cells from forest soil in Barre Woods Harvard Forest LTER site, Petersham, Massachusetts, United States -... | ecosystem: Environmental > Terrestrial > Soil > Temperate forest >...
GGCCGCTGGCTTTGATCGTTTTCACGCTGGGCATTCTTATCCTTCCCCTGCTGGTGCCGGGATATGATTCCGTTCGCCAGACGGTGAGCGAGATCGGGGAGAGAACGTCGCCGATGCGCTGGCCTTTCGCGGCGATGCTGTGGGTGGTGGCGGCGAGCGTCATCGTGTTCGCGTCCGGCTTGCGCGCGGCGTCCATCAACGCGCGACACAACGCGCTGTCGGCGTGGCTGACCGTCTGGATGGCCGTCGCGGCAGCCGCGCTGGGGTGGTTCGCCTTTCCGCACCCGCTGCACAATGTGTTCGGCCAATCCGAATTGATCGGCTACCAGGCGCCGCTCGCTTTCGCGCTGGCGTGGCGGAAAGATCCGCGTGCGCAAGCCGTCGTGCGTTTCTCGTGGGCGATGTATGTGCTGGTGCTGGTCAGCCTTGCATTGAACCTTACCGTGCTCATCCGCAGCGGCGATATCTGGAACGACATCAAGCCGGTTTACGGATTGGTGCAGCGCTCCTTGTTCTTCTGCTTCTTCGTATGGAGCGCGGGCGCAGGTTGGATGCTCTGGCGCGTGCGCGGTGTGAACGAAGCGGCCTAGGCGCGAATACGGGCATTGCCACGCAGGCCGCGGAAGCGCCTTGTGACGCGAACGGAGTCGCGAAAATCATGGCCAGAGAAACCGTCTATCTTGTGCAGGCTTTCATGCTGGACAACCGCAAGCGGTTGAAACCGGAGAAAGCCGTGCCCTGCAAATCGCCGGAAGCGGCGCGGCGCATGGCCGAGCGGCTGGCGGATACGAAGACCGGTGTGGTCGCGCTGGCCAGCACGGGCGATGCGGAGATGGGCGATTACGACGACGAGCCGGTGATCCTCTTCCGCGCCGGGCAATTGCCGGAGCAGTACGACAACTGATCGTCAGGTACGCTTGGTCGCGACAAAGCGGTCCCATGCCAGCGCGGCGAAACCCAGCACCATCTGGAAACTCAGGATCATCAGCAGCACGAGCGCGACATGCGGCCAGCCATGGCGCGCAGCATCCAGAAACGGATACGGCACCCAGCGGATCATCGCGTAACGGATGAGCGTGAACGCCAGCCAGATCAGCGGCAGGATGAGCGCAAGGAAGATGGTGGAGACGAAGACGTTGCGGCCGCGCGCGAAGATCGCCCAGCCCAAAATGGTCATCACCGGCACGATGTCATGCAGCGCCACCGCCGCCGCATAGCGCAGGGTGAAAGACGGCGTGTGCTCCAGCATGGTGTTGAAGACGAGGCCGGTCACGAAGATCATCGCCAGCGCATCCAGCATCAGCACCCGGTTCAGCGGCGTTGCGCGCCAGTCTCGCGAGGCGATGCGGATGGCAACGAACGCGACCACCAGATTGCTGACGATGGTGTAATAGGCAAAGCGGTTCAGCGTTTGTGCCAATGCCGTGGGAAACACCGCATCCGCCACCGGATGAAACATGCCCTCGTAAAGCTCAACGCCGACGCCGAAGAGAGACACGGCGGCAAGAATGCCGAACCATGCACGGCTGGCGCGCGTGTTCGATAGAAGAGAGTTTGGCTGCATGTGACCGTCCCTGCGTCGCGCGGAGGATGCAGGCTCAAACAGGCTTCGACAAGTGTTCAGCGCAACACTTTGGCGAACAGCGTCTTCTTGAAGCGCTCGATGGGCGCGCCACTGCCTTCGGCCTTGCTCATCAGCGCGGCGCCCTGCTGGCCGGTGAAGATGAAGGCGGCGGTGTCGGCGCAATCGAAATTCTTGGGCAGCTCGCCCTTCTTCACCGCGGCTTTCAGGCAGCTTGCGATGGCGGCGTGGATTTCGCCGACGATCGCGAGAAGACGTTCGCGCATGGCATCGCTGTGCGATCCGGCTTCGGCGGTGAAATTGCCGATCATGCAGCCGCTGCGAAAACCGGTGGCTTCGTTGCGGCTCGCGTTGCGGTCGATCCAGGCGCGCAGGCGCTTGAGCGGATCGAGTGCCTCGTTGAGCAGCGTCTCCTCCATGCCTTCGCGCATGCTCGCGTAATAGAGATCGAGAATCTCCAGACCGAACGCTTCCTTGGACTCGAAGTGATTGGTGAAGCTGCCTTGCGGCACGCCGGCGGCGGCAACGATGTCGCGCACGCTGGCATTCGCGAAGCCATGCGCGTGCACGACTTTGAGGCCTTCGGTGAGAATCTTCTCGCGGTTGGAGACTCGTTCCATTTGGTAGAGATGGCGCGCCGACGGCCTACGTCAAGCCCAGCGCAATTCCAAAGCCGCCGAACATCAAGCGATTTCAGCCGCTTACGGTCCTTTCAAAAATAATATGTACGGCCGTATTGAAAGCACTACGAGCGTACACATTTCTTTTGGACGACCGGGGCAATGGCGCTTTCGGCCATGAGACGGGATCAAGACCATGAGCAGACTTTCCGGCAAAATCGCCCTCGTTACCGGCGCCTCGCGCGGCATCGGCCGCGCCGCGGCACGCGCCCTCGCAGCGGACGGCGCACATGTCATCATCCATTACGGCAGCAAGGCCGCCGAAGCCGACAGCCTCGCCGCGGAAATTCGCGGGTTGGGCGGCAAGGCCGATGTCGTCGGCGCCGACCTCGCCGCGCCGGACGCGGCGTTGAACCTCGCCAAGCAGGTGAAGGAGATCACCAACACGCTCGACATCCTGGTGCTGAATGCCGGCACCGGCGTCGCCGCGCCGATCGAAAAGACCACCGTCGCCGATTTCGACCGCGTGTTCGCGATCAATGTCCGCGCGCCCTACTTCACGATCCAGCAGCTTCTGCCGATCCTGAGCGACGGCGCGAGCGTGATCTTCACATCCTCCGTCGTGGCGCGCGCGCAGGTGGGCGAACTCTCCGCTTATGCCGCCACCAAGGGCGCGGTGAACACGCTGGTGAAAAATCTCGCGCCGGTTCTGGCCGCGCGCAATATCCGCGTGAACGCGGTGGCGCCAGGCGTGATCGAAACCGATCTGTCCAGCTTCGCCAAATCCGACGACGGCAAGGCCTACACATTGTCGCTGCAGTCGCTCAAACGCATTGCCCTTCCGGACGACATCGCCGGCGCCTACACGTTCCTGGCTTCCGATGACTCCCGCTGGATCACCGGCGAGATCATCGAGACCAGCGGCGGATCGAAACTCTGAACAACTGACGGCAGCGGGCCGCCCTCCCCCGCAAACGCTGCCGCCGGAAACGCGCCGCCATTGTGCCCCAACAATGGCGGCGCGTGTTTTCGTGTGGTTAGGTGGCCGGGCATCAACGCGGCGGAACCGAATGGCCAAGCAAAAGCTTATCTGGAAGACCAAACCGGAAAGCGACGACGTGGCGAACGCGCAGAATTATCTCTCGCTGATGTTCTCCGACCGCAAGGCGAAGGCGCTGGTGAAGACGATTGCGAAAGCCAAGGCGCGTGAATTCCCGGCGAAGGATCTGCTGCGCGCCAGCGGGCTGCCGCTTTTGGCGCGCAACGATCCGCATGTGAGTTCCGACTTGCACAAGATCCATGGCGGCAAGGCGCTGGCGCCGGTTCTGCTGGTGCGCGGCGATGCGCAGAACGGCCGTCCGCTCATCGTTGCCGACGGCTATCACCGCATCTGCGCGGCTTACTATTTCGACGAGAACCGCAATGTCGATTGCCGCATGGCAAGCGACGCGGAACTGTAAAAGGAGCGCCTTCCATGTCCGCCAAAGCGGTGAAAATTCCCGGACCAGATCATCCGATCACACTCACGCCGAACCCCAAGCGCATCACGGTGTCGGTGAACGGCAAGATCATCGCGACCACGACGCAGGCGCTGACGTTGAAAGAGGCACATTATCCGGCGGTGCAATATATCCCGCGCGGCGACGCCAATATGGCGATGCTGGAACGCACCAACCATTCCACCTACTGCCCCTATAAGGGCGACGCGTCCTATTACTCGATCCCGTCGCGCGGCGATGTGGGCGACAACGCGGTGTGGACCTATGAGCACCCGCACGCCGCGATGGCGCAGATCAAAGACTATCTGGCGTTCTATCAGGACCGCGTGGATATTCTCGAAGAGAGCTAGGGCTTTGCGCGCGCGAACGGTTCGCGCGCGTCTTCGCTGCCGTGCAGAAGGTCCAGCGATGTGCCGTTCAGGCGCACGCGCAAGGCATCGGTGCCTTGCACCGCGAACAATCCGGCCGCATCCATCGGCGTGAGCAGAACGTCCTGCTCCCAGCGCGACCGGTCCGAGCGCGACAGTCGCAGCCCGTCATCCGCCAGCCGCAGCGTGATGGTGCCGTAAGTGCCGGCATAATTTTTCAGCGTGCCACGCGGAAGGATCACGGGGTGCAGATGCGCGTCGATGCCTTCGCGCGACCATTTGTATTCCGCGAGCGTCTCCGCCTTCACATCGGGCCTGGCGGCGAGTTTGCCCAGCGCATCCAGCTCCGCGGCTTCGAGCGCTTCGCTGCCGCGCACCACGATGTCGGGCACGACGCCGGTGCCTTCCCAGTTCGCGTGGCTGATGGGATTGAGCGGTCGGTTGTAGGAAACGCTCAACACGAATTGCGGCGCGATGGGGAATTTCTTGTTGTTGTTCGCCGCGCCATAGGTCGTGCTGCCGACGACGATGGCTGCCTTCTCCTGCTGCAAGCCATAGGGCACCGCTTCCGCCGCGGAGCCGACATGGCCATCGACGAGAACATAAAACGGCTTGCCCTTGTTCGGCGCAACGAACGCCTTTGAGAAATAGTCGGCGGCATCGCTGTCGCCACCGCCGTTCTCGCGCAGATCCACGATGATCGCGTCGCCGTCTTTCAGGAAGCGCCCGGCATCGTCATAGGCGCGCGGCGTCAGGCCCGGCGTCCAGTGAAAGGCGGTGAGCTTCAGATAACGGATGTTGCCCGGCAGAATCTTCTGTTCGACGAGACCGCTGTTCTCGCGGATCGCGACGGCGCGGTAATAGGCGTCCTCACCCTTGTCGCTCTTGGGCGGCGCGAGCCTGGCGGCATATTCATCCGCATCATTGGTGAGATAGAGATGGCCGTCATGCGCGACAGCGTTCATGTCTTCGGTGACGTGCTGCGCGAAGGCATCGGCGTCGTCACTGTCATAGCGATGTGCCGTGTTGGCCTGTTCAAGCTTATCGGCCAGCGGCGTCTTCAGTTCGGGGAAGACATATGTCTTTTGGATCGTGTCCTCGATCGCATGGAGCGCTGCGTTGCGCGTGGTGGCATCGAGCGGTTTGGAATCGGCGAATGCTGGATGCGCGAACAAACCGATGCAACCCGCTGTTGCGAGAACTTTCCGTGCCGATGTCATGATACCCCTGCGATAACGATGCGCGACTATTGCACCGTCCCGTATCCCCGCGCCATCGCGGCGGCGAAAACCGGAATCCAGGCGAAGAAGAAGATTTCCAGCCACAGGAAGCGGCGCACGGTTTTGATTGCGCCGTCGGTGGGCAGCGCGGCGGGATCGGCTTTCAGCGCGCGCCGCCATCTTATGTATTGCACCGTAGGCTGGATCGACAGCAGACCGACCAGCGCAAAGGTGGCGATCTTTGCCCAGAAGAAATGGTTGTGGCTGTAATAGTCCCAGCCTTTCGCCGCGAAATTCGCACGGGCAAATCCGACAACAAGAATGAGCACGGCGAGGATGCCGTACCACGCATCGGCTTTGCCGACGCGGGCGATGTCCTGTGCGGAAATGCCGGGCTTCACCACGCCGACTTCGAAAGCGATCACGCCCGCCAGCGCGAAGATCAGAACATGATGGCCGATGGCGAAAGCCAGATCGGTGGTTGCGAAATCCATGACCGCCTCTCAATGTATTTACGACGTAAACTTATAGACGGTGCGGCCGGTTTCAAGGCACCCCGGCGCGAACCCCTAAAAATCGCACGATTAGGATCATGCCATCTTTGGGTTTTGCCTGCTTGTCTGGCGGTTGGGGGCGTTGTCGAGGGCAACCGCCATGTCTTTGTCGCAACTCGCCGATCTCGCGCAGGTCATAAGCTGCGTGGTCGTATTCATCTCCGTGATCTTCCTCGCCCGGCAACTGCACCAGGCGGAGATCAACCAGCAGGCGATGATCCAGCAGGGCCGCGCCGCGCGCATCTCCAGCCTTTCGTTGCAGATGGCGCAGACCGACGTGTCCGAGGCATGGGAGAAAGGCGCTTACGGCCACCCGATTTCGCTGCCGGAGCTGCACCGCTTTCGCAATCTCAGCCGCGCGATGTTCATGAGCGCGGAAGACTCCTTCTTCCAATATGAGCGCCGTGTGCTGCACGAAGAAGGCTTCGAGAGCTTCCGCCGCTCCGTCGAAGTCATGATGCGCCTGCCCGGATTGCAGGCAATGTGGAAGGACACCGCGCCGATGTATGGGGCCAAATTCGCCCACTTCATGAACGACGTCGTGGCGCGCGCACCGGCCCAGACGGACGAGAATGAACTGGCGCGCTGGGAAAAAGCGGTTAAGGCGATTCAGACCAGGCCCTCTACTCCATTCCCCGACGGCACGAATAGCTGACATTAAAATATTTTCAAAAAATCCGGCTCCCCCACTGGCAGACCACAAAGGAAAAATGTTCATTTCGACTCATGGGCGGCCTTCGGGGGAAAAATACGGGACGCATCCGGGAGCATTTATTCTCGGGCTGTTTTTTGGCGTTCGCGCTGATGCTGCCCGCCTTCGTGCTCATCTATCTCATATTTATGAGCGATCTCGTGAAAGGCATCGAAGACCTGATGCGCTAACCACTGACCAACGCGCTTTCGCCGTTCTCCACCCAGCCTTGAATCCGCCTAAAATATCAGTCACCTAGCCGCCCCATGGCTGGACGAAAATCTCAGGACTACGTGGAAAAGACCGCGGACTGGCTGCACCACCATCAGCGTGGTTTCGGTCTGGTTCTCACCATCGGCTCGCTCGTGGTGGCGCTTCCCATCCTGCTTGTGCTGCTGGTGCCGACGATTCTGGGCTGGCTCGCGCCGCCGCTGGATGTGAAGCAGGACCTCTATTCGGTAAACCGGCCCATCGCTTTCACCTTTATCGATGCCAATGGCGAGACGGTCGGCCATCGCGGCGCGCTGGTGGGCGAGCGGCTGCATCTGGAAGACATGCCGGCTTATGTGCCCGCCGCCTTCATCGCGGTGGAGGATCGCCGCTTCTATTCGCATAACGGCATCGACATTCGCGGGCTTCTGCGCGCGACGATCACCAATTTCCGCGCAGGCCATGTCGTCGCCGGCGGATCGACGATCACGCAGCAGACGGCGAAGATCATCTACACCTCGCAGGAACGCACCTTCAGCCGCAAGATCGCCGAGCTGGCGGATGCGGCGTCGCTGGAGAAGTCGCTCTCCAAGAAACAGATCCTCGAGCTTTATCTGAACCGTCTTTATCTCGGCTCCGGCGCCTATGGCGTGGATGGGGCGGCGCATGTCTATTTCGGAAAGTCCGCGCGCAATCTCACACTGCCGGAAGCCGCCATGCTGGCGACGCTCACGCGCGCGCCGTCCGTGTTCTCGCCGCGCCGCGATCTGCAGAGCGCGCAGAACCGCGCCAATCACGTTCTGGATGCGATGGTGGATACCGATGCCGTCACGCGGGAACAGGCGGATGACGCCAAGGCGCATCCCGCGGTGATCTCCGATCCGGCCATCGTGGATTCGCGCAACTTCTTCCTCGACACCGCCGCCGATCAGGCGATGCAGCTTGCATCGGTGAACGGCCAGCAGCCGACGAGCGATCTGGTCGTACACACCACGCTCGATCCCAAGCTGCAGGATGCGGCGCGCCATGCGCTGGTGCGCGTACTCAATACCAAAGGCGCCAAGGTGCGCGCGACGCAAGGCGCCGTCGTGATGATGAAGCCCACGGGCGAAGTGGTGGCCCTTGTTGGCGGCAAGGATTACGACGCCTCGGCCTTCAATCGCGCCACGCAGGCGCATCGCCAGCCGGGTTCGTCGTTCAAGCCCTTCGTCTATCTGGCAGCACTGGAAAACGGTATCTCGCCCTGGGACGTGCGCACCGATGGACCGGTGGACATCAATGGCTGGTCGCCGACCAATTACGGCCACCGCCAATACGGCACCATCACGTTGGCGGAAGCGCTGGCGCATTCGGTGAACACGATCACCGCGGGGCTGGGCCAGGAAGTCGGCATCTCCACCGTGATCGAGGCCGCCAAGCGCTGCGGCATCACATCGCCGCTGGAGCAGAACCCGGCGCTGGCACTGGGCACCTCCGATGTGACGCCCATCGAGCTGACCACCGCTTATGGCGCTTTCGCCAATGGCGGCTATCGCGTCTATCCCACTTACGTCACCGAGGTGGACGATCTGGGCGGCCACGTTCTCTACAAACGCCAAGTGCCGCAGCCGCAGCGCGTGATCGCCAGCCATGTCGACAAAGATCTGGTCGCGATGCTCTACGGCGTGGTGACGAGCGGCACCGGACGCGCCACGATTCTTCCGGGCCATGAATCCGCGGGCAAGACCGGCACCACGCAGGATTCCAAGGATGCATGGTTCGTGGGCTTCACCGCCGATTATGTGACGACGGTGTGGGTTGGCAATGACGACTCCACGCCGATGAAGAACGTCACCGGCGGCACCATTCCGGCCACCATCTGGCATGATGTGATGACCTTTGCGGAGAAAGGCCTGCCGTCCAAGCCGCTCGACAAGAGCACGCCGCAACCGGCCACCGATGTCACCTCGCTCGACCAGACGATGGGCGTCGATACCGAATCCGGTGGCGGCGTCGATATGCCGTCCGGCGTGAGCAGCGACGATCAGGAGCAATCCGATCAGAGCAATGGTGCAGACGACAATGGCAGCAACGCCAATCGCAATCGCGGCGGCTTCTTCGACTGGCTGTTCGGACGCGATCAAGAACGCCAGCAGCAGCAGCAGCAACAAAGACAGCAGCAGCTTCAGGAACAGCAGCGTCAGCAGCAGGAACAGCCGCAGCGCCAATATCCGCCGCCGGCCGCGGTGCCGCAGCCGCGCATATATCCGCCGTCCTATCCGCCGCCGGACCAACCGCCGCCCGGTTACAATGCACAGCCGCGCCCGCCGACGGTGATTCATGCGCCGCCGCCGGACCAGCCGCCGCCTGCGGATGAAAACGACGACGAACAGGGTGCGCATCACCCTGACGGCGGCACGGATCACGGATAAATAAAACGAACGGTGGAAATGCCAGTCCGCTCGCGCGGGCGTGAACGCGCGCGCGCAAGAAGCGGGTTTACACAGATATGCCCGGCTCAAATCCCGGGCGCCTGCGCCGCTCCCCTGCCCTATGCGCGTGTGACGCAGGCAACGGCCCCTCCGGCTCCGATGCGGAGGGGCCGCCTTCTTTCTTCTATGAGGAGTTCCTGATGCTCATTCGTCTTTCACTTGCCGCGATCCTGTTCGCGGGAACGGCGTTTGCCGCCGATGCGCCCCTGCAGGACTACAGCAAGATGCCGCCCGATCTGGCGGCGCGCGCGAAGATTTTCGACGAGGCGCAACTCCACGGAGACGGCGCGGCGCTGAAAGATGTACTGGCAGATGACTACACGCTGGTGAATGGCGGCGCGACAGTGAGCGGCAAGGCGGAATTCATCCACGACTACACCGACCCGAAGTTCAAACCGCTGCCGTTCCATATCGATGAGCAGGTCATCAAGGTTTGGCCGAACGGCGCGGTGCTGGGTGGGCATGTGGTGTTCCGCTTCCTGCAGGACGGCAAGCCGGGCGAAAGCGAATTCCGCTTCGGCGATATCTGGGCCAAGCGCGGCGGGCAATGGCGCGTGATCTACACGGAAGTCACGCGGCTGCCGAAGAAGTAATCAGCACACCAGATCGACCGGCTGGTGCCGCGCAGCTTCAACGTCAGGCATTTCCACGCGCGGTGGATGCGGATCGAAGGGGTTGAAGGCGAGCTGGCGGGCGCGGTCTTCCAACGCCGCGGCGGCGCGGAGGAACAGATCGACGTAATCGTCGTCGTCTTCTTCCTGCGCCGAGACCCGCAGTTTGCGCGCGACGGAAAGTATCTCGCGCAGTTCATCGGCTGTGACTCGCATTCCCATGCTGCTTAAACGCCGCGAGTCGGATGGGCGTTGCGAACAATTCGAATTATCAGCGTAAAGGAGCGGTTAACCCGGTTGCGCTGCATCAACCGTAAGGATCGAGCGCCAGCAGCGCAAAGCTCGCCAGCCAATGTTCGCCCATGTAATCGCCCGCGATGTGATCCAGCGCAGAGGACAGCAGCGTGTCGATGGCCGGATCGATTTTCGCCACAGCAGGATTCGTCGGAACCATCGCGTCGCGGATGAGACGCCAGCACCAGGCGCGCGAAAGATTGAGCCCGTCCAGATGCGCGATCTGCCCGTCGCTGCGATCGGTGACTGTGGCAGGTGTTAGCAACACCTCCGGGATCTTCGGCAGGAATTTGGCGAACCAGGCGCGGAATTCGCCTTCCGCGAACACGCTGCGGATCAACGCCGCTTCCATCAGCGTGGGCGAGAGAAAATCGGATTGCGACGGCTCATTGACGCTGATGGCTTCATCGCTCGCATGCCATTCGGCGGCTTTCATGCCGAGGAAATTTGCGAATTTCTGATCGCCGACCGTGTTCGCATAATCCAGCGCGAGGGTAAGCGCGAAGCTAGTTGAGGAATGCACGCCACTGCGGATGGGATAGGTGGCGAGCGGCAGGAAATCCTTAAAGCGCTGCACGAAGGCATCGGCCATCGGCTTGAGGTTTGCGGCCCAGCGCTTGCCCTCTTCGCTCTCGTGGCGCGACAGCTCGCCTTGCAGCATCAGCGCCCAGCCCCAACCATAAGGCCGCTCGAAGCCGCGCGCGGAGGGACGCGCGAGATAAGCGACCTCGCCAGCGACTTTCTCCGGCGTGAACTGATCGCCGAGGAGCTTTTTGATGTTCGCCGCCTGCGCGCCTTGCGGAAAGCGGCGATAGATCCGCGCCAGAAGCCAATGCGAATGCACCGCGCTGTGCCAGTCGAAGCTGCCATAGAAGATGGGATGCAGGTCGCGCGGACCTTTCACATCTTCGGGGCCTTCCAGCACATGATCCAGCTTGTTCGGCCATTCGCGCGTGACATGGCCGAGCGCGACAGAAGCGAATTTGGCGGCGAGATCGGGTGTAAGGGTGTGGGTCATAGATGATACAATAGCTCGGAACGGTTGCTCGTTAAGCGGGCAAGGGGACGGAAATGAAGAATGTTCAGATTATCGATGGCGCAGGAAATTGCACATATTCCATATTCGAATTCTCTGAAAAGCAATTCCGCCTGATTTTCCCCGCCAAAGGACAAGATATCGAATTCATCGAAGATGCTATCGCTCGCCTCGGCGACAAAGAGGTGGGCAAGCTTCTAAAGCCTGCATGGAAAAGGCTTGCCAAAAAAGAGCGGGTACGCGGAATACACGGAACACTTTTCTATGAACTTTCTTTCAAGAAGAAATACTATCCGACAAAAAGAGATGCCGAAATGATAACCGGCATTTGAATCAGCATCCGTTCTACAGCCCTAAAATTTAAACGCCAGGAAATACATCAGCACGATATTCGCGATGAGCAATGGAACCGCGGTGGGGATCTGTGCGCGGATGATGGCGTAGTCGGGAATCTCCAGCAGCGCGGCGGGGACGATGTTGAAATTGGCGGCCATGGGCGTCATCAGCGTGCCGCAGAAGCCGGCAAGCATGCCGATGGATGCCATGATGGTGACATCGCCGTGGAATTTTCCCACCACCAGCGGCAAGCCGATGGCAGCCGTCATCACCGGGAACGCAGCGAAGGCGTTGCCCATGATGATCGTGAACAGCGCCATGCCGATGCAATAGGCGGTGACAGCGGCGAAAGGCGTGGCGAGCGGCAGATATTGCGTCGCCAGCGCACCGACCTCTTGTCCCACACCGCCAGCGGCAAACACCGCACCGAGCGACGCCAGAAGCTGCGGCAGCACCGCCGCCCAGCCGATCGTGTCGGCGAGCCGACGGCTCTCCTGTAGCGGCGCGAGCGGCGACAGCTTCAGCCACGACATCGCGACCGCCAGGGCGATGACGACACCAAGCCCGAGCGAGATGACCGTTACCTGCTTGGGATCGATGAGACCGGATTCTTTCAGGAACAGCGTGCCGATCAGCGCCACCAGCGGAATGATCAGCGCGATACCGAACAAGCCATTGCCATAACGCGCGGCGCTGGCGCGGCGTTGTTCAGGCGATGTGGTGGGCGGATTGGAGCGGCCGAGGAAATTGAAGCCGCCGACAATCACCAGCGCCAGAACCAGCAATCCATTCTCGAAATCGGTGAGCAGCGAGCCAAACAGGAAGCTGGCGGCAAACACGCCCCAGAACAGCGCATTGCCGAAACGTTTGGGGTTGCCGCGGTCGAGCGCGCTCGCGGCCGCGACAGCCGCGAGAAGAATGCCAATGAGGAGATAGAAGTGATCGAGGGTGATCATGGCGTCTCACCTTGCGCGGCGCGCTTGAGCTTTCTGTCAAGCAGCATCAGGCGCGTACCGTGGATGAGCGCGGCGATGATCGCAGTGGGGATTGCCCAGAGAGAAAGCGACAAGGGCTGCACGATGATGTGGTTCTGTTCGAGAAAGCCCTTGATGAGCAGGACGGATGCCATGGCGAGGAAAATGTCTTCACCGAAGAACGCGCCGATATTGTCCACCGCCGCGGCATGAGCGCGGACGGTGTTGCGTGTCTCCACCGAGAGCGCTCCACCTTCCTTCTCCGCCGCGGCTTCCGCCATCGGCGCGAGCAAGGGGCGCACGAGCTGCGCTTGACCGCCGACGGCAGTCGCCAGACCGATGGCCGACATCGCCTGCCGGAACAGCATGTATATGAAAAGAAGGCGCCCCACCGTCACGCCGCGCAGGCCGCCGATCAATATGCGCGCGCGTTCCTGCAATCCCGCGCGCTCCAGCAATCCCACCACCGGCAGCACGATAAGGAGGGTGCCGCTGACATAGCGGTTGGCGTTGAAGGCGTGACCGAGCACCGAGAGCGTGTGAACGACATCGAAGCCCGCGGCCCATCCGGTGGCCAGCGCGGCGGCGGCGATGACCAATAGTGGGTTTATCCGGATGAGGAACCCTACGATTACCACCGCTATTCCGAGCAACGCGATCATCTATTCCCCTCGCTGTTGCAGCGTAACAGCGCCGCCATATTGCCGCATGCGCGCAAAGGTGCAATTCCCGCGACCTGTTCCGGGCGTAAGATTCTCGCGCAGGCAAGCTCGGGTGTGCTTGGCATGTTTCCGAAACTGGTTCGCCGCGATGTGATCGTGTTGCTGCTGTGCAAGGCGGCAGCATTGACGCTGATCTATTTCCTTCTCATCGCGCCGGCGACAAAGCCGGAGCCTGACGCACGCGCAACCGCCGCGCACCTGATCGGGGGCTGATGTGGATATTGTCGAACTTTCCCGCCTGCAATTCGCGCTGACGGCGCT
>Ga0206871_10213_pt1 | contig 13433 bp, 15 predicted proteins | sample Alteio_BWOrgCont_33_FD_152627 | JGI IMG/M metagenome (GOLD analysis project Ga0206871, IMG submission 152627) | Enriched cells from forest soil in Barre Woods Harvard Forest LTER site, Petersham, Massachusetts, United States -... | ecosystem: Environmental > Terrestrial > Soil > Temperate forest >...
CACCTGGTCGGGGCCGGTGATCCTGACGGGGCCGGGCGAGATTTTGCTGCGGGCCAAGGACCAAGACCTGGAAGGCAGCCTGCGCCTGTCCATTGTCGAGCAGAAGGAACCGGCCCAATTTCCGCTGCAGGTGGCCTGCCCCGGCTGCGGCCAGGCCATGGCCGCCCCCACCAGCAACGTCTACCGCTGCCGCCATTGCAGCGAAGTGCTGCTGGTCGACCGCTGGGGCCAGCCGATTTCGCTGCGCCAGAGCGCCGAGGCCACCATCACCCCGGCCCAGGTGTACCAGCTGCTGCTGCCGGCCGATGTCAATTGCCTGGGCTATCTGCGGGACTTTGTGGCGGGCCTGCTGCATGAACAGGGTTACACCGAGGACTTTGTCAACGACGTGGAACTGGCCCTGGACGAGGCCCTGACCAACGTGGTGGAGCATGCCTACGAATACGATGTGAGCAAGAGCATCGCCCTGAGGGTGACCCTGGAAAAAAACCGGGCCACCGTCATGCTGCGCGACATGGGCAAGGTCTTCGACAGGAAGAGCCTGCCTCAGTTGGACCTGAGCGACCACATCCAGGCGCGGAAGCCCGGGGGCTTGGGCCGCTTTTTGATGGAAAATTTGATGGATAGCATCGATTACAGCAGCGGCCCCGAAGGCAACACACTTTTGATGGTGAAGCGGGTGCCCGACTGAAGAACCCTTCAAGGGGCTGAAAATTTGTGGTCCAATGGCAAACGCCTTTAGTTCCCCCGTCAGGAGCGTTTGTGGAAAGCCCCCGCCAGCCGTCAGGACCCGCCCGCAAGGGCTTGCTTAGAAGTTTTTGGCGCCTCGCCAAGCCCTATTGGTTCTCCGAAGAAGCCGGCTCGGCCTGGAGCCTCTTAAGCCTGGTGGTGGGCCTCAGCCTGGCCTCGGTTTACTTGCTGGTCCAGTTCAACACCTGGAACCAGGCTTTTTACGATGCGGTGCAAAAGTTCGATGAACCCGCCTTCTGGACCTTGATGCTGCGGTTCTGCCTGCTGGCGGCGGGCTTTATTTTTGTGGGTGTCTTCAACCAATACTTCAGCCTCATCCTGCAAAACCGCTGGCGCCGCTGGATGACCCGCCGCCTGCTGGACCGCTGGCTGGACGATAAAAGCCACTACCTGTGGCACCTGGCAGACGCCCGCACCGACAACCCGGACCAGCGCATCGCCGAAGATGTGCGCGATTTTGTGCAGCAGAGCCTGGACCTGTCGGTGGGCTTGCTGAACCAAATTGTCACCCTGGCATCCTTCATCGCCATTTTGTGGACGCTGTCGGGCCCCCTGGCCATCCCCCTGGGTTCGGGCCATAGCTTCAGCCTGCCGGGATACATGGCCTGGGTCTGCCTGGCCTATGCCGTGACGGGCACCTGGTTGTCGCATCGCATCGGCAAACCCTTGATCCACATCAATTACGCCCAGCAGCAGACCGAAGCCGATTTCCGTTTCGGCCTGGTCCGCCTGCGGGAGAATGCCGAGAGCGTGGCCCTGAGCGACGGCGAAAAAGCCGAGCGGCACAGCCTGCGGGGCCTCTTTGACCTGGTCTACGCCAACTTTCAGGCCCTGCTGCGCAAGCAGATGCACCTGAACTTCTTTTCCATCGGCTATGACCAGATCGCCACGGTTTTTCCCTACTTGGTGGCGGCCCCGCGTTATTTCAGCAAACAGATCACCCTGGGCGGCCTCTTCCAGATCGCCAACGCGTTTAGCCAGGTCAAGGACGCCCTCAGCTGGGCGGTGGCCAACTACCCCACCCTGGCTTTTTGGCGGGCCGTGGTCGAGCGCTTGGAAGGCTTCGAAGATGAGATTGTCCGCACCAAAGACATGCGCACCCGAGCCCTGGCGGTGCTAGGAAGTTCGCCGGCGGGCGGTTCGGTTCACTTGGAAGCCTTGTCGCTGTCCTTGCCCGGCCAAGACGCGCCGCTCACCGCGCCCCTCAACCTTGATTTCCCGGCCGGCCGGTCGGTGTTGATTTCGGGCCCCTCGGGCTGCGGCAAGAGCACGCTGCTAAGGGCCGTTCACGGGGTCTGGCCGTTCAGCCAGGGCCGCGTTCTGTTGCCGCAAAATGAATCCCGCATGGTCTTCCCCCAGAAGCCCTATCTGCCCATCGGCAGCCTGCGGGCTGCCCTGGCCTATCCTTCCGAGGCGGACGCCGTCCCCGACAGCGAGATCCAGGCGGTCCTGGGGCTCTGCCGTTTGGAACACCTTCGCGAGCACCTGGACCAGGTGGAATCCTGGAGCCTCATCCTTTCGGTGGGCGAACAGCAACGGGTGGCCTGGGCCCGGGTCTTCCTGCAGAAGCCGCGCTGGCTCTTCCTGGATGAAGCCACCTCGGCCCTGGATGAGGCCACCCAGCAACGGCTCTACCAGGCGCTTGAAACCCAATTGCCGGAAACGACCATGATCAGCGTGGCCCACAGCCAAAACCCCCGCCAGCACCACCAAGGGGTCTGGGATTTTGGCCACTAGCCCTTGGAGCGCAGCATGCAGAGCATTGGATTTGTCGGTTTGGGCAGCATGGGCCAGGGCATGGCCCTTAACCTGGTCAAGGCCGGTTATCAGGTCAAAGTTTATAACCGCACGGCGGCGAAGGCTGCGGCCCTGGTGGCTGCAGGCGCTACGGCCGTGGCCCATCCGGAGGCGGCCGTGGAAGCCGGCGGCATCGTCGTCAGCATGGTCAGCGACGACGCCAGCCTGCTGGCCCTGGCCCAGGGGCCGCATGGTTTCGGCCCGGCGCTAGGCAAAGGGGGCCTGCATATCAGCATGTCCACGGTGAATCCCGCGACAAACAGGCTGCTGGCCGATGAACTGCGGGCCCAGGGCAGCAGCCTGGTGGCGGCGCCGGTCTTTGGCCGTCCTGACGCGGCGGCCGCAGCCAAGCTGTTTATCCCCTGCAGCGGCCCCGCAGCATCCAGGGCGCGGGCGGCGGAAGTCCTCAGTGTCTTGGGTCAACGGGTGGTGGATTTTGGCGAAGAAGTGGGGGCGGCCAATGTCATCAAGCTAAGCGGAAACTATTTGCTGGTGGCGGCCACCCAGGCCATCGCTGAAAGCCTGGCCGTGGCTGAGGCCAACGGGGTCTCGCGTCAGGACGCCATGGATTTTTTCAGCAGCACCGTCTTCGCCTGCCCGGCTTACATCAACTATGGGAAGCGCATTGCGGCGGAAGACTACGCCCCGGGCGGCTTCAAGCTGAGCCTCGGCGCCAAGGATCTGCGCCTTTTTTCCAGCCAGCCGGGCGCCCAGGGCCTGCCCTTGAACGATTTGGTCAACCGCAGCCTGGCCAAGGCATTGGCAGCGGGCCAGGGCGACCTAGATGTGACCGCCATCAGCCTGCAAGTGGGGAAGCCCTAATTCAGGTCAAAGACCACGATTTCAGAATCTTTTTCGGCCTTAAAATTCAATTCCTTTTCGTTTTCACAAATGACCCCATCGCCGGCGGCTATCGCTTGGCCGTTGAGAGTGGCGGCTCCCAGAGCCAGGTGCACCCAGGTGCGGCGCTGGGGCGACAGGGGCATAGCCCGGTCAAGGCCGGCCTTCAGGCGGGTGACGGAGATGCGGGCATCTTGATCGATGCGGGTCGCTTCGCCGCCGTCCGGCGAGGCGATGCAGACCCAGCCCGCCGAGAGCGCCTCGTCGGTGTACTGCTTGGCTTCGTAGGACGCCGGCACGCCTTCGTGCCGCGGCAGGATCCAAATTTGAAGGAAATGGACGGGCTCCAACTGCGAGTCGTTGAACTCTCCGTGGGCCATTCCACTGCCAGCTGTCAATCGCTGGACCCCGCCTGGCCCCGCCACAGAAACGTGCCCCATGCTGTCCTCATGCCGCAGCTTTCCCTTCAAGATCCAGCTCACAATTTCCATGTCACGGTGGCGGTGCATGCCAAAGCCGTGGCCGGGCGCCACGATGTCCTGGTTCAGGACCCGCAAGTCGGAGTAACCCAGCTTGGCGGGGTCGTGAAATTCACCGAAGGAAAAAGTGTGGCGGCTGTCCAGCCAGGCGTTTTTAAAACGGCCGCGCTCGCGGGCGGCTTGCAATTTCAGGGTCATGGGAACCTCGAAAAATGGGACTTATTTTAGCATGCGGGGCCTTCCGCAGGATGTGACAAGGGCCACGTTGGAAAGTTGGCAACGGGACGGGTCTCGGCCTATAATGGTCCAGGAGACAGGCGTGGTCTCTCAAGGGGACGCCATGATCAAAGGCTCGCAATTCCGGGGCATCAATTATAAGTGCGCCATGCTCAACATCACCAATGAGCAGTGGGACCGCGCCATCAAGGAACTTGTGCAGATCATGGATCCGACCGATCCACAGATCTACGAGATCCTGGCGAAGTGCTACCTAAAATTAGGCCAGGCCGACAAGCATCTGGAACACATGAATTTGGCCATCACTTCTTACGAAGCCCTGGGGGATCCCGATAAAGCGGCCCGCCTCAGGGAAGCCCTGCCCAAATAATCCGGCTCTTCAGCCTCCTTTGCCCCGGTGTTGCCATGCTTTGTTCGCGACTGAAAAGACTGTCAGCACTGCTTTTTTTCGTGTCAGTGAGCCTCTTGAGCCCGGCCGCCGGCGCTGCGGAGCCTTCCAAGCTGGCTCCCATCCAAACCGTCATCGTCATCTACCAGGAAAACTGGAGCTTCGACTCGCTCTACGGCAGTTTTCCCGGGGCCAACGGCCTTTCCAGCGCAGGTTCGGCCGCCATCCAGATGGATCTCAGCGGCACGGCCTACGGCAGCCCCGCCGGGGGCAGCCCTGCCGGCATGCCCATCTTTGAACCCCGTGTGGTCCAGGCCCTGGGGATGACGCCACCCGCCACCGCCCACCTGCCCAATGGGCCCTTCGACCTCGCCACCTACCTTTCGCCTTCGGCCAAGACCGTGGGCGATCCCTCGCATCGCTACTACCTGGAACAGCTGCAGATTGACGGCGGCCGCATGGACCGCTATGTGGCTTGGTCGTCGGTGTCCGGCCTGGCCATGAGCGGTTTTGACGGCAGCCAGCTGCCCGAGGGTTTGCTGGCCCGGCAGTACACCCTCTGTGACAATTTTTTTCACGGCGCCTTCGGCGGGTCTTTTTTTAACCATCTGTGGCTGGTCTCGGCCCAGCCGGTGGCCGCGCCTGTCGTCCAGGGCGTGGCGGTCTGCGAGGATAGCCACGGCAACTATCAGGCTGTGACCGCCGCGGGCCAGGCGACGGGCGCCACCCCCAGCGCGGCCGGCCCTGCCACGGACCTCAGCTTTACCCGCGACTCACGCTGGGCCGTGAACACCATCATGCCGCCCTATGCTCCGCGTCCCACGGCCGGCTATTACCTGGCGCCCTTGACCACCACCACCATCGGTGACCTGCTCAGCCGGCACGGGGTCGCCTGGAAATGGTATTCGGGCGCCTGGGACGCCGCCATCGCCAATACGGCCACGGCCTCCAGCGCCGACGGCTTTCAATTCCACCATCAGTCCTTCAACTACTGGGCCGAGTTCGCCCCCGGCAGCGTTTCGCGGGCTGCCCACCTGGCGGATGAAACCCAATTTTTTAGCGACCTAAGCGGCCACAGCCTGCCCGCCGTCAGCTTCATCAAGGCCACCGGCAACGACGACGAACATCCCAGCTACGCCAGCCTGGCCCAGGGCCAGCAGCATGTGGCCCACTTGGTGGCGGCGGTTCAAAAGAGCCCCTACTGGAAGCATGCCCTGATCATCATCACTTACGATGAGCACGGCGGCCGCTGGGACCACGTAGCCCCGCCGGGTTCGGCCTTGGCGGATGCCGGCCTGCAGGCTTATGTGGCTGCCAATCCCGCTAGGGCGGACCAGTGGGGACCGGGGACCCGCGTGCCCACCCTGCTCATCTCTCCCTATGCCAAACGGGGTTACGTCGACCATACTCCTTTCGACAGCACATCCATCTTGACCCTGCTGGAGGACCGCTTTTGCGGTGGGGCCCGCCTGGGCACCCGCGATGCAGCAGTGAACAGCCTGGGATTATCCCTGGCGGCCACAGCCCAGAAATCGGTGAAGGCTCCTGACAAGGTTCAAAAATAGGACGGCCCATGAATCCAGGGCCTGGCCTTGGGTCGTATTTTAAGGGACAGCATGGAACAGGACCTCTTGTGGGTGCAGGCCGTCAACGAAAGGCGCGATCCAGAAGCCTTTTCTTCGCTATATGACGCCTACAGCCCCATCGTTTACCGGGTCTGCCTGCTGGTCCTGCGCGATGAGCATGAGGCCCAGGACCTGGTCCAAGAGGTTTTCGCCCATTTCTGGAATAAGAGCGGGGCTTTTGACCCCGCCAAGGGCCGCCTCCACACCTGGTTCAGCCTGCTGGCCCGCAACAAGTCGATCGACCGCCTGCGCCACCTCAGGCGCAAGCAGAAGAAAGTGACCTTGAGCGCCGATGGCAGCCTGGATGGATTGGAAGCCAAGCCCGGCGGCCTGGCAGCCAAAGGCGCCCTGGACTCGGTTATCGACCAAGAAACCCGGCAGCGGGCCCTGGCCCTGTTAAAGAGCCTGCCCGAAGCCCAGTCCGAAGTGCTGGTGCTGGCTTTTTACCGCGGCTTCAGCCATAGCGAGATTGCCCGGCAGCTGGCATTGCCGCTGGGCACGGTGAAGACCCGCCTGCGCCGGGGGCTGGCGGCTTTGGACGAAAAGATGAGCCAGGATAAGAAAGGGTGGCTGCCATGAGCCTCGCCAACGACAGCTTCAGGCGCAAGGAACACGCGGCCGCTCTGGCGGTTCTGGCCGCCGCATTGCCGCCCCTGGCTCCGCCGCCGGCCGTCAAGCGGGCTTTGATGCAAAGCCTGGGCTTGGACGGCCGTTTTGCGGAAGTGAGCCAGGCTTCGGGCGCCTATCGTTTGAATGGCCGCGCCAGTCAAGGACCCAGGATCTTGGAAGACGGAGCCCAGGTTGAAGTGGCGGCGAAGGGGCGCCTGGAACTGCGCATCCCCGGCAAAGCGGTCATTGTTTTGATGCAAGGCGCCCAAGCGCGCCTGCGCCAGGCGGCGGCCGGCTACCGGCTCGATCTTTTGAAGGGCGCCGCCCTGGCCCATATTAAAAGCGGCACCCGGTTCCTGACGGTGATGCCGCTGGGCCAGGTGCAGGTCAAGGGCACCTATTTTTATGTGAAGGCCCAGGGGCCCGAGAAATCTTATGTCTGCCTCTGTGAAGGCTGGGTGCATTTGACGGCGCCCGGCTTCAGCAAGCAGTGGCGCAGCGATCATGACCAGGCCATGGAATTGCGGCTGGAAGAGGGCCGGACCACGGCGAAAAAGGCTTCGGCGCTTCATCCGCATCCGCGGATGGGCGCGTTTTAACACGGTGGCTGCCGCACGCGCGGTGCCTTGACCAGGGGGAAGCATGGGTAGCGGCCTTAGACTCCGTGAGGAGATTGAAGCGTCGATTGGCTGTCTGGAGGAGCTGGAAAGCCTGCTAAAACAGCTGCCCGAGGGGCTCTATGGCCGGCGGGTGCCGGCCCTGAAGGCATCCATCGGCAGCCACACCCGCCATATTCTGGAGCATTTTGATTCGGTGGTGCTCAGTGTTGACAGCGGCCTGGTGCACTTCGAAATCCGGGCCCGGGACAGGCGCGTAGAGGCCGAGACCTCGGCCGCCCTGGACCGCATCGCCGAGTTGCGTACTTGGTTCGAACGCGCCAGCGTGCCGGTGGACGCCGCCCTGGCCACCCGGGTCAGCCTGGAAGGGAACTTGAGCGACTATGTGGAATTCGGCACCAGCTTCCGCCGCGAATTGATCTATGCCTTCCTGCACGCCGTCCACCACATGGCCACCATCGCCATCGCCTGCGAACTGCTGGGCTCGCCTGCGCCGGATCAGTTCGGCGTCGCCCCCGCCACCCGTGTGCACCGCTTGGCCGACGCCAAGCACCGGCCATGAAGCAGCCCCTGCCCTTGGGCGCCGCCGGCAGCCCTGAAAGCATGCGCAGGGAAGCCCAGGCTTTGCGCCTGCAAGGCAGGGTCCTGGCGTCTCAGGGGCCCTACGAGGTTCTTCGCTTCCGCGGGCCCGAAGCGCCGGCCCTGATGCATGAAATCGGCCTGCGCCGCGAAGAGGCCTTTCGCGCGGCCGGCGAGGGCACCGGCCGCAGCGTTGATGTCGACGCCTGGGACGAGGATTACCAGCAACTGCTGCTGTGGGATGAAGCCGAGGCCAGGGTGGCAGGCGGCTACCGCATCGGCACCGTCAGGGAACTGGTGCGGGCCAAGGGAGTGGCGGGCCTTTACAGCCACAGCCTTTTTGAGCTGAAGCCCGCCCTGGTGGCCGAATTGGACGACGCCTTGGAGCTGGGCCGTTCCTTCATCTCCGTCGGAGCCCAGCGGGACTTTGTGCCGCTCTTCCTGCTATGGAAGGGCATCGCCGCCTGGGTCTGCGAACTGGGCGACCGCCCGAAGCTGTTTGGCTGCGTCAGCATTTCACCCAGCTTTCTGACCGTCACCCAGCGTCTGATGGTCCGCTTCCTGGAAGTCAGCAGCATGGACCTGCGCCTGAGCGCCCTGGTCCGTCCGCGCAATCCCGCCGTGGCCCAGGCCTGGGAAGGCGACGACCTCTCCGATCACGATCTGCGGCAGATTGAAGCCCAGGTGGCATCGCTGGAACAGGGCAAGCTGGGCTTTCCCCCGCTGCTGAAGCAGTACCTGAAGCTGGGCGGCAAGATCCTGGCATTCAACCGTGACGAAGGGTTTAACGGCACCTTGGATGCCCTGATCTTGGTGGACCTGCGCCTAAGCCCGCGGCGCCTTTTGGAGCGCTACTTGGGGGTTGAAGAATGCAGCCGATTTTTGGCTTTGTATCGAATTGTGCCCGCCCTGGCGTTTCAGCCCCAGCCTGGTAAAATAGACCTGTAGCATCCTTTGGCGGCGATCTCACAGGAGTGGCCATGGCCAGCATCAGCGCAGTATCAAGCGTTCCCAGCCCCAGCACCCAGCCCAGCACGCCGGTGCCGGCTGCCCCGTCCAACAGTTTTGAGTCCGTCATGCAGGCGATGCAAGCGGGCCATAAAGCCCACGGCCATCGTCACGGCGGCGGCCACAAGGCCCCGCAAGCCCTGCTGGACACCGACACCGATGCCGATACCACCGTGGCCAGCACCACCAGCAGCTCCAGTTCCTCGACCGCGACCAGCAACCTTTTCGCCTGAGCCGGCCATCCGAAAGGCGGCGTGCCCTTGACGGGGCGCGCCGCCTTTTTTTTAGGGAAATCCGGGCCTAGGGCCGGGGCAGCCCGATCTGTTATAGTGTTGAAATTCCAAACCGCCTGTGTGCTTTTGTGGAGAGCCTGTGTCCCGGTGCCTGTTGCTTCTTTGCCTTCTTAGCCTGCCAACCTTGGGTCTGAAAGCGGCTGATTCCGACACTCCGACCGCCCAGAGCTCGTATGACGAAGGGTCCAAATTAGAAGAAAACCAGGTCGGCAAGCTGGGAACTTTGACCGGCGCGGGCACGAATTCCACCGGTCCTTGGGCTTTGGAAGCCAGCGTGGGTTATGGCTGGGGCGGCACCAACGGCAACTTTGGCCATAACTATAACGAGAACAATAACGGCAATAGTTTTGTTTACAGCTATTCCATCGGAGAAGGCTTTTCTTATGACCTTGAGGCTCTGTACAAGATCAACCCTTACTTGTCCGTTGGCCTCGCGGTCGATCCGATGGTGACCGATACCAGCGCCAGCGAAACGCTCTATGAGAGCATCACCCAGACCGCGAATAGCACCCGGGTTCAGAGCATGGCTGTTCCGTTGACCGTCAACCTCCATACCCATGTGCCCGTGGGCCCGCACCTGGAGCTAAGCACTTTTGTGGGACTTGGCGCAGCCTTTGCCCAGCCCTACAAGGAAACGGCGACCCAGGTGGAACAGGACCCGGCCGGAACTTTCACCACCACCAGCCACTACCAGCGCGACCTGTCTGACGCGATGGCGTTCAAGGCCGGTCTGGGGGCGGAGTACCACTTGAGTGATCATTGGACCTGTTTTTTCAGGGGTTCCATGCTCCTGGCCCACCTCCCGGCTGAATCAGCCAATTTTTATTCCACCACCGTGGATGCCAGCGGCAACCAGGTGGGCAGTGTGGAAGCCAACACCACTTATATGGTTTCGCCTCCGCCTGCCATCACCACCACACCGACGACGACGACCGTGACCAATGGGCCTAACGACCATACTTTCACCGACACCTATGATGACGGGCAGATGCAGTACACCCAGGTCCGGCATGTGGTCAACGGCACGTTAGTCAGCAAGGATTTTCGGGAAAACCTGCTGGTGGCCACCGGCGGCTCCGACGAGCTCAATTATAAAGTCCTCGCTGCCACGGCCGGCATTCGCTGGGAGTTTTAGGATGTGCCGGTACTTGCTTTGGCTCGGTTTGGCCCTGGCCTGGCCTGGCGGCCTGCGGGCCTCGGGCAGCCTGGAGGCCCGCGGCAGCGGCGGTATCGGCACCTGGAGCGCAGGCGGCACCGTTTCGGTGGATCTTGACAAAGACCAGCACTGGTCCGTCAGTGGCAGCGATGATTACACCAGTGTGACCGACACCAGCGCGCCCAGCGCGACGGACGACGCCTCCGTGGTGCTGTCCTATGCCAGTGGCGGCGCCTGGGGCTCAAAGTTCGGCCTCGATTACTCGAACGACTCCGTCAACAGCATCCTCTATGCCGGTCCCAGTTTTGGCCTCAGCTACGGCGAGCCTGGCGGAGACGAAGATGCCCCGGATCTGTGGACCTTAAGCGTCGACGCCAGCATTCATGGCTATCAAGTGGATCTTGGCGCCAATTCGATCCAGTCAAAAACCCGCGCAGGCGTCCCTTACGTTCTGGTGAACAATAATGGGATCTTGGATATCAGCCAGTTCAACCCGGGACTGACCTTTGAGGCGCCTCTTTTCAGCGGCTGGTTGACCCCGTCGCTGGGCTACAGCCACGATTTCTACAACCATGACCCCACCCTCGCCGCCCAGGTCATCGCCCGCCGTTACACCACCGGCAGCGGCACCCTGCGTTCCACCAGCCTCGTGGGGGCGCTTTATACTGACACCTGGACGGCAGCCCTTAGCCTGAAACTCTTTGCCGGATGGAGCCTGGAGGCGTCAGGGACCAATTCTTTGCTGGTGCAGCCTTTGCTATGGATCCAAACCGCCAGTGTCGGACTTAAGATTCCTGTCGGGAAATCCGTGACGGCATCGGTGGCCTGGACGGACTCGATTCAAGGCGAGACCACCGATGAAGGCTGGGCGGGCAGCCTGAGCCTGGATTTTTAGCGGCAGAGCTCCACCAGATACCGTTCATTTTGACTAACGCAGCTGAGATTTCCGCGGCTATCCACTCTCATGGAGCACCATGAAAAAGATTTCCGAACTCCCCGGTTTGGGTTTTGATGTCGCCACCAAGCACCTGCGTTTTCACATAGAACATTTTCAGCTCAATTCACTGTTTGGGGACGACTGGTTTTCTCTGAAAGCAGAGGCCTTCGCCCGTTTCTTTGGCACGCCGTTCTTCCTGGTTGCGCAGACCGTTGTCGTGGCCCTATGGATCGGCTTGAACGTGGTTGGTGTTTTTAAATTTGACCTTTATCCCTTCATCCTTCTCAACCTCGCCTTCAGCCTTCAGGCTGCGTATGCCGCACCGCTGATTCTGCTGGCCCAAACCCGTCAGGCCGACCGCGATAAGGCCCAGCAGGATGCTGATGCCCGGCACCGCGAGGACATCGCCGCAGCCAGCGAGCAGCGGGAACTGCAGACCGCCATGCAGACAGGCCAGCTGCTGGAGCTGATGAATCAGAACACCCAGCTGACCCAGCTGGTGCGGGACCTCAGCCAGCGGATCGAGACCTTGACCGTTGAAATGCATCAAAAGGTCGTGTCGGGCTCTTAAGGGGTGGTCCGAAATGGCCGCCATTGCGCATCACCCGCGAATGCGCCAAAATCGTGGTCGGCGATGGGTTGACCCACCAAGGAGATAGCATGAACTGTCCGGTATGCGTTCAGGCCATGGTTCAGGAAAATTTCGGCATCGAGGTCTACGTCTGCGAAAGCAGCTGCAAGGGAATTTTTTTCGACCATAGCGAGCTGCAGATGCTTGATAAGGCGGGGGAAGGCATGGGCCCGGCGATCGAAGCGGCCCTGCTGAGCCCGCGCCACAACGATGCAAACCGCGCGCAGCTTAAGTGCCCCCGCTGTTCCATCCCCATGCACGCCCACCGGTTCAACCGCGACGAAGAGGTCAACGTCGACGAGTGCTACGGCTGCGGCGGGTTTTTCCTGGATGCCGGCGAGTTGAAAGAGATCCGTGACCACTACATGAGCGACGCCGACGTGCAGGCATACACCGACAAGCTGGTGGCAGCCACGCCCGGCTATGCCGAGGGCATGGAACAGATGGAGAAGGAACAAAAACATATTCTGGCCATCAAAAATTTCACCAAGATTTTGACCACAAACTATTGGAAAAAGAAGTTCCAGTAGCATCGGCCGTTTTTAATAACCCCGCCGGAGAGCGTTCAGATTTTCCGGCGGGTTTTTTTGTGCCCCTATTGAAAGGGCTTTCCTGAAAATTCACAAAAAACCTGCCGGCGTAACCCTGCCGTCACCAAAAATGGCTATAATACCTCCACCGCGACAGCGCTCCTGCCCCAGGAAAGGAACATCCGTGATCCGCCGCCTTCTGCCCCGCCTACTGCTATTGATTTCCCTTATGCCCGTCCCGGGACGGTCCCAAGTGGTCGTCGTTCTGAGTGAAGACCAGGATTCAAACACTGAAGCCATGGCCGGCATCAAGGACGTGATTCCCGCGGCCAGCGCCGTCCACCTGAAAGACGGCCTCAGCGGCATCGCTTCCACGGACATCGTCGTGGCGCTTGGCGACGAGGCGGCCCATGCCGACTATCCAGCGGGCGTGCCCCTGGTGGTGGCCTTAGTCCTGGACCCTGACCAAAAGATCAGCCGGCCCTGCGTGCGGGTGAGCCCCTTGCCGGACGGCTTTGTCCTCATGGGAAAGATCCACGATTTGGTCCCGACCTTGAGCTCCCTGGCTGTTTTTAACGTGAAGGATCACGACCGGGATTACATCAAATACCTGGGAGCCGCCGGCGCCATTTCGACCATCCGAGTCTCCTCGCGCTCCATTGGCAGCCTGCCGGACCTTGTGTCTGGCTTAAGAGGCATCCACGGCCGGGCAGAAGCCCTGTGGCTGACCCCTGAATCCAGCCTTTTGCGCCAAGACACCTTTAAGGTGATCAGCGATTTTTGCCTGGCCAACAAGATTGCCCTGATCGCGCCGGTGGCCATCCTGGCCAAGGTGGGGGCCTTGGCGGGCGTAGCGCCCAGCTTCCGCGATCAAGGCAAGGAGGCCGGCAAGGCCGCCTTGGCCCTGGAGTCAGGGAAGCCCGGCCCGACCACCGTTTCATCCAGCAAGTGTGAAAC
>Ga0206871_10242_pt1 | contig 13390 bp, 14 predicted proteins | sample Alteio_BWOrgCont_33_FD_152627 | JGI IMG/M metagenome (GOLD analysis project Ga0206871, IMG submission 152627) | Enriched cells from forest soil in Barre Woods Harvard Forest LTER site, Petersham, Massachusetts, United States -... | ecosystem: Environmental > Terrestrial > Soil > Temperate forest >...
CGATCTGACAAAAGGATATGTGGAAATCCCGCAATGGGTACTTGTTAAAGCTTCTGGCCCTGAGTTCTGCTATCAGAATACTCGGGATGAGAGATATTCAACAATCAGAATGTCTATTCAGGGGCGAAACTTTTCTATAGAACTCAAGCCAAAAAATGGTGATCGTCCAACGATGAGAATTATTTCTGATTTTATGGCTGAAGAGCTCGTCGACATTCAATCATTTCTCACTGAGGAAAATATCTCTACCGATAAAGAAATGATAGATGCAATTTTATTTCAAGTCATACCATTGATTGCAAGAGCGCGGCTCATGCCATCAAGCTCTTTCTTTCCTTCTGGAGCCCATCGTGGGGTACCTATAGCCCCTCCGTCCCGGTCAAGAGACAGGCATGATGATATCTCCGGTGATAGCTGTAATTTAAGACAAGGGATGTACTGAGGCTTGCATAAGGCCTTCCCTTCCCCCCCATAACAGGAGTAAAATCCACAAGAAATGAATCATGCATATATTTCACTTGGCAGCAATTTAGACAATCCTGAAAATCAGGTACGCAGGGCTATAGCTTCAATTAACGCGATTCCTGGTTGTGCGGTTTTAAAGTGTTCCTCGCTTTATCAAACAGCACCCGTAGGATATCTTGATCAGCCAGACTTCATCAATGCCGTTGTCATGATTGAAACAACGCTCTCTCCAATTGATCTTCTCCATGCTCTACAACAAATTGAAAAAGATCAAAAAAGGATGAGGGTGATGAAAAATGGCCCCAGGACAATCGATTGCGATCTGCTCACCTACAACAATATCGTGCTGGATTCAAATGAGTTAATCTTGCCTCACCCTCGAATGAATGAACGTGAGTTTGTGATGAAGCCCCTGCTTGAAATCGAACCTGACTGGCAACATACTGATTGCAAATAGGCAGAACAACCCCGCGCGCTCATCGCATAATTTTAACCCATCACAGCCCCTACAAACAACCGCCTGTGGTAAAATCCCCCCACCATGCAACATTCCAACAAAATTAAGACATTATTATCTCAAAACCCCAAGCTTTGGACCTTGAACTTCACAGCTCAGACACCCTGGATCCTGGCTGAACTGGTCAAGGCCCACCCCGGGTTAGTCATGGTCATCGGGGAAGAGGCCAATTTGACCGCAAGGCTGGCCCATGAGACCGAGCATATGCTTGAAGGGCAATACCCTTGCATGGAATTCCCGGACTGGGAAACCCTGCCTTATGACCATTTTTCACCCCATGAAGACATTATTTCAGACAGGTTGACCCTGCTCTCACAGCTCCCCACCAAACGATCTGGGGCCTTGTTTGTGTCAACTGCAGCCTTGATGCACCGTCTCTGCCCAAGAAGCCATTTAGGGACCCACAGTTTTTCAATTGCGGTCAAAGACCAGCTTGATCTCAATGAATTTAAACGGCAACTGACAGAATTTGGCTATCATTCCGTTTCACAGGTCTATGCTCACGGGGAATATGCTTTCAGGGGCTCGATTTTAGATTTATTTCCGATGGGCTCAAATCAGCCTTATCGAATTGATTTGATGGACAATGAAATCGACAGTATTCGGCCCTTTGATGTTGAAACACAACGATCAAGCGATCCCATTGATCGGGTGGCCATGTTGCCCGCTCATGAATTCCCACTTGACCCCAAAGCGATCAGCTTTTTCAGAAGCCAATGGAGAGCGAAATTTACAGGCGACCCCATGCTTTCGTCAATCTATGAAGGCGTATCCGATGGGCTGGCTCCCGCTGGGATCGAATATTATTTACCCTTGTTCTTCGAACAAACCGCCAGTCTTTTTGATTATCTCCCCGAGAATACATTAATTATTCAATTGAACAATATAGCCCATAAGTCTGAATCGTTTTTTCAAGAGGTGGTGAAACGGCATGATCAATATGGACATGATGTCACGCGGCCAATTTTACCCCCGGCTGAGGTCTTTTTAAGATCCGATGAATTAATGGGCAGATGCAAAGATTTTCAAACCCTCAAATTTAAGTACGATGACAATGAAGCCGATATTTTCGGCATGAAGCCTCTACCTGATTTATCTATGGACGCTCGCTCCAAACATCCCTTATCTAAACTTGAACAATTTATTGAGCAGAACAAAGACCCCATTGTATTTTACGCGCAATCTGCCGGTCGACGTGAAACCCTGCATGAATTATTGTTACCCCTGGGACGTTTTGAGATAACAATCTCCCCTCTCACCCAGGGCCTGCAATTAATCGATGATCATAAAATCATTATCACAGAAAATGATTTATTGGGTGATATTGTTACGCAACCCAGAAGTCGCCGAGGCAAAGGCCCGTCTGCCGAACATTTTATTCGCAATTTAATGGAATTAAAAATCGGCGATGCAGTGGTTCACGAAGATCATGGGATCGGCCGCTATCAAGGTTTAATCACACTTGATTCAGGCGGCATTGAATCTGAATATTTATTATTAACCTATGCGAATAACGATAAAATTTATGTTCCCGTCAGCAGCCTTCAATTAATCAGCCGATATTCAGGAATAGACAATGAGGCAGCGCCCCTGAGCAAATTGGGCAGCACCAAATGGAGCCAGGCAAAAAACAAAGCCATGGAACAAGTCCGTGATACCGCAGCGGAACTGCTCGTCATTTATGCCAAACGAAAAGCCAAAGAAGGGTTTAGACACAAGGCCCCTGATGCTGCCTATTTCACTTTTGCCAATGCTTTTCCTTTTGAAGAAACTGCTGATCAACACCGATCAATTGATCAAGTCATTCAAGACATGACTTCTGGTTCTCCCATGGATCGTTTAATCTGTGGTGATGTGGGCTTTGGTAAAACAGAAGTTGCGATGCGCGCAGCTTTTATTGCTGTCAATTCAGGCAAACAAGTGGCTGTTTTAGTCCCCACCACCCTGCTCGCCCAACAACATTATGAATCTTTTAAAGATCGGTTTGCTGAACACCCCGTCAATATTCAACAGCTTTCACGTTTCAGAACTGAAAAAGATCGGGCGAATACGGTTAAACTTTTATCTGAAGGCAAGGTTGATATTGTCATTGGCACACACGCCCTGCTTTCGAATCTTGTTGATTTCCATGATCTCGGCTTGGTGATCATTGATGAAGAACATCGATTCGGCGTCAATCAAAAAGAAAAATTGAAAAAACTCCGAACAGATGTCGATATTTTGACGATGACCGCAACCCCTATTCCACGCACATTGAATCTGGCCATGCACGGGGTGAGAGATTTATCGATTATTTCAACCCCACCCAAACGCAGGCTCTCTGTCAAAACTTTTGTACGAGAATACAATCCACCCTTAATTCGCGAAGCTATTTTGCGCGAAATTTTGCGTGGAGGACAAGTCTATTATCTTCACAATGAAGTCGACACAATTGAAAAAACCGCTGCGAGTCTACGCGCCTTAGTCCCTGAGGCAAAAATTCTAGTCGCTCATGGACAATTGCGTGAGCGTGAACTTGAAAAGATCATGTCTGATTTTTATCACCAACGTTTTAATGTTCTTGTCTGCAGCACAATTATTGAGACAGGGATTGACGTCCCCACTGCCAATACGATCATCATGGACCGAGCTGATCATTTAGGCCTGGCTCAAATGCATCAATTACGCGGGCGCGTTGGACGCTCTCACCACCAGGCTTATGCTTATTTATTAATTCCCAACGCAAAATTGATTACCTCTGATGCTGAAAAAAGACTCGAGGCGATTGAATCCCTCGAAGATTTAGGCGCAGGCTTTATGCTGGCTACTCATGATCTTGAAATTAGAGGTGCGGGTGAAATTTTAGGTGACTCGCAATCAGGCGATATTCAATCTGTCGGTTTCTCACTTTACACCGAACTATTAGAACGCGCAGTCAGCTCTCTTCAAGAAGGGAAAGAGCTGGATCTTCTATCTCCCCTTCATCGACAATCTGAAATTGATCTAAAAATTCCTGCCTTGATTCCAGAAGCTTATCTACCCGATGTTCACAGCCGATTGATATTTTATAAACGAATTTCTGAATGTAAAACAACAGAAAGCTTAAGAGAATTACAAGTCGAAATGATTGACCGATTTGGGCTTTTACCCAATCAGCTCAAAAATCTATTCAGAATTGGTGAGATGAAATTACGCACGCAAGCTTTGGGTATTACCAAGATCGAACTTGGCCCTAAAGGGGGGTTGTTAGAGTTTTCAGAAACACCGAATATCAACGCGCGGAAATTAATTGAACTGATTCAAACCAAACCGTCGATTTATAAACTCCGCGGAAAGACACGCTTGCATATTTCAAGCGAGATCGAAACGGCAGAACAGCGACTCAACGCCGCGTCTACCCTCATCCTTGATTTAACACCTTAGACGTGTTTTTTGCCTAATTTCATTGCCCACATAATCAAGAACACTGCGACCACACCATTGATCACAATACCCCAATTATTCATGTGAGCCGTCACATCCCAAACCGAAGTATGAAATGGGAATGTAACATAGAAATGCATAAACACATTTCCAATAAAGTGCATGGTTTCGGCACCTGCCAAAAACACCACAGCATCGCGTAAGGTACACATATAACACCTCTTATTTTTTTGTTCACCAACTTAATTATAGTGCAGCTAAACCGACACATATCTATTGAATTGGTTGAAAAAAAGCCTAAACTAATGAAGGATTTACAAAGACTTCCGTCAATTTGACCTAGGGTGAAAAGATGAAATTTTCTCGATTAATATCAATCAGCTGCGTTGCCTTGTTCTTCTCAAACCTTAGCTTTGCTGAGGACTGGTACCAAATCGAGGTGATCGCCTTTGAATATACTCACCCCAATGCCTCCGATGTTGAGCTCTGGGAAAACCAACCCAGTGAGCCAGATTGGAAATCCGTCATCAGTTTGACCGATGAGGCAACCGCTCAAAACAGACGCAAACAAGAAGAGGCTGCAAAAGCTGCTGCAGCCCCCCCGCCGCCACCAAAGCCAGAACCGACTCATCCTCAAGAACAGAATATGGTTGAACAAGGGGATCATGGAGACGATGATGAGACTGATTATGCTCCTCCACCACCTCCCGTACCTAAGCCTGTTGTGCCTGAACCTGCAAAACCCAGTACCGATGTACCCGGACAAAAATTTGTGACAGTTGAAGAAATTCTCACAGGTCAACATGGGCAAAATCCTCAAACTCAAGCACCCTCCCCCACACCGCCAGGCCAAACACCTTTGGATTTTGTAGGCTTACCCAGCTCACAATTTACCATGGCAGATATTGAAAGAAGGCTTCATCGTCAAGGGACTTATAAAATTTTAACGCACACAGCTTGGCGCCAAGCTGCGTTCACGGGCAATAACAATGAGGGCGTGCATATATTTGGTGGGAAACTACTCGATCATGAAGGCCCTCTTGGCAACCGATATGAATTTGAAGGTTTGGTCTCGCTCAAGTCTACTAAATATTTGCATTTAGATGTGGATGCGCTGTTGCGCGGTTCCTCTGGGAAAGATCAGGGCAGCAAATTCAATGCACCCGCTGATTTGGCCTTGCTTGAAAACCCTCAGCACAGTAATGAACGCTCACATGTTTATCAAGTCTATCGACTCGAACAAAGCCAGCGTGTGCGCAGCAATAAAGTATATTATTTTGATCATCCGTTGATGGGCGTGATTGTGAAGATTTCGCCGTACGGAGGTTAGGTTATTCGTCATTGCGAGCGCAGCGAAGCAATCCAGGATCTTTCTGGATTGCTTCGCTACGCTCGCAATGACGCTAGTCTAAGCGCTCGCAATGACGCTAGTCTAAGCGCTCGCAATGACGCTAGTCTAAGCGCTCGCAATGACGCTAGTCTAGCGCAAAAATTCCCGGTGCATTCCGCCAATTTTCTTTATAATCCATTCCATAACCGAATAGATAACGATCGGGTGCGCGCAGTCCAAAATAATCAGGCGTGTGCACCCCGTCAGGATGCTTCTCTACTTCTTTGTCAATCAAAACAGCGGATTTAACAGATTTTGCTTCATGTGCAAAACAAAATTTCATGATTTCAGCGAGGGTGACACCCGCATCAAGAATATCATCCAAAATCAACACATCACGGTTTTTCAACGAACCATTGGGTTTGGCCAACCAATGAATTGCATCATTGCCTTTTAATTCACCGCGATAACGAGTCGCATGGAGATAATCCAGCTCAAGTGGAAAATTTAATTTGGGTAATAATTGGCCCGCAAAAACCACGCCCCCATGCAGGACAACAATACAAAGTGGATTTTTACCCGCATAGTCTTGGGTAATTTCATGGGCCATTTTATCGATTGCGACATTCACCTGTTCTGGGGTGTAAATCCGCGTGGCATGGTTCATGATTTGATCGGGCGGGATATCAGACATTATGACAACAACTCCTCAATGCCTTTATAATCTTGGCAATATAAAATCATATCGCACCCCGCATCCAAAGCTTTTTTCACCCTTTCTTTCGGCGAACCTTTCGCAGCAGCATGCATGACCAAATCATCGGAAATGATCAGGCCTTGATATCCTAAATCATTCCGTAATATTTCTTTGATCCAAATGGGAGAGTAACTCACAATTTCAGAATCAACTTCCGGGAAAAGAATATGGGCTGTCATGATCGCATCGAGTTTATCACAAAGCTTAATATACGGAATTAAATCATTTTCATAAATCACACTGAGCGGACGTTCATCGACTGGATCAGCAATATGGGAGTCTGGCGCAACATATCCATGTCCTGGAAAATGTTTACCACAAGCCACCATTTCAAACTCATGAAAGCCATCGATAAAGCTGCCGGCCAATTCTGAGACAATCAAAGGATCAGCATTGAAAGCGCGATCGCCAATGATCTGGCTCACGCCATAATCTAAATCTAAAACGGGTGCAAAACTGAAATCGATTCCTACTTCACCTAATTCTTTGGCAATGAGTTCACCATACACACGGGCCTGATCAACAGCGGCCTTCGGGTCAATTGCATACAATTGTCCCAAGGTTCCCATGGGTGGAATGATTGAAAAACCGTCTTTAAAACGTTGAACTCGCCCACCCTCATGATCAACACAAATAAATAAATCTTCACGGTGTTGACGAATGTCACGACACAAAGCTTCGATTTGATTTTTCGATTCAAAATTGTGTTTGAATAAAATAATTCCCGCGACATCTTTGTGCTTAAGCCATGCTTTATCTTGATGGGTTAAAGTAGTGCCCGGAATGCCAATGATTAAAATTCCATTTTTTTTCATGCTAATTCCCGAAGTTTTTCGCCAATAAAGACTTGAATGCCCACTGGCACCCGATCATAGAGTTCAAGTAAATCCTGATTGTGCATGCGTACACACCCGTGTGATAAAGGTTTTTCAAGTGTGACCTCATCTGGGCAACCATGTATGTAAATAAAGCGACGCATAGTATCAACATTTCCCAAGCGGTTGTAGCCAGGCTCTAAACCTGAAAGCCACATAATGCGCGTCAACACCCAATCACGGTTAGGATATTGTTCTGCTAAGGCGGGAGAGTAAATTTCGCCCGTGGGACGACGTCCTTTAAATACAGTGTCAATAGGTTGATCAGCTCCGATTTTTGCACGAATCTTATGCCAACCCCTGGGTGTTTTTTCAGACCCTTGCACTTCCCCAAATCCATTTAAGGCAGTCGACACTGGATAAGCTTTAACTTGCTGTCCATTTTCATAGAGCTGCAATTGCTGTTTCATTGTATCAACAAAAATATAATGTGAAGGCATCATCCCTGAATCACTTTGTTATATCACCGCATTCGAGAGATCAATCACACTGCTTGGACCATTGCGTTTGGCTTTCGCAGAGTCATTGCGCTCTTGCTCCAGGTTTTTAAAATAGGCTTCATCAATTTTACCTGTACAATATTTTCCATCGAAGACAGAGGCTTCAAAATGCTCGACCGCAGGATTGACATCATGAAGCGCGCCAATCAAATCTTCTAAACGTTGATAAATTAATTTATCTGCGCCGATTTTTTCACACACCTGTTCAATTGTTTTGCCATGAGCAATCAATTCTTCACGAACAGGCATGTCAATACCGTAAACATTGGGATACAAAACTGGCGGCGCTGCAGAAGCAAAATACACTTTTTTTGCGCCTGCTTGACGGGCCATTTGAATAATTTGTTTGCAGGTGGTTCCGCGTACAATCGAGTCATCCACCAGCAAAACATTTTTCCCGTCTAATTCAGACACAATGGGATTGAGTTTTTTACGAACTGATTTTTTACGCTCTTGTTGGCCTGGCATAATAAAGGTACGGCCGATATAACGATTTTTAACAAAGCCTTCTCGGAAAGGAACTTTTAATCTATCTGCCAGAGCGATCGCAGCTGAACGAGAAGTATCAGGAATCGGGATCACCACATCAATATCATGATTGGGCCAGGTATCCAGAATTTGTTTGCCTAAACGATCACCCATGTTCAGACGAGATTGATACACTGAAATCCCATCCATCACAGAATCTTGGCGCGCTAAATAGACAAATTCAAAGGCACAGGGACTTAAAATTCCGGGCTGACAAATATGTCTGTGGAGCTTACGATTCATGTCGACAATCACAACCTCACCAGGCTGAACATCATCAATCAAAGTGAAGCCCAGCGTATCGAGGGCAACACTTTCAGAGGCAAACATGTATTCTGGCCCTTGCTCTGTTTCACGCACGCCAATCACAAGCGGACGAATGGCATGGGGATCTCGGAAACCAATCACCCCAAAATTCATGATCATGGCCACAGCTGCGTAGCCGCCTTCAACTTGAGCCATCAACGCCGTAACAGCTTTGCAGACTTCATCGACAGAAAGATCGGGGAGCATTTCAAGCTCATGGGCCAAAATATTGAGCAATAATTCCGAATCGGAATGGGTATTGATATGTCGGCGATAAGTATTGGTTAAGAGCTCGCGTAAAGCGGAAGCATTGGTTAAATTGCCATTGTGTGCAAGGGTGATGCCATAAGGCGAATTCACATAAAAGGGTTGGGCCTCAGATTCGCAGCTCGAACCCGCCGTAGGATAGCGCGCATGGCCAATACCCATATGACCTTGCAATCTTTCCATGTGACGAAGATGAAAAACATCACGCACTAGCCCATTGGCTTTTCTGAGGAAAAAATGTTTTCCATCTGAAGTGATGATCCCCGCAGCATCTTGGCCGCGGTGTTGCAAAACTGTCAGTGCATCAAACAGATCCTGTTGGACATTTGCTTGAGCAACCATACCGACAATACCACACATAATTTACTACTCGCTTTTAGATTTTATCTCAGATGTTTTTGTATCAGTTTTATCGCTTGAAGGATCATAGCCAAGCGCTTTCATCCAGTCGTTAAGTTGATCAACCACAGGTTCGAAATGGGGCAATAAAACCGACTGTTTCCAGGATTCATAGGAGGGAAGCTCTGTGCTTTTAGCCAGAATAATCGCAACCCCAATAACCAAGACTGCCCGTATAAATCCGAAACCCAGGCCCAAAGCCTTATCGATGGATTTTAATCCAATTTTACTTGCGCCTTCACTGAGCGCACTGGAAATAATCGTCCCCCACAATCAGAACCAAAATCAAAATGGTGAGGAAGCTGAAGCAAACCTGCACTGAATGGTGCTGCGTAAAAGACCCATAAAAAGACATGAGATGATGGTAAAACGTAAAGGCCAAATAAATTGCCAAAACCCAGGTAGCCAAGGAAAGCACTTCGCGAACAGCGCCTCTCCACAAGCCCGTGAGGGTGGAGAAGAAAAGAATAACGATAATGCCCCAGTCGATAATTGTCATGATTTATGGCTCCTGATATCGCACGATGATTCCTTTCAGACCGAACTGGCTATCAAGTTGAGTCGCCAGGGCCTGCGCCTTGTCTTTTTCAACCCCGGGAGCCACAAAAACGCGGACCATTTTTTTACCGGGGGTTTGTTTGAGATAAGTAACAAATCCTTTTTGAGACAGGCGTTGGGATAATTCATTCGCATTTTCTGTGCTGGAAAAGGCCCCAAGTTGAATGGTCCAGTCCCCATGAATCGGTGATCTGACGGGAACGACTGCGACAGGCTTAGATTCAAGTTTGGGTTCAGGTTTAAGTTCAGGCTTAGCTTCTGCAACAGGTTTTGTGACTGGCTCTGGAACTGGGGCCAGGGCCACAACCTCAACAGGTGCTTGAGCTTCTTGCCCCATCTCATTGAATACATAGTTGATTTGAGCCACATCTGAAATTTCAGGGAGGGCTGGCGTCTCGGGTTTGACTGAATAATAAGGCTGGGGATCATCGCTGGGCATGTCGAGAATCACCGGGATCAAAATGACTCCCAGTGAAAGGATAAAAATCGCACCGACCATGCGTTGTTTGAATGCGCCTTTGATCACGTTCAAAACCCTTGTTTTGCAAGAAATTGCGAGGTTAATTATAACATATATGGAGGCGGGGTTTCCGAAATGGTATAAAAAGATCCCGTCACCAAAACATACTCATCCTTTTGGCAATATCCCAATGCACTCGCAAAAGCCTCTGGAACACTCGAATAGACCCGACAATCCGCCTCCATCATATCCATCAGCTGATCTGCAGGCATGGCCCGAGGGGTCTTGGGGGCTGCTAAATGAACTGTTTTGCAACGCTCAACCAAGGCGTCTAAAGCTGATCCCAATGCTTTATCCTGCATGATTCCCATCACCAAATGAATGGGCGCAGGATGTAAAAGAGATAGATAATGAACAAGCTCACGAATGCTGTCCTCGTTGTGCGCAACATCAAAAATAACTGATTTGCCCTGAACCTCAAGGTGTTGTTTGCGGCCGGGAATGCTCACCCCTTCGATGACTTCTTTTGAAATGGGTAACTTCAGCAATTCAGCTGCTTTGACCGCACAGGCAATATTGCTAGGAACCAGGGTTGAATCGATCTCATCGAGGCAATGAAAATCCTCTCCCAGGCCGTAAAATTCAGCCCCTATTTCTTCTGCTCGATCTTTTAAAAAAGCTTGTAAAGGCAGATCGCCGCAAATAATCGGCTTACCCGCTCGCATGATTCCCGCTTTTTCAATCGCAATTTTTTCTTTGGTTTCGCCCAAATAAGCGATGTGATCAAGACCAATGCTTGTGATGATGGAAAGAGTAGGATCGATAATATTGGTCGCATCCAAACGGCCACCCATCCCGACTTCGAGAATGATTAAATCAGGTTTGTTTTCATGAAAATATTTGAGGGCGATAAGGGTTGTGTGTTCAAAATAGGTGAGTTCTGTCTCCCCTCTTACTGCTTCGATTTGCTTTGATATCTCATCTATTTTCTCATCAGTGATCTGCTTGTTATTGATTTGTATACGTTCATTGAAATGATAAAGATGAGGTGAAGTGTAAGCAGCGACATTGAGACCTGTGGCTTGGGCAAGGGCGCTGAGGACGGCGACGGTTGAGCCTTTGCCGTTGGTGCCGGCGATGGTGACGACGGGGCAATCGAAGGTTAGGGGGATGAATTGTTTGGCGACAGCGGTTATTCGTTCGAGACCGAGCAAGATAAGATCGTCATTGCGAGGAGGTACCCCGACGAAGCAATCCAGATTGCTCCTGGATTGCTTCGTCGGAGTACCTCCTCGCAATGACGGGGAGACCTCAGACATGCATCAACTTCCTCAACAACCCCGAAACGGTATTACGCATCTCACGTCTATCCACAATCATGTCCACAAACCCATGCTCCAACAAAAACTCAGCTGTTTGGAATCCCTCAGGCAAGGTTTCACGAACGGTTTGGGCAATCACGCGCGGACCGGTGAACCCAATCATCGCACGTGGTTCAGCGATATTGATGTCGCCCAACATGGCCAAGCTGGCAGAAACTCCACCATAGGTGGGATCAGTCATAATAGAAATATAAGGCAAGCCAGCATCACTCAACAAACGCAATGAGGCTGAAGTTTTAGCCATTTGAAGAAGGGATAAAACGGCTTCCTGCATCCGCGCCCCACCCGAGGTTGAGAAGCAAACAAAAGGAACCCTGTCTTTCAAAGCTTGATCTACGCCCTGACAAAAACGTTCACCCACGGCCACACCCATGGAACCCCCGATGAAATTAAAATCAAAGGCACAGGCCACTAGGGGTAAACCATTGACTGCGCCCTTCCCTACGATCAAGGCATCTTTTTCGCCTGTGGTTTTTTGAGCTGTGCTGAGGCGGTCTTTATAGCGCTTGCTGTCGCGGAACTTCAATTGATCCACTGTTTCAACATTCTGGGCTAATTCAGTAAATTTGCCCTGATCAAAGAAGTATTCAAGACGTTTACGGCCACTCAAGCGGATATGGTGGTTACACTTGGGGCAGACTTCCGCGCACTTCTCAAGTTCCACGCGATACAAGACCGCCTGGCATTCTGGGCATTTGGTCCAGACGCCTTCAGGGACGCCACGCTTGCTTTCAGTACGAATACGCGAAGGAAGTAATTTTTTAAACCAACTCATGGATCATCCTCTTGTTAGATGGGGACGGCAATTTAAAATTATCTGGGTAGTTTATCTCGATGAGGCTCAAGCCACAAGGCTTTGCAGTCATTCCGGCCTGGGTACGATCACGGCTTTCGAGCACTTTCTTCATAAAATCAACAGGTTCCTGACCCAACCCGATGGGTAATAAAGTTCCAATAATATTTCGGACCATGTGGTGCAAGAAGGCATCGGCCTTGATATCCAGAATCACATAATCTTCTTCACGAAGAATGTTCGCAAACTCTATGTTTTTAATAGGTGTTTTGGCCTGGCACTCAGACGATCTGAAAGCAGAAAAATCATGGATGCCTAATAAAACTTGGGCCGCTTCATGCATCAAATCTGCATCTAAACGGTGGTAAATCCAGGTGGCATAGCGGTCAGTCAAGGCGGGTCTGGCCGGAGAATTGGCTATCACATAGCGGTATCGACGAGACTTGGCCTTAAAACGCGCATGGAACTCTTCAGGCACTTCTTGAATCCATTGGACTGAAATATCATTAGGAAGTTTGGAGTTGGCCCCTAAAAGCCAGCCATGGGAAGGACGATCAGCCTGGGTATCAAAGTGGACAACCTGGGCCAGAGCATGAACCCCTGCGTCGGTGCGGCCTGCGCAAAAGACGGTGATAGGCTCGTCTGCGATGGAACTCAAGGCTGCCTCGAGCGCAGCTTGGACGGTCGGAAGCCCCGCTTGGGCCTGAAACCCACGGTAAGCCGTGCCATCATATTGGAGTCCGAGCGCTAATCGTTTCATGCCAGCATGATACCATAACTAGACCTTCATGGCCTCAAACTGTTCGGCGCAAGCCTTGGATCGGGTCATCATGGCAAGGGCTAAGATCACC
>Ga0206871_10245_pt1 | contig 13266 bp, 10 predicted proteins | sample Alteio_BWOrgCont_33_FD_152627 | JGI IMG/M metagenome (GOLD analysis project Ga0206871, IMG submission 152627) | Enriched cells from forest soil in Barre Woods Harvard Forest LTER site, Petersham, Massachusetts, United States -... | ecosystem: Environmental > Terrestrial > Soil > Temperate forest >...
GAGATAGATGGCTTCGCTAACGCCGTGGTCGGCGGCGCCTTCGAGGGGAATTTTTGCGGCGAGGACGCGGCGAAGGGCGGCGGCGAGTTCAGGGCGCGTGGGGTAGACGATGGCGGTGTGGTAGAGGCCGGTGGCGCCAGATGGCGGCGGGTCGCCGGCGAGACTTTCCCAGGTGTTCAGGCCGATGTGATGGTGATAGCCGCCGGCGGAGAGGAACGCGGCGGAGTCGCCCATGCGCTGCATAATTTGCAGGCCGAGCATGCCGGAGTAGAACTCGATGGAGCGCTCGAGATTGCTGACCTTGAGGTGGACGTGGCCGATGCGGACGCCTGGGTGGGCGACGTAGGGCTTCGTGGATTGATCGTTGTTCGGGGACGAACTCATTCATTCCACCTTCGAATTCATGCGTGCGATTCGGACTTGCGAGCTACGGAGCCGGAGTTGGCGTCGTTCGCGCGGCACGCGGCGCGGGTCGCTTGGCCAACGCATCGGGCAAAACGTGACCGTCGCGCGAAACCAACGTGATGCCACAAATTTCGGCGAGCGTCGGCGCGATGTCGGCGGGCGTGGCGTCGGCGTGATATTCGCCGGGCTGAATGCCGTAACCCATGAAGATTACGGGGACGCGCTGATCGTAGTAATACGGTGTTCCGTGCGTGGTGCCGTAGCGGCGTGGACTTTTCGCGGTGCCGTAATCCCAGGGCCAGTAGGGCTTGGGGACGATGATGAGATCGCCGCTGCGCGGTTTGTAAAAACTGTTGGATTCAGCGCGCAGGATGGGATTCAGTGTGGATGGACGGCCTTCGACTTCGTTGGCGAGATAAACTTTGGCGACACCAGGAACGCTTTCGATAGCTTTTATGAGGGCGTCGTAGGCTTGCGGGAGCGATTGGAGTTTATCGAGGACGCCGGGCTTGAGATAGATGTCGCTACCGCCGACGCTGGCGATGGCGGGCTTGGGAATTTCGAATGATTCGAGCGCTTTTTCGGCGCGATTGCGGACTTCTTCGAGGCTGAGCCAGCCCGAGTCGATGCCGGTTTTCTTGAGGTCTTCAGGGATGGGAGCGCCGCCGTGATCGGCGCTGAAAGCGACGACGTAATTTGCGCGGCCGACGGATTTATCGAGATGCGCGAAGAGTGTGGCGAGATCGCGATCGAGGCGGGCGAGTTCGTCCTGGACTTCCCAACTGCGCGGGCCGAAGGCGTGGGCGACGTAGTCGAGAGAAGAGAAGCTGACGCCAAGATAGTCGGTGCCGGGACCGCGACCGAGATGAAGTTTGTCGACGGCATCGGCGGCGATTTCGGCCAGATACGTCTGCGAATAGGGGCTGGCGGACCATTGGCCGTAGAAGACGCCGTCGGGCTTGGAGTTTCCGTCGGCACCGCGGAGTGGATGAGGAAATGGAACGGCTGCGCCGTAAGGGGTGATGGAGCCGACGGCGGTGCGATCGTAGGCGTAGGCGGACTCGGGGAGGAGCGGCGACCAGGTTTTGCCGAAGTCGGCGGAGATGGGGTGCGTTTTCGCGTACTCTTCGACGAAGGGCGCGACGGGATATGCGCTGGAGGTCATCCAGAGTCCTTTGGCGGAGTCGAGCCAGGTGACGGCGTCGCCTTGATGGCCGGCCATGGTGATGGCGGCGCGGGCTTTGAGAGAAAAAGTGACGACGTGGGTGGGTTTGGCCGATTGATATTTGAGCTCGTCGGCGAATGCGGGAATGAGCATTTTGTTGACGGTGTCGCCGCCGTCGGTGGTGTCGCCGCCATAGCGAATGCTTTTTACGCTGGAGTCGGAGGTGCAGGTGACATCTTTTTGTTGCTCGCGATCCCACCATTCGTTGGAGATCATGCCGTGGGTCGCGGGGAAAGCGCCGGTGGAAATTGTGGAGTGGCCGACGCAGGTTTCGGTGGCGGCGTAGGGATACGCGGCGTCGGGGAACCATGCGCCTTCGTCGACGAGGCGTTTGAGGCCGCCGCTCCAATTGGAGCGGAATTTTTCGATGTAGTCGCCGCGCATCTGGTCGACGACGAGCATGACGACGAGTTTGGGGCGGCGGGGTGTGGCGGAGGATTCGGCGGCGGGCTTGGGTTGCGGCGGCTTGGGCGCGGGCGTTTGCGCTACGACTGGAAATGCGGCCAGCGAAGTCAGGGCGGCAAATGAAATCGGGAGAAACGCGGCGCGATGATAAAGGAAAGCAATAAGATGGGTGAGTTTCGGGACGCGGCTGCGGGACGATGTAGTGGGAACCATTCAAGCCTCGTGATGATGGGGCGAGTTTACCATGAGCTGTTTTTGACGAGAGTCGGCGATAACTGAAATTTGAATCGGGCGGAATTTACGGTGGGCAAACCAGAGCGAGACGTTGACGAGCTGCGGGAGGAGATCGAGGGGATCATTCTGCGCGGCGCGAAGGATTTTTTTGATGCGGCGGAGGATCGGTCGGCGCTGGAAGTGACGATTCGAATTTGCTGTGAGTTCTATGAATTTTTGATGGGGGCTGACGATCCACCGGATTCTTCGGATGCGAATTACATGGCGTCGCAGATTCGATCGGGGATCGAGGAATATTTCACGCTGGAGCAGTACGGCAGGGTTTTGAGCGGATTGAAATTGCAGGAAGGATTTTCGGGGAAGCTGCCGCAGACGTTTGCAGAGCTGAAGACGGAATATGAGGCGATTTTTCAGCAAATATTGGATTGCGATGCCAGTGCGAAGGCGTTTGGGTTGCTGCTGTCACTGACGAAGTTGATGCTGGTGTTTTTGACTGTGTACTTTCAGTCGTTTCAAAGCTATTCCGCGCCTGACGCTGCTGGCGGCGACTGAGCCTGCTTGCAGTATTTTATTCGGCGTTGGCCTGATTAAGTAAAGTTTTACGCCCGGGCAAGCTGGGGCGCAGCGTGCTGCGCCCTACATGGATCTAGCTAAGGCGCAATGGCCGGGCGGACCAAGCCCTGCCCCTACTGAGACAAGCTTGGGTTGGTTCGGAGTGGCGCGGGGCTATGTTAGGATTACGCCCGACATGAAGATCGTTGAAAAGGCACAGTTGATGTCGGCGTCGGAAATCGACCGGACTTTGCAGCGGCTGGCGCACGAAATCGTGGAAAAAAGCGGCGGGACGAAGGATCTGGCGCTGATCGGGATCCGGCGGCGTGGCGTGCCGCTGGCGCAACGAATCGCGCAGGCGATGCGTGGTATTGACGGCGTGGACGTGCCGGTGGGAACGCTCGACATCACGCTTTATCGCGATGACTTATCGAAGGTGGCGTCGCACGCGGTGATGAAGTCGTCGGACATTTCGTTTGGCGTCGATAACATGAATCTCGTGCTGGTGGACGACGTTCTTTATACTGGGCGGACGATTCGCGCGGCGATGAATGGATTGTTCGATCTTGGACGGCCGAAGCGCGTGTCGCTCTGCGTGTTGATCGACCGCGGCTGGCGCGAGATGCCGATCGAAGCGCAATTCACGGGGCGCGTCGTGCAGACGAGTAGCACCGAAATCATCGAAGTGCGGCTGCGCGAGATCGATAATGAAGAACGCGTCGTGATGGTCGACCGTGTAGACTAGAAGGAATTGCAGGAGAGTAGAATTCGGCAACGAGTGACAATGTGACGCACCGCTTTCGCGATTTTCTGGCGCTGGAACCGCTCAACGCGGACGAACTGACTTTTCTTCTCGATCAAAGCAAATCCTTTCAGGAAATTCAGCGGCATCCTTTAAAAAAGCTGGCCGTACTGCGCGGCAAGACCGTGGCGCTGGCTTTTTTTGAGACGTCAACACGGACGCGCATCAGCTTTGGCACGGCTGCATCGCGTCTTGGCGCCGATCAGATGAATTTGCAAGCCGAAGCGTCGAGCCTGAAAAAAGGCGAGTCGCTGCTCGACACGGTGCACACGCTGGATGCGATGAAGCCGGACATTTTGGTAATGCGGCATGCGTCTTCGGGAGCGCCTCAATTTGTTGCGCGGCATCTGGAGATTCCGGTGATCAATGCGGGCGACGGGACGCACGAGCACCCCTCGCAGGGATTACTGGATGCGCTGACGATCCGCGATCGCAAGGGCACGATTGAAAATCTGAATATCACGATTCTGGGCGACATCAAACACAGCCGCGTGGCGCGATCGAATATTCACTTGCTGGGAAAATTTGGGTGCAAGTTCACGTTGTGCGGGCCGTCGATGTGGCTGCCGCGTGAACTTGAGCAACTCGGCGCTGAGAATGGGACGAAGATTCGGCGCGTGTTCAGGATCGAAGAAGCGCTCGAGGATGCCGATGTAGTGCTCGCGCTGCGCGTGCAGAACGAGCGGCAGTATGAGCCTTCGATTTCGCTCAATGACTATATTTTGTTGTATCAACTCAGCGGCGACCGAATGAAATATGCGAAGGCCGACGCCATCGTGCTGCATCCGGGGCCGTTGAATCGCGGGATCGAGATTACGCCGGAAGTGGCCGACGGGCCGCAATCGTGCGTGCTGGAGCAGGTAACCAATGGCATCGCGGTCCGCATGGCGCTGCTGTTTTTGCTCACTGCCGGTGGCGCCGAGGAGGAAACGCTGCCTGCGGGAGACGCTGCATCCGCGTCGGCCGATCAGCCGCGTAATCGCCGCTCAACCGATAGGGAACCCGACAAGAAATCCGACGCGAAAGAGGTAAAGGACCCCTCGCATGCTTCTCATTAAGAACGGCCGCGTGCTCAATCCGGCGACGAAGATCGACGCGGCGATGGACGTTTTGCTCGACGGCGATCGCATCAAGGAAGTCGGCGCGCCGGGCAAAACATCGGCGGGCGACGGGAAATCGCAAAATGGGTTGGAAGTTTTTGATGCGAGCGGATTGATCGTCGCCCCGGGATTTATCGACATTCACGTGCACCTGCGCGAACCGGGACAGGAAAACTCCGAGACGATCGAAACTGGTACGCGTTCGGCGGCGAAGGGCGGCTTCACCGCTGTGTGCTGCATGCCGAACACAAAACCGGTGAACGACAACGCGAGCGTGACGCACTTCATCATCGATCGCGCAAAGGCAGCCGGCGGTGTGCGCGTTTGGCCGATCGGTGCCGCGTCGGTGGGCACCAAGGGTGAAGCGATCGCCGAAATTGCGGCGATGCGCGAGGCAGGAATTGTTGCAGTGAGCGACGACGGCAAGCCGATCGCGACCGCGAAGCTCGCGCGCCAGGTGATGGATTATTGCAACTCGCTTGGGATTCCGGTGATCGAGCACTCCGAAGATGTTTCGCTCGCGCAGGGCGCGGTGATGCGCGAAGGGGTTACTTCGACGAGGCTTGGACTGCCGGGCATGCCCGCGGCCGCCGAGTCGGTCTGTGTCGCGCGCGACGTGCAGCTCGCTCAACTTACCGATGCCCGATTGCACATCGCGCATCTCTCGGCAAAAGGCTCGCTCGATCAGGTGCGCTTCGCGAAGCAGCAAGGGTTGAAGGTGACGTGCGAAGTGACACCGCACCACTTCACGCTGATCGATGAGGACGTACAATACGATTCCCGCTTCAAGATGAATCCGCCGCTGGCCGCGCGCGAAGATCGCGACGCGCTGCTCGCCGGGCTTGCCGACGGCACGGTGGATTGCATCGCGACCGATCATGCGCCGCATGAACCCGCGCTGAAGGATGTTGAATTTGATCGCGCGCCGTTTGGCATTTTGGGATTTGAGACCGCGATCGCGCTTTCGCTCGAGCAGCTCGTTCACACCGGCAGAATTTCGCTGATGCGTATGGTCGAGCTTTTCACAAGCGGGCCGGCGCAGGTACTCGGTATGGAGCGAACGCTCGCGGCGGGTCAGCCCGGCGATGTCACGATTTTCTCGACCGATCGAGCATGGACTTACGACGTGAAAGCCTCACCAAGCAAATCTCGCAACTCGCCGTTCGACGGACGTAGGTTCAAGGGCGGGCCGATGGCGACGATCGTCGCCGGCAAGATCATCTGGAAGCAGTAGTCAGCGGACGGACTTTTACCGCGGAGAACGCAGAGTTCGCGCAGCGGAAGATTCCGAGAAACGGAATTCGCGCTCGCGCGTCTAGCACCAAATAGACCTGGCAAACTGACGGAATCGCCAACGTCGCCCGGAGGCTGCGATGCCATCCCTCCCGTTTCTACCATCCATTTGGCAAGACCTGCGTTACTCGATGCGACTGCTGCGCAAGGCGCCGGCGTTCACGGCGATCGTTGTGTTGACCCTGGCGCTCGGCATCGGCGGCAACACCGCAATCTTCAGTCTCGTCAACACGGCATTCTTTCGTTCGCTGCCGATTCCGGAGCCTGATCGCGTTTTGCGGCTGCTCGATTCGCTGCGCGGACCCGACGGACATCAGCGCACGTTCGGCATGCACAGCAACATTATTGCGACGCTGCGCGAAACGAACACCGCATTTGACGGCATCGTGGCGCTGCGTGGCGAAGATTTGACTTTGCTCGGCGGAGACGAACCCGAGCGCGTGTCGGTGATTTATCGCTCGGAAGGCTGGCAACCGGTGTTGCAGGTGCAGCCGTTTCTAGGTCGCGACTTCACGAAAGAGGAAGAAAATCACGGCACGGGCAGCGGCGTCGCGCTCATCAGCTACGCGCTTTGGCAGCAACGCTACGCCTCGTCGGCATCCGCGCTCAATCAATCGATGCACATCGACGATCACACGTATCGCATCGTAGGCGTGATGCCGCGGGGTTTCAATTTTCCTTATAACGCGCAAGTGTGGGTTCCGTTTTCGGTGAACGCCGGTGACCGTGCCGCGGATTTCGCCGTGTTTGTGCGCCTCAAGCCGGGCGTCACGATGACGCAAGCTCAGCAAGCGCTCGACACGCTGACGGCGCGTGTGAAGCAGCAGTATCCCGAGACGCTGCCGGGCTATGCGGTGGCGTGGATCACTCTGCGGCAAAATCTGACCGACAACGAAGATGGCACGATCCTCGCATTGCTGTGCATCGTCGGATTTTTGCTGTTGCTCGCGTGTATTAATGTGGCGAATCTGCTGCTTGCGCGCTCGGCGGTTCGCGCGAAAGAGTATGCGATTCGCGCGGCGTTGGGAGCGAGTCGCGGCCGGCAGATCCAGCAGATGCTGACCGAAAGTGTGCTGCTCGCTGCGCTCGGATGCGTCTGCGGACTGATATTTGCGACGTGGCTGAATCGTTATGCCGACACGTTGCTGCCTTCCAACATCGGCTCTCAGATGGGGCTGAGCGCGGCGCAACTCGATTGGCGCGTACTCGGCTTCGCCATTGGCGCGTCGTTGGTTGCAGGCGCGATCGCCGGAGTCGTACCCGCGCTGACGCGGCGCGGACCCGACACGACCGAATCGTTGAAAGAAGGCGGGCGCGCCGGAGCCGGAGCGAGCCGCGGTACGAATCGCGTGCTGAGTGGATTCGTCATCGCGGAGACTGCGCTGGCGCTTGTGCTTGTCGCGGGCACGGGCTTCATGGTGGAAAATTTCCAGCGCTTGCAGCATCGCGCGCTCGGCGTTGAGCCGCATCATCTGATGACGATGGAATTTACGCCGACCGCGGAAAATTACCCGCTCGGCCCGCGGCGCAACGCGCTGATCGAGCAAGTTGTCAGCGAAGTCAGCGCCGTTCCCGGCGTCAGCGCTGCTGCGATTACGACCGTGAATCCGTTCGGCGGCGGAAATTGGGGCGCGTCGGTTTTGATCGAAGGACTCGGCACCGGCGATCCCAGCGAAGCGATCAACATCAATCATCGGCTGGTGACTCCGGAATTGTTTCGGACGATGGGGACTCCGGTGTTGCGCGGACGTGTGTTCACCAATCACGATAATCTCGCGAGCGAACCCGTCGCCGTCATCAGCGAAGCGATGGCGCGCCGATTCTGGCCGAATGAAGATGCGGTCGGCAAGCGGCTGCGCATCTCACGGCCGGCGAATTCGCCGTGGCTCACAGTTGTCGGCGTCGTCGGCAACGTGCACGACTTCGGCGATCCTGGAGATCCGATCGAAACGTGGTATCTGCCGTACGCGCAGCAAGCCACGACTCCTTCGGCCGGCGAGTCGATTCATTTGATGGCGCGCGTTGAAGCCGATCCCGGCGCCGTCGTGCCCGCGATCAAGCAAGCGATCTGGCGTGCCGATTCGTCGCTCGCTGTGTTTCGCATTTCGGAGATGGATCACTATTACTCTGAAACTCTCGAGCGCGATCGGCTCGGGACGCGCGTCATGAGTTTCTTCGGCGTCTTCGGATTGTTGCTGGCGGCGCTCGGTGTTTATGGCGTGATGGCGTTCGCGGTGGCGCAGCGCACGCGCGAAATCGGAGTGCGCGTGGCGCTCGGCGCGGATCGCAGCGAAATTCTGACGCTGATTTTGAAGCGCGGATTTGTGCTGACGGCGTTTGGATTGGCGGCTGGGGCGATTTTATCCGTAGCACTGAATCGCGTGTTGATGAGTTTCCTCACCGAAGTTCACGGAGTCGAAATCGCGCCGCTCTCCACGGCTTCTGTTCTTTTGTTGGGAGTCGCGTTCGCGGCATGTTACTTGCCGGCAAGACGCGCGACGACGGTAGATCCGCTGACCGCGTTGCGCTCGGAATAAATCTTAGTGCGCGCCACCCTCGGCCGCCGGGTGCATGCCATGCTGCGGCACTTCATGAATCCCGCGAGCGGGCGGCTCAATCTTGAGCCGATAAAAATGATCGAGCGGTGAACGGCCCTTACCCGTCGGGTAGCTCTTCTCGATCGCTTTCGTGACGTAAGCCTTCGCAAGCATCGCCGCTTCGCGCAGCGGCCTGCCTTCCGCGAGCAGCGCTGTGATTGCCGACGCAAACGCGCAACCCGTGCCGTGCAAGCTTTCTTCGCGCACGCGATCGCCGGCGAGTGTGACGATTTCAGTGCCATCGAAGAGCACATCGACGGCGCGATGATCCATGTGGCCGCCTTTGACGATGACGGCGTGCGCGCCCATCTCTACAATCTTCCGCGCGGCGGCTTCCATGTCAGCGATTTCTTTGATCGTCATCCCGGTCAAAATTTCGGCCTCGGGAATATTCGGGGTGATCACCGAGGAACGCTTCAGTAGCTCCGTCGCGACAAATTTGATTCCCCCGGCATCGAGCAGCTCGGTTCCGCTGGATGACTTCATCACCGGGTCGTGAACGACGTGTGCAAATTTTCTGGCGTCGAGAAATTCCGCGACTACAACTGCATTCCCGCGGTTTCCCAGCATGCCGATCTTCACCGCTGCAATCTCGGAATCGTTGGCAATACAGTCAAGCTGCGCACGCAGCGTTGCACTCGGCGTGTTTTGCACGTCGGTCACGCCCTGCGTGTTCTGCACGGTCAAAGATGTAATCGCGGCGACGCCGTAGCATCCGTGCGCCGCGAAAACTTTCAAATCTGCCGCAGTTCCCGCGCCGCAGCTCGGATCGAAACCCGCAATCGTCAACAAAATCGGTGGCGTCGCGCTGGAACCGTTGCTTCCGTTATGAGTGCTCATGATTTCTTGCTTATTGCCCCACAATCTCGAATAAATTTCGGGCCCGAAAATATCTCTGATGCATGTTCGGTGGCGAAAAGTCGCCGAAAGCGCAAAGTGCCGGTACGTTCCGCGAAGGAAGTACCGGCACTTGCGAATGTACGCGCCTTAGTTTCACCGGCGCAACTAAATATTTTGCGTGGGAGCTCGCCGCGACAACGCGAAAAGTCGTCTTCGCGTCGAGAAGAACATAAAGCTTAATTTTGAAATTTAAATGAGGCGAGTTCGTCGCGTCGCTACGTCGATCACGGGAACAAACCGCGCACGAGCAGCGCTTCCGACACACGCCCGACAGCGAGGATCATCGCACCCGCTCGCGGCGGCACGTGATGGCGGCGCATGGTGTCGACCATTTCGTGGAACGAACGCACCATGATTTTCTGCAGCCGCGCGTTCACTTCTTCCACGTCCCAGGCGAGCCCTTGCTGATTTTGCATGGATTCAAAGTGGCTCACCGTCATTCCGCCGGCGTTGGCGAGAATGTCGGGCAGAACGGTAATGCCGCGGCGCGCCAGAATTTCATCCGCATGCGGCGTCGTCGGACCGTTCGAAGCTTCCGCGACGATGCGTGCCTTGACCGCTTCGGCGTTTTGCAACGTGATCGCGTTTTCCAGCGCCGCCGGCACCAATATGTCGCACTTCATCGTCAGCAAATCATCATGCGAAATCCGCGAAGCGCCAGGCATGCCCACAACTGTGGCCGCCCGCTCTTTGTAGCGAAACGCTTTGATCGGATCGATACCGCGCGAATTCGTGACACCGCCACGCGTGTCGCTGATCGCTACGATTTTTGCCTTCTTCTCGGCAAAAATCCGCGCCACAGCCGCGCCCGAATTGCCAAATCCCTGAACGGCAATGCTCGCCCCGCGCAGCGACATCTTTTTGATCTTGCAGGCCTCTTCGACGATCGCCACGAGACCGCGCGCCGCCGCGTCATGACTGCCGACCGAACCGCCAATCGATTGCGGCTTGCCGGTCACGACGCCATGCGTTGCCCGGCCAACCGTCATCGCATACGTATCCATGATCCACGCCATGGTCTGTGAATCGGTGTAAACGTCGGGCGCCGGAATATCGCGATCCGGCCCGATCAACGGCATAATTTCACTCGCGTAGCGCCGCGTCATCCGCTCGAGTTCGCTCTTCGACATCCGCTTCGGGTCGCAGACGACTCCGCCCATCGCGCCGCCGAGCGGAAGTCCGACGATCGCCGTCTTCCACGTCATCCACGTTGCGAGCGCTTTGATTTCGTCGAGCGTCACGTTGGGATGGAAGCGAGTGCCGCCCTTACCGGGTCCGCGCGCCACGTTATGCTGTACGCGATAGCCGGTCAGGACCTTCACCTGCCCGTTGTCCATCTTGGTGGGAATCGAAACTTCGAGGACGCGCTTGGGCGTTCGCAGGATCTGGCGCAGGCCGGGATCAAGCTTCAGAAACTCCGCCGCCATGTCAAATTGAATCTGCGCGATGCGGAATGGATTGAGATCTTCTCGCGGCGCTATGCGCGGAACGATCGGTGGTACGGCGGGCTTGGCGACCGTGGCCATCGGCTTTCGGTCCTTTCGGGTTCGCGCCCTTTGCGCGACCTCACTCGACTGCGGTCGAGTGCCTTGCGTGCATCTCGTTCATTTGGCCCGAACAGCAACCTCAAACCTTGAATCGCGTACTCGCTAGCTCTTCTCAGCCATTCGCGATTTTCTTCTCGTCGCCCGCCGCGTTCGTCAGCAAATACTGATCGCGGCACTGAACAGAGCAAAAATGAAGCAGCTCCCCACCCTCGCGTAGCGGAATCGCCAGAACCTCAGCGACGTGCGCCCCGCAAACCGGATCACGCACCAGCCGCCGCGATGTACCAACCGTGCCTTGCGGCCGCGAAATCTCCGGATCGTGCTGGCTCGCCGACTCTGCCCTTTGCGCGGCGCCCTGCACCATCCACGCCACCAGCTTCTTCAGCAGCGCGACGCTCCAGGAAACAACCAGCAGCCAGAACAGAAACCGGAAAACACGGGCAATGAAATTCATCGATACCTTGATTCGAAAAAGCCTGATTCTGATGCTTGTCCCAACTTGATCCGGGCGATCGGTGCTTTCCATCACCCCAGCGATTCGCCGGCAGGCAGGTTTGCGCCTCGACCCCTAGCGGGATGCTAAGAGCGAGTGTATGCAACCCCAAAAGTAGGAGTCAAACGAAAACGCGTAAATTCAATGAGTTGCGTGCTGGTTGGGGGGTGGAGGTGCCTCGTCGGACACCACCGGACCGATAGCTAAGAGCCGTGTTATCAACTATATGACTGAGAGGCGTACCTGAATGGCTCTAGGGCATCTCCTACGGCACCGGAATCCGGTCGATGCCCATATATGGACGCAAAGCCTCGGGAACAAGGATCGACCCGTCCGCCTGCTGGTAATTTTCCACGACCGCGATCCATGTCCGCCCGACCGCCAGCCCCGACCCATTCAGCGTATGGACGAAGTCGCTCTTCCCGCCCGCCTTCGGCTTAAACCGTATGCCCGCCCGCCGCGCCTGGAACGCCTCGCAGTTCGAACAGGACGAAATCTCGCGAAACTCATTCCCGCTCGGCAGCCAGACCTCAAGGTCATACGTCTTCGCTGACGCAAATCCCATATCGCCGGTGCACAGCAACATTGTGCGGTAGTGCAGCCCCAGCTTCTGGAGGATCGTCTCTGCATTCCGCACCAGCGCCTCGTGTTCCTCGTAGCTCTTATCGGGATGCGTGAATTTGAACAGCTCCACCTTCTGGAACTGGTGCTGGCGCAAAATCCCGCGCGTGTCTTTACCCGCCGCGCCAGCCTCCGACCGAAAGCACGCCGTCCATGCGGTCACATGAACCGGCAATTTCTCCTCGGCCAGCGTTTCGTCGCGATGCAAATTGTGCAGCTGGACTTCCGACGTCGGCGACAGCCAGAAATCCGTATCCTGCACCTTGAACAAATCCGCCGCAAACTTTGGCAGTTGCCCCGCGCCCATTAGCGAAGCCGTGTTCACCAGGAACGGCGGCAGAATTTCGGTGTAGCCGTGCTCGCGCGTGTGTACATCGAGAAAAAAATTCGCCAGCGCGCGTTCCAGTCGTGCTCCCCAACCCTTGTAAACCGCGAATCGCGCACCCGTAATCTTCGTCGCGTCCGCCAGGTCGAGAATCCCGGCCCGCTCGCCAACTTCCCAATGCGGCTTCGGCGTAAAATCAAATTTCGGCGGCATGCCCCAGCGTCGCACTTCGACGTTGCCCTCCGCGCCGTGCCCCAGCGGCACGCTCGAATGGGGCACATTCGGGATCGTCAGCAAAAACTCGCGCTGTGTCGCGTCCAGTTGCGCAATGCGCTCGTCGCCCTGCTTGATGCGCTCCGAAACCTGCTTCATCTCCGCGATTTTCTCGTCCGCGGGCTGTTTCGCTTTCTTGAGCGTCGCGATTTCGTCGTTCGCTTTGTTTCGCTGTGCCTTCAGCTGCTCCGTCGTGGTGATCAACTCGCGCCGCTCTTTATCGAGCGTTCGAAACGCGTCCAAATCCAGCGTCGTACCGCGTTTCTTCGCCATCTCGGCGAACACATCCAGGTGTTCCCTGAAGTAATTGAGATCATGCATGATCTGAAAAGAATAGCGTACTCAGCCGCGCAGGCGAAGCCCGCGAAGTAGCAAACTTGCGCTCCAACGTAGGTGCTTCGACCGGTTCAGACCGACGGCTCAGCCACGGCACCGTGCGCATCGCGTACATACATCACGCCATACTGAAAACTATTCCCCGGCAGGGCGGTCAC
>Ga0206871_10247_pt1 | contig 13238 bp, 10 predicted proteins | sample Alteio_BWOrgCont_33_FD_152627 | JGI IMG/M metagenome (GOLD analysis project Ga0206871, IMG submission 152627) | Enriched cells from forest soil in Barre Woods Harvard Forest LTER site, Petersham, Massachusetts, United States -... | ecosystem: Environmental > Terrestrial > Soil > Temperate forest >...
ATATCTTCAATAAGTAGAAAAATAGAATAAGAACATTAATTAAGATATTAAGTACTAAAAGTTTTCTGTTTTGTATTTTTACACAAACGATAACTATAGATGGATGTACATATTGAAGCTTCCTGGAAGCATATTCTAAAAGATGAATTTGTAAAACCGTATTTTTTAGAGATAGTAACCTTTTTAAAAACAGAAAAAGCAACCGGAAAAACTATATATCCTCCAGGCCCATTAATATTGAATGCTTTTACGCAAACTCATTTTGATAATGTAAAAGTGGTGATATTAGGCCAGGATCCTTATCATGGAGCAGGACAAGCACATGGCTTAAGCTTTTCCGTTCCTACAGGTGTTAAACCTCCTCCTTCATTAGTAAATATTTATAAAGAAATACAAAGTGATATTGGAGTAGCAATGCCTACAGATTACGGGAACCTTACTATCTGGGCTCAGCAAGGTGTTTTATTATTAAATGCTGTACTGACAGTAAGAGCCGGAGAACCTGCAAGTCATTCTACAATTGGATGGATGAATTTTACTGATGACGTAATAAAAAAAATATCTGACGAAAAATCTGGTGTTGTCTTTCTATTATGGGGTAAATTTGCACATCAAAAACAAGCACTCATTGATGAGACCAAACACCATGTATTAAAAGCAGCACATCCATCGCCTTTTAGTGCATACAATGGCTTCTTTGGGTGCAAGCATTTTTCTAAAACAAACAGTTTATTATCTAAACAAGGAATAGAACCAATTGACTGGAAATTATTAAAACCTTAGCATACCTATAATAATGAAACTGATAAAAGATATTTTTGCAAGAATATGGTGCACGTGGGCCGCCATTAGTTTTATACTCACTTTTCTTATAATTTTTATTCCTACAATGATCCCCTATTTAGTACCGGATCCTAAAGGACAGTATTATTTTATAAAAGTATCAAGGGTATGGATGTGGACCTGGTTACGATTAGTTGGTTGTCCGTTAAAAGTAAAAGGCAAAGAAAATTTTGCACCGGATACTACTTATGTGATCGTCTATAACCACAATGCATATTTAGACGTTCCATTATCAGCACCGTTTGTACCGGGACCGAATAAAACTATTGCTAAAGCATCTCTCGCCAAGATTCCTGTTTTTAAATGGTTCTATGAAAGAGGCTCCGTATTGGTAGATAGGGATAGTGATAGTAGCCGTCGCAAAAGCTTTGAAGAAATGAAAAAAGTACTGCAAAGAAATATACATATGTGTATTTATCCGGAAGGCACCCGTAATACTACAAAAGAGCCAATGAAAAAATTCTTTGATGGCGCATTTAAACTGGCAGTTGATACTAAAAAGGATGTTATTCCTTGCGTAATTTTAGGAACAAGAAAGGCTAATCCCGCGGCTAGATCCTTTTATATGTTACCAACAAGATTAGAGATGCATTATCTGCCGCCAGTATCATCTGAAAACATTTCCGCATCAGAATTAAGAAGTAAGGTTTTCGACATAATGAAGACCCATTATATAGAAAACGAAAAATAATTGTTTTATACCCGTTACTAAAACGCCTTGTCAATTAAAAATGACAAGGCGTTTTTATACTACTTATATTTTTTATAAAGCTATAGAAAGACCCACTCCTAATTGTGGCGTGCTTACTGATTTATACCCACTCATTGGAACCGCATAAGAATTAGAATTTATGTGTATCCGCATCTCTCTTGCTTCTTTCTTATCAGCATGGGCTTTAACAAAAAAAGGAATGCTAACCAATTCTGCTGCTACTCCTACTCCTGCGACAATCAACCCTGTTCTTATTAAATTATCGTTTGTAGTCCCTTTTATAATATCTCCATTATAATCTGTTTGACCTTCTCCGGCACCTACTGTTGATGCTATTATGCCGCCGATAATCAATTGCAGTTAAAAATTGTTTCATGAGATTTTGATTTGTTATATTATAAAGAAATAGAAAGTCCTAGACCTATTTGCTGTAAACGATATGATTGAGCTCCACTTATAGGTATATTAACAGAGCTTGTATTCATGCCCATTTTAATTTCTCTCGCCTTATGATATAAGATACCGCTTCTGGTATATAAAACTGCGCTCCCTATCCCGAGTACAACACCTCCTCCGGTAACAACAGCCCCGGCAGTTATTAAATCATCATCACTTTGAGTACTGGCAGGGATATAATTACCATTAGCATCATAAGTACCACCATCGTTGCTTTTAGTCGACTTATCTATTTCTCCGAAAACTACCATCCCTGTACCCACGGCACATAATGTTATAGCAGCAACATTCAAAATAACAGCTTCAATTTTTGCATTAGTTGATTTATTCCTTAATTCTCTGTAAGCAGCGTTATCTACTTTAGGCTGATTAACAGGAGTGTACTGTGCTTTAGACACAAAAGACATACAAAGAACAATCGTAATAAGAACAAAATGTTTCATGGATTTAATTTAAAGATTTAAAATATATGCAAATATATAGACTCTTATAACTCATTGTATATCACATAAAAAAAACCGCAGTAAGACTACCGCGGTTTATATATTATACTCTCAAAAAATCCGTTATTTAACTTCCTCAAATTCGGCATCAGTAATCGTTTCTCCACCTTCCTGACCATTAGCATGAGGTTGCTCTCCATTACTAGATGCTCCAGGTTCTGCACCTGCTGCCTGAGCTTTGTAAATTTCTTCACTTGCTGCTGTCCAGGCTGCATTTAATTCGGCAACTGAACTGTCAATGGCTGCAAGATCTTGTGCTTTATGCGCTTCCTTTACTTTAGCTAAAGCTGCTTCAATCGGCGCTTTTTTCTCTGCGCTGATCTTATCGCCATATTCTTTCAGTTGTTTTTCTGTTTGGAATATTTGACTATCAGCTTGATTTATTTTCTCGATCTTTTCTTTTTCCAATTTATCAGTTGCTTCATTAGCTTTAGCTTCAGATTTCATCTTTTCGATCTCTTCTTTGCTTAAACCACTACCTGCCTCGATACGGATATTGTGCGATTTGCCAGTTCCTTTATCCTTAGCCGTTACATTTAAGATACCATTTGCATCTATATCAAAAATAACTTCTACCTGAGGCACACCACGTGGAGCAGGTGGAATACCATCCAAATTAAACATGCCTAAACTTTTGTTTTGGTTTGCCAATGGTCTTTCGCCTTGTAATACATGGATTTGTACGCCCGGTTGGTTATCACTAGCCGTTGAAAATGTTTCTGATTTTTTTGTTGGGATAGTGGTGTTGCTTTCGATCAATCTTGTCATTACGCCACCCATTGTTTCAATACCAAGACTTAAAGGCGTAACATCTAATAACAATACATCTTTAACATCGCCGGATAAAACTCCGCCCTGAATAGCAGCCCCTATAGCTACCACTTCATCAGGGTTAACGCTACGGTTTGCTTTTTTACCAAAGAATTTTTCTACAATTTCCTGAACTCTAGGAATACGTGTACTACCTCCTACTAAAATAACTTCATCAATTTGAGAGATGGTTAAATTAGCATCCTTTAATGCCTGTTCGCATGGTTTTAAACATCTTGTAAATAATGAATCTGATAATTTTTCGAAGTTGGCTCTTGTTAGCTTTTTAACCAAATGCTTAGGCACGCCATCAACCGCAGTTACATAAGGTAAATTGATCTCTGTTTCTGTAGAAGAAGATAATTCAACCTTAGCTTTTTCAGCAGCTTCTTTTAAACGTTGCCAAGCCATAGGATCTTTACGAAGATCAATAGCTTCATCTTTTTTAAATTCATCAGCTAACCAATCCATGATCACCTTATCAAAATCATCACCACCTAAGTGAGTATCACCATTGGTACTTTTTACTTCAAAAACACCTTCGCCCAATTCAAGGATAGATACATCGAAAGTACCTCCGCCTAGATCGAAAACAGCAATTTTCTGATCCTGGTGTTTTTTATCTAATCCGTAAGCTAAAGCAGCTGCAGTAGGTTCGTTGATAATACGACGAACAGTTAACCCTGCTATTTCGCCGGCTTCTTTAGTAGCCTGGCGTTGTGCATCATTAAAATAAGCGGGTACTGTAATCACCGCTTCAGTTACATCTTGTCCAAGATAATCCTCAGCTGTTTTCTTCATTTTTTGAAGCACCATTGCTGATATTTCCTGTGGAGTATATAACCTGCCATCTATGTCAATACGAACTGTATCATTGTCACCTTTTACTACCTTATAACCACTGTGGCTCACATCTTCTGTTACTTCGTTCCATTTATGCCCCATAAAGCGCTTAACGCTCATAATGGTGTTATGAGGGTTTGTAATTGCCTGACGTTTTGCTGGATCCCCAACTTTACGTTCGCCATTCTTCAAAAATGCAACTATAGACGGGGTTGTACGGCGCCCTTCGTCGTTAGCTATAACAACGGGCTCGTTACCTTCCATTACTGCTACGCAGCTGTTGGTTGTTCCTAAATCGATCCCAATAATCTTTCCCATAATGTTATGTATTTATGTTTATTAAGTATTTGGCAAGCATTATGCCAAGCATATTTTTGTGTAAAAATGTCAGTTACATTAAATTAACTAAATCTTAAGAAATAGGCAGAAAAGAAAAGCAACCAAGCTTAAAAAATGATCGTATATTAATATAAGTTTTCATAGGGTACGGATTAAAACAGGCCGGGGTTTCTACCTCAGGCCTTATTTTTTAGGATAACCCATTTTTAAGATAAAAAATTAAAGGGGAAGGAATTATAGTAAACTATAATTCCTTCCCCTTTAAGCTGCGCAATGATTGCAAACAAGGTCTATTAGCCGGTTAACGACTTATATATTGTTTTAGATTTAATCGAGCTGTAGTTTCTACTATGGCTCTTTTTTATTTAGTTCAAAATAAGTAAGATCAAAGGTTTTGTGCTTTTTTCTTAACTTCTTCCCAATAACTAACAGCTTCCAAATGATTGCCAAACTGAGATTCCTTAATGTAGGTTTCAATCAGTGTCAGTGCATCATCTTTAGCTGTAAAGAAATTGTGGTTTGCTTTTTTGTAGAAAGTATGCCATAATTCTTTAGCCCTTTCTTCTGTCGAGGTTGAATTTACGGATGCTTGCATTTTTTTATATTTTATTAATGTAAGTTACCAAATACCATGTTTCAAAAATACAAACTTACCCACTGCATGTAGTAGGGTTACTAACATATCTGTAGTAGTTCTACTATTTCTTTACTAAAAGAAAGAATATCAGTGATTAAAATAATGAACTATGAAAAGAAGTATTAATTTTACGTCAGTTTTCATAGGGTACGGATTAAAACGGGCCGGAGTTTCTACTCCAGGCCCTATTTTTTTGCCCATACTTCAGTAAGTATTAAATTGTGAGCCTTACTATAAATTCAATCACATCCATTATAAAATATAATCCATGAATAAGATATGTGCCTTAATACTTACCGGTATATTAATTACACAAAACTGCAAAAGCCAATTCCTGGATAGATCCGCAATGGACACTTCTGTGAAACCGGGTGATAATTTTTGGTTATATGCAAATGGAAATTGGAACAAGACTGCCGTTATTCCTAATACAGAAAATAGCACGGGTTCTTTTTTCGATCTGAGAAAGAAAAGTCGTGAAGCCATGCAAAGTCTTTGCGAAACAGCTGCTGCTTCAAAAGCTCCTGTTGGTAGTATAGAGCAAAAAGTAGGTGATATGTACGCAAGTGGAATGGATACGGCAACCATTGATAAATTAGGTTACGATCCAATAAAGCCATATTTACAGGAGATAAATAATTTGACTACGACAAAGGCTGCTATAAATTTCATAGCGATACACATAGCAATGGGCGATAACATGTTATATAGTTTCGGTGTACAACCCGATGATAAAAATGCCAGCGTGAATATTTGTGGTTTCTATCAGGGTGGTTTAGGATTGCCTGAGAAAGATTATTATTTTTCTACTGATCCGAAAATTGTAACGCAACGAAAAGCTTATGTAGCCTACATCACTAAACTATTTGAATTAACCGGCGATAATAATATTACAGCTGCAAAAAATGCCACAACTGTTTTAGCATTTGAAACTACACTCGCAAGCGGACATAGCACAAACGTTGAACTTCGTGATCCTGTTGCCAATTATCATAAAATGGGTAACGCTGATCTTGCAAAACTAGCTCCGTACTTAGACTGGAACTCAATCTATGCCGAATTAAAAATAACTACAGATTCTTTTAATGTCGGTCAGCCAAAATTTTATAAAACATTAGACAGTATGTACATTGCTGTTCCCATCAATGATTGGAAACAATACATACGTTTTCATGAATTAAATAATGCAGCCGGCGCTTTAAGTAATGATTTTGTTGCAGCTAATTTTGAATTTTATGGCAAAGTTTTAAGTGGACAACAAAAACAAAAACCTCGTAGCGAAAGAATGGCTAGCAATGTAGATGGCAGTTTAGGCGAAGCACTTGGTCAATTATACGTAAAAAAATACTTTACTGATTCTGCCAAACATCGCATGATGGATTTGGTAAACAACTTACAGCAAGTATATAGTAAACGCATACAGGCACTCGATTGGATGAGTGATGCAACAAAAATTAAAGCTGAAGCTAAATTAGCCGCATTCCTTAAAAAAATTGGTTTCCCTGATAAATGGAAAGAATATAAGGTCGATATAAAACCGAATGACTTTTTTGGCAACTGTAGGCGCCTTTCACAATTCGCTTATGATGATCAAATTGCAAAGCAAGGTAAGCCGGTTGATAAAATGTTATGGGATATGACACCTCCTACCATTAACGCTTATTATAATCAATACGCTAATGAGATTGTTTTCCCTGCGGGAATATTACAGTTTCCTTTCTTTGATCCTAAAGCTGATGATGCCATTAACTATGGTGGCATTGGCATGGTTATAGGTCATGAAATGACACATGGCTTTGATGACCAAGGCAGCCAATATGATAAAGACGGCAACCTTAATAATTGGTGGGCGCCTGATGATAAAACAAAATTTGATGCTAAGACTGCCGCAGTTGTAAAACAATATGATGCTTATACTGTATTAGATAGTTTACATGTAAATGGCAAACTTACATTAGGTGAGAATCTCGCAGACATTGGTGGTGTCACCATTGCCTATGAAGCATTTAAAAATACAGAAGAAGGAAAGAAAAATGAGGTAATAAATGGCTTTACCGCTGATCAACGTTTCTTTTTAAGCGTTGCACAAATATGGCGCATGAAGAGTAAAGATGCACTCATGTTGCAGCGCATAAAAATAGATCCTCATAGTCCTGCAATGTGGCGCGTGAATGGACCTTTATCGGATTTTACTCCGTGGTACAATGCATTTAATGTTAAGCCGGGTGATAAAATGTACAAGCCTGTTAGTGAAAGAATTCAAATATGGTAGGATATTTAATATTGAAATATTTATGAGATTACAATATTAAATCTTCAATCAACAATATTACATCATTTTATAGATCAGGAATTTCTTCTATCTCCTCGATATCTTTTTTTACTTTAAAAGTAAAATGCATTTGTGTAAGATAACTTACGGCCGTTACAATTACTACAGTAATACCTTGTGATAAAACAGGATTTAAATGTAACCCTTCAATAAATACTTTATTGAGCAAAAGATAGTTTAAAGAATAGCTAAAAAGAAAAGCCAAAAAATAACGAAACAATTGTACGCTGCCCTTTAAATTAGATGTTGTAAAAACAACATATTTATTTAAAATAAATCCTACACAAAAAGTAAAAATAGATGATATAGTTAACGCGAAATTATAAGGCTTAAATGGGAAGAAGCCCACATTAACCACATCATGCATTTTTACTAAATGATAGATTGCCGTGAACACAATAACATTTCCAAACACAACATTAGCACCACCGCAGGCTGCATACCTGAATGTTTTGATCGGCATTATCTTCCTGAAAGGAGGATGAAAGAAATCAATAAAATCTAATATTTTATCTCTGATGTGTAGGTGTAACATATTAACTGTACATTTCTTCTTTTAAAGCTTTAACTCTGTCATCCGCTAAATATTCATCGTAAGTCATTAACCTGTCGATCATTCCTTTAGGTGTAATTTCTATAATTCTATTAGCAACTGTTTGCATGAACTGATGATCATGTGTTGTAAACAAAACTACACCAGGGAAAGTTAGCATTCCATCATTGAATGCAGTGATACTTTCCAGATCAAGGTGATTCGTTGGTTCATCCAACATTACTAAATTCGGATTTTGCAACATCATCTTACTCACCATGCAACGCACTTTTTCTCCTCCACTCAGTACATTTGTTTTCTTTAAGATCTCATCTCCACTAAATAACATCTTGCCCAAAAAACCACGGATAAAATCTTCATCAACATCTTTGGTATTTGGCGGTACAAACTGGCGCAACCAATCCATCAAATTTAAAGAGCCTGTAAAAAATTCTGTATTATCATTCGGCAAATAGGCAGAAGTAATGGTTGTACCCCATTCATATTTTCCGTGATCTGCTTTTACTTTGCCATTAATAATCTCAAAGAAATTCGTTAGCGCAACATGATCACGACTTAAGAAAGCAATTTTTTGTCCTTTTACAATATCAAAATTCAGATTGCTGAATAATACTTTACCATCAATGCTTTTTGATAATTTTTCTACATTTAGAATTTGATTACCAACTTCTCTTTCAGGTTTAAATATAATACCAGGATATTTTCTGTTGCTTGCAGTGATATCTTCAAACACTAATTTATCCAATGCTTTTTTACGGGAAGTTGCCTGTTTGGATTTAGAAGCATTAGCACTAAAGCGCGCAATAAATTCTAATAGATCCTTTTTCTTTTCTTCCTGCTTTTTATTTTTATCAGATGCTTGTCTTGCTGCTAACTGAGAACTCTCGTACCAGAACGAATAGTTACCTGTGTAAATTTTAATTTTCATTTTATCAACGTCAGCCACATGCGTACAAACCGCATCTAAAAAGTGACGATCATGACTCACCACCAATACGATGTTTTCGTAATCTGCTAAAAAATTCTCTAACCAGCTGATCGTTTCCACATCAAGGTTATTGGTAGGCTCATCCAGCAATAAAATATCAGGATTGCCAAATAAAGCCTGCGCCAATAGTACCCTTACTTTAACGTTACCGCCAATATCTTTCATCAGCATCTGATGAATTTCTTCCTTAACACCTAATTCGTTCAAAAAAGTTGCTGCATCGCTTTCGGCCGTATAACCACCCATCTCGCCAAATTCTGCTTCCAGTTCTCCGGCCCTCATTCCATCAGCTTCACTAAAATCGTCTTTTAGATAGATGGCATCTTTTTCAAGCATGGTATCCCACATTTTTTTGTGGCCCATCATTACGGTATGTAATACAGATATTTCGTCAAATTCAAAATGGTTCTGCTTTAGCACGGCCATACGTTCTCCCGGACTAATACTTACCGTTCCTTTATTCGGTTCGATCTCTCCACTTAAGATCTTTAGAAAAGTAGATTTTCCGGCTCCATTAGCACCAATTACGCCATAACAGTTACCCTTTACAAAATTGATGTTTACTTCATCAAACAAAACACGCTTGCCATAAGCCAGCGTTACATTATTTACACTTATCATAATTACTTAAAATGGGCGCAAAGGTAAGAAAGTAAAAACTCAAATCCCAAAATACAAAAAGGCAAAAACAAAGTGAGAAAGGCTATTGAATGGATCTGGATTTTGTTTTTTGAAATTTGCATTTTGGGATTTATACTTTGTATTTTTGCCCAATGTCGATAGTTAATAGCATACAACAAAGTGTAACTGTAAGTTTATCTGCAGTTTTTAATCAATCTTTTACAGAGAAGGATTTTCAGATCAATCAGACCAAACCGGAATTTGAAGGCGATTACACAGTGGTTATGTTTGCCCTGGTTAAATCATTAAAATTATCACCGGAAGCTATTGGCAATCAGTTGGGGGAACATCTTACCACAACATATCCTCAACTTTTTACAAAATTCAATATCATCAAAGGTTTTTTAAACCTTACTGTTTCAGATACTTACTGGACAAGTTTTGTTGAAAAAAATTATACAAACAACAATTTTGGCAAAAAAGAAAAAAATGTCAAAAAAGTGATGGTAGAATATTCTTCTCCCAATACAAACAAGCCTTTGCATCTTGGCCATTTAAGAAATAATTTTTTAGGATGGAGTATTGCTGAGATATTAAAAGCAAATGGATACGATGTTATTAAAACTAGTATTGTAAATGATCGTGGTATTCATATTTGTAAAAGTATGATCGCGTGGCAATTATTTGCAAACGGTGCTACTCCAGAATCTACCCATACAAAAGGAGATCATTTTGTCGGCGATTATTATGTAAAATTTAATGATGAATATAAAAAGCAGGTAGACGCGTTAATTGCTACAGGAAAAACAAAAGATGAGGCCGAAAAAGAAGCGCCGATAATGAAAGCTACACAGCAAATGTTATTGGATTGGGAAGAAGGAAAACCAGATGTAATAGCACTTTGGAAAGAAATGAATAGCTGGGTGTATGAAGGATTTGATGTCACTTATAAAAGAATAGGAAGTGATTTTGCTAAAACATATTATGAAAGCAATACTTATTTATTAGGAAAAGATATTGTGCAACAAGGGCTGGCAAAAAAAGTATTTTTCAAAAAAGAAGATGGAAGCATTTGGATAGATCTGACTGTAGATGGATTGGACGAAAAATTAGTGCAGCGTAAAGATGGTACTTCTGTTTACATGACACAGGATATTGGCCTCGCAGAACTTAAATACGATGAATATAAAATAGACCAAAGCATTTATGTAATTGGCAATGAACAAAACTATCACATGAAAGTGCTGCAACTAATTTGTAAAAAATTAGGAATGTCTTTTGCCGATGGTATTTTTCATTTGAGTTATGGAATGGTGGAACTAACTACAGGAAAGATGAAAAGTCGTGAGGGTACTGTAGTTGATGCTGATGATCTTATTGATGAAATGATAGCTACATCTAAACATCATACCGAAGAGTTGGGCAAGGTGAAGGATTTTACTGACGCCGAATTAAAAGATCTGTACGATACGATCGGATTGGGTGCCATGAAATTTTATTTACTAAGAGTAGACCCTAAAAAAACAATGGTGTTTAATCCTGAAGAGAGTATTGATTTTCATGGATTTACCGGACCGTTTGTTCAATATACTCATGCGAGGATAAAAAGTATTTTAAGAAAAAATGCTGTTAAGACCACCGACGACCGACCATTGACCACCGATGATCTATTAAAATTAGAGAGGGAAGTTATTATTACATTGGAACAATTTCCTTTAGCTATTGAACAAGCTGCAGCTGAACACAATCCGTCAGCCTTGGCTATCTATGTTTTTAATCTGTCCAAAATTTTCAATTCTTTTTATACCGTACACTCAATTGCGAATGCAGAAACAAAAGAGAAAAAACAATTGCGTTTAGCTATAGCTGCTATGACAGCTAATATTATAAAAAGCTCTATGGAATTGCTAGGAATTAATGTACCTGAAAGAATGTAATTACTGTTTGAATGGCATTCCCAAATTATACATTACAAAGCTCCACACATCTACCACTTCTTCAATAGCCTTGCTGGTGGGGATTCCTGCACCATGTCCTGATTTTGTACCGATCCTTATTAATGTTGGATTGGTGCCGTCATTGCATTCCTGTAATCTTGCTGCAAATTTAAAACTATGTGCGGGCACTACTCTATCATCATGATCATTCGTTATCACTAACGTTGCCGGATAGGTGACTCCTTTTTTAATATTTTGTAACGGAGAATATTTATATAGATTTTCGAAATCTTCTTTTTTATCGCTCCTTCCATACTCTACCGCCCAAGCCCAACCTATTGTAAATAAATGATACCGTAACATATCTAATACACCTACCTGAGGTATTGCTACTTTAAATAATTCAGGATGCTGTGTCATACAAGTGCCTACTAACAAACCGCCATTACTACGACCAGACAATGCGATCTTTTTTGGATTGGTATATTTTTTATCCGTTAAGAATTTTACTGCTGCAAATACATCGTTAAATACATTCTGCTTATTTAATAACATTCCTGCTTTGTGCCATTCTTCTCCATATTCATTTCCACCACGTAAATTTATTTGAACATAGATACCACCCTGTTCCAGAAAAAATGCATTGGAAATACTAAAGGCTGGTGTTAGCGGAATATTAAATCCTCCATAACCGTAGATCAGTGTTGGATTATTTCCATCTAATTTCATTCCTCTTTTATAGGTAATAAACATTGGTACAGAAGCACCATCGGCACTCTGGAAAAAAGTTTGCAATGTTAGATAATCATCAGGATTGATTATTACTTTAGGTTTTCTAAACAACTCACTTGTTCCTATAGCGATATTGTAGCGATAAATAGTAGAAGGGCAGTTGAAAGAAGTATAGGAATAAAATAATTCCGTATCCGTTTTGTCTCCACTGAATCCGCTTGCAGTGCCAATAGCGGGTAATCTTATTTCACGAGCGTAATAGCCTTTATAACTGCATTCATATATTTTACTGGCCGCATCTTCGAGATAACTTAAAAACAATTTACCACCTGCCGTCCCAACACTTTCTAATAATTTAGTTCTTGTCGGTATGATCACTTGCCAGTTTTCTTTCGCGGGATTTTTAGGATCGATAGAAACAAGTTGGTAGTTAGGTGCGTCTGCATTCGTTAATACAAACAATCTATCTCCATCATTGTTTACTACGTGCGCTTCTGTATCAAAGCCTTTTATCAACAGAGTAAATGGCGTATTTGTCTTTAGATCTTTTACCCATATTTCACTGCCGCTCGTTCCTTCTGAAGTATTGATAACAAGAAAATTTTCATCTTCTGTTACAAGAGCCGTAATAGTACGCAATGGATGTTCCTTATCTTCAAATATCAATTGATCACTGCTTTGTGGCGTACCTATTTTATGGAAATATAATTTATGATCACGATTTTGTTCAATAAGTTTATTCTGTTCATCCGGCGCAGGATATCTGGAATAATAAAATCCTTCGTCTCCTTTCCATGAAATATCACTGAACTTTATCCATTTAAGTTTGTCTGATAAAATCTTTTTTGTCTGAACATCCATCACATAAGCTTCCTGCCAATCACTACCACTTTGCGATAAAAGATAAGCGCAATATTTTGCAGACTTTGTAA
>Ga0206871_10216_pt2 | contig 13083 bp, 10 predicted proteins | sample Alteio_BWOrgCont_33_FD_152627 | JGI IMG/M metagenome (GOLD analysis project Ga0206871, IMG submission 152627) | Enriched cells from forest soil in Barre Woods Harvard Forest LTER site, Petersham, Massachusetts, United States -... | ecosystem: Environmental > Terrestrial > Soil > Temperate forest >...
GCGCGAACCGGCCTTGCTGCCGGCGAGCTCACCTGCGCGTTCCACGGGAGCGCGCTAAACCATATTGTCGGGCGCCTCGAGCGTTCGGCCGCGATCGATCACGCCGTCGCCGAGTACGCTTTCGCTAGCGACCGGCAGCACCTTATGGCCGAGAGGAATTAGCGTACCTCATCTCTTAACATCCATTGAAAGAAATGCGACCTTGAGGACGAACAAAAACGATGCGGTCGAAGAGACTGCAAGTTATGGTCCGAGGAACTCGTTCATTACATCCACGACTTGAAGTTAGTATCGCGTCGAGTCTGAGCATGTTGTACTCGGACCAAAGCAGAACCAAGACTCAGCCAGCTAGAAAGTGAGACTGACACATGGCCAAAAAGATATCCGAGATATTCATAGAGACATTAGTGAACGCAGGCGTTAAGCGGGTCTACGGCGTAGTTGGTGATTCGTTAAATGGCCTGACCGAAGTAATCCGTAGAACCAATGGGATTGAATGGCTACATATGAGGCACGAAGAGGTCGCTGCATTTGCCGCCGGTGCGGAGGCCCATCTTACCGGAGAGATCGCCGTCTGTGCAGGCAGCTGCGGACCTGGCAATCTTCACCTCATCAACGGCCTGTTCGATTGTCATCGCAACCGAGTGCCAGTGCTCGCGATCGCGGCTCAGATTCCGAGTCACGAGATTGGAAGCAGCTACTTCCAGGAGACGCGTCCGGACCATCTGTTCAATGATTGCAGCCACTATTGCGAGCTGGTTTCACAACCGGAACAAATGCCGCGCGTGCTGGGCATCGCCATGCGCACGGCGATTACGAAGCGAGGTGTTGCCGTGGTTGTCATTCCCGGCGACCTGGCTCTGCGTGAATGTCCTGCACCCGCGCTTTCCCTCGGGATCAAAGATTCAGCCTCTGTCCTTCGGCCATCCGACAATGAACTGAAGCGGGCCGCTGAGATTCTCAACAACGCCCGTAAAGTCACTATTCTTGGCGGCGCTGGCTGTGAAGGTGCACACGACGAACTCATCGCGGTTGCCGAACGGCTGAAGTCACCGATCGTTCACGCGTTGCGCGGCAAGGAATTCATCGAGTACGACAACCCATATGACGTTGGCATGACGGGGTTGCTCGGGTTCTCTTCCGGCTACCACGCCATGATGAACTGCGATGCTCTGCTAATGCTGGGCACGGATTTCCCGTATCAGCAGTTCTATCCCAAGAATGCCAAAATCATTCAGGTGGATCGTCTCGGTGAACAGATTGGGCGCCGCACCCCAGTCGATCTTGGCCTGATTGGAAATGTAAGGGACACTCTCGAAGCGCTGACGCCGCTGATCGACGGCAAAGCCGACCGTTCCTATCTCGATCTATGCCTCAGTCACTACAAAAGTGCGCGCAAAAGCCTCGATGACCTTGCCACCGGCGAACCGGGTCGGACACCGATTCATCCGCAATACGTAGCGAAGATTCTGGATGAGCTCGCGGCCGAAGATGCGGTGTTCACCTGCGATGTCGGGACACCTACTGTTTGGTCTGCACGCTATCTCCACATGAATGGAAAGCGCAGACTGATTGGCTCTTTCAATCATGGCTCCATGGCAAATGCTCTGCCCCATGCCATCGGCGTGCAGGCAAGCCACCCAGGTAGACAAGTCATTACGCTTTCGGGGGACGGGGGACTGGCGATGCTGCTCGGCGACTTGCTGACGCTTCGGCAGCTCAAACTGCCTGTGAAGCTAGTAGTTTTCAACAATGGCTCGCTCGGCTTTGTGGAACTTGAGATGAAAGCGGCCGGCATCGTCGACTATGGAACGGATCTTGTCAATCCGAACTTTACGAAGCTGGCCGAATCCGCCGATATCTTCGGCGTTCGCGTAGAAAAGCCGGAACAACTGCGTCCAGCTTTGAGCAGTGCGCTCGCACATGACGGACCGGCGTTGGTTGAGGTACTGGTCAACCGGCAGGAGCTCTCGATGCCACCGACGATCAGCCTGGAGCAGGCACTGGGTTTCAGCCTCTACATGATTCGCGCCGTACTCAGCGGACGCGGCGACGAAGTGATCGATCTAGCCAAAACCAATCTTATGCGCTGATGATGCTAACCGAATTCAGGAGGAAAGGAAATGAACGCGCAATTAGCGACAGCCCCGGCAGCAACCCGTCAGGTTTCTCTTTCCGGATTCAACCTGATCAATTCTCCTCGCCTCAACAAGGGAACCGCCTTCACGGATCACGAACGAGACACATTCCACCTTCACGGCTTGTTGCCGCCCCACATTGGAAACCTCGACGAACAGCTTGAGCGGCGACTGCAGGCACTGGATGAACAATCGACCCCCTTCAACAAATACGCCTTTCTCCGTGACATGCAGGATACGAACGAAACGCTCTTCTATGCTCTTTTAGTTCGCAATGTCGAAAAGATGCTGCCTCTGGTGTACACGCCAACTGTAGGCGAGGGTTGCCAGCGCTTCAGCGAAATATGGAGAAAGCCGCGAGGGCTGTTCCTTAGCTATCCGAACAAAGATCGTATCGCGCAGATCCTGAGCCATCGTCGCTACGATGAAATTAAGTGCATCGTGGTCAGCGATGGCGAACGCATCCTGGGGCTCGGCGATCAGGGCGCCGGAGGCATGGGCATCCCAATCGGAAAGATGGCTCTCTATACCGCGCTCGGCGGGATCCATCCCGAGCATTGCCTGCCGATTCTGCTCGATGTGGGAACCGACAACGAAGAAAGATTGAAGACGCCAATTTATATCGGTTGGAGACACCACCGGGTCCGCGGCCAGGACTACGATGACTTCGTAGATGTTTTTGTAAGCAGTGTCAAGAAACGCTGGCCACATATTCTGCTGCAGTGGGAAGACTTCGCCGGTTCAAATGCGGGTCGATTCCTGGAGCGCTACCGGAACCAGCTCTGCACCTTCAACGACGATATTCAAGGTACTGCGGCTATAGCAGCAACGACCTTAATCTCCGCGATCAACGTCACGGGTGTTCCGCTTGAGCAGCAGAAGATCGTGGTAGTCGGCTTCGGAAGCGCAGGGTTAGGCATTACCAACCTGCTGGCGCAGTTCGTTCAGGACAAAGGCGTCTCGGCAGAGGAAGCACGCGCTCGATTTTACGCGATCGATCGCTATGGCCTTATTACGGAAAATGGCAAGGACGTCCGACCCGAACAGCGACCCTATGCGCGCAAAGAACAGGAAGTGCAGGGTTGGAGGGGATCGAACGGAGAGATTACTCTCCTCGATGTGGTCCGCAACGCGAAGCCCTCGGTCCTTATAGGCGTGTCTGGTCAAACGGGAGCCTTTACGCCGGAAGCAGTGCGCGAAATGGCGAAGCATACAGCTCGTCCCGTCATTTTTCCATTGTCGAATCCGACCTCCCGGAGCGAAGCCACTCCACAGGACCTGATGGACTGGACGGAAGGTCGCGCGCTGATCGGCACAGGCAGCCCATTCGAACCAGTGAATCTGAACGGTAAGAAGGTGAAGATCGCACAGACGAATAACTCGTACATCTTTCCTGGGCTTGCTCTTGGAATCGTTGCCTCAAGAGCCAGATACGTAACCGACACAATGGTGAAAGCCGCAGCCACGGAATTGATACGTCATCTGCCCACGCAGAAAGATAAGGAAGGAAGCCTTCTTCCGCCAATCTCGGAGGCGCGCAACATCGGCAGGGTGATTGCACAGGCGGTGGGAAGACAGGCAATTCAAGATGGACAGGCTCAGGTTGCTGACGAAGATGCCCTGAGTCGCGAGTTGGAAGCGAATATCTGGGAGCCAGTCTACGAGCAGTACGAACTTCAAGGGTGAATTTCCCGGCAGAGCATGATCAAAACAGGGGAGGTCCTCAGATGGCGATTAGCGAGACAGCAGCCAATACCTTTCGTGTTGAAGAGGACGCCTTGGGAGATGTCCGGGTTCCGTCGGAGCATCTATGGGGCGCACAGACTCAGCGATCGCATATAAATTTCGCAATTGGCGTTGAACGCTTTCGTTGGGGCCGCCCCGTTGTTCGCGCACTCGGCATCCTGAAAAAATCCGCTGCCCTCGCCAATGGTGATCTCGGCCAACTTCCTGAAGAAAAGGTCGATCTCATCGTTCGTGCTGCGCAGGAAGTCATCGATGGCCGTTGGGATGGGGAGTTTCCCTTGGTCGTTTTCCAGACCGGCTCTGGCACGCAGACCAACATGAACGCCAACGAGGTGATCGCCAACCGCGCGATTCAACTCGCCGGCGGCATGGTCGGCTCGAAGAAGCCGATTCATCCCAACGACGATGTGAATCACAGCCAATCGTCGAACGACACTTTTCCAACTGCGATGCATATCGCAACAGTCGAGGCAGTCACAACGCTTCTGATTCCTGCCGTAAGCGAACTCCGCAACGTGCTGGATGCAAAAGCGCAGGCCTATCGTGACATCGTCATGATAGGGCGGACTCATCTTCAGGACGCGACGCCGCTGACGGTCGGGCAGATGATCTCTGGTTGGGTTGCGCAACTCGACCAGGCGCTCGATACGATTCGCCAAGCTCTCCCGTTGATCTACGAGTTGGCGATCGGAGGTACAGCCGTCGGCACGGGCCTCAATGCCCATCCCCGTTTCGGTGAGGTTACAGCACGGCGCATTGCTGAAGCGACAGGCAAACCCTTCGTTTCGGCTCCCAACAAATTCGCGGCGCTCTCGGCGCACGATGGCATGGTCACTGTGAGCGGAACTCTTCGTACACTTGCGGGCGCGCTGACGAAGATCGCCAACGATGTTCGCTGGTACGCCAGTGGTCCACGAGCGGGATTAGGTGAACTCAAAATTCCGGAAAATGAACCGGGCTCATCGATCATGCCAGGAAAGGTCAATCCGACGCAGTGCGAAGCCCTCACCATGGTCGCGGTCCAGGTCTTCGGAAACGACCATGCGGTGGCCTTCGCAGGATCACAAGGCAACTTCCAACTTAATGTCTACAAGCCCGTCATGTTGCACAATGTTCTTACCTCTATCGAACTCCTCGCTGATGCATGCCGCTCCTTCATCGAACATTGTGCCAAGGGAATCGAGCCGAACGACAAACGTATTAGGGAACATCTCGACAATTCGCTCATGCTAGTCACCGCCCTCAATCCACACATTGGATATGAGAAGTCGGCGAAGATCTCACTCACGGCTTACCGGGAAGACATAAGCCTGCGAGAAGCCGCTCTCAAACTCGGCTTTCTCACAGCCGAGCAGTTCGATTTATGGGTGCGACCAAAGGACATGACCCATCCGCTGGAACAAAGCTCATCGAACAAGGGATGAGTCTTGTTGGAGTTCCGGCGGGGTGTGCTACCGCTGCTACTGCTGGAGCATTGCCCGTGACTGGTTCGAGCGTTCCTCCCGGTACACGACGAACTCTCCGTCTTTACGCAGGGACCGAACGAATATCCAGAGCGCTCCACAATGATGGCCCTCCGCGTCTACATGCGGCTCCCTTATTCTTGAAATCCGCCGCAACCTGCGCAATACCTTGCGCGGTCCGCCATTGAAAGCGATTTTAGAGTGTGATTCCGATGGGAATCAACCGAGCGACGGACTCTAGGCGGCAACTGCTCTGGACGGGATCAACCAACTGTTTCTAACAGTTCAATCTGCTCATTAAGCCAAATTCCGAGTTCGGCAGAGGTCCGTCAGTTTTACAACGGGAGATCGCACCATAAAGCGATTCAAAATGAATCACGATAGATCCATCGTCGGCAATTCAGGATCCATCTCGCCCGCATCTTGCGCCTGGGACACGACAACAGCGACTCGGCAAGTAGCCCGTCCAGATGCTGCGAAATCCGATGTTCGGCGAGTCCGGAGTAAACAGGAGCAGAACACCCAACGACTTCGGGTACAGGTTCGGGTACAGACGTCAGTTCGCCCTAATTTCCGCAAGCTACGCTAAATTACAGGTGGGAATGGGTTTAGCCGGTTCGCTAATTTACGCTGGATTACGCTTATTTATCATAGACTTACGGTATTCTCAGGAAACTCAAAATCCGTCGAAGGCAACTTCGTGGGGGTTCAAGCCCCCCTTCCGGCACCATAATAAGCTAATTATTTTCAATAACTTAAAGGCGATGCCCAGGAGGTCTGTGGCGCCCGAATCATCCCCGTGCAGTACAAATACGGTACAGTGAGCATCTCATTTATTTTCATATACTTATATTATTCATGCGCCCTTGGCGGTTCGCTAGGCTATCCCTCGCTAATCTTGTATATGCCTAAATTACGGAGTGCGCAGCGGATAATCGGTCCGCTAGAGAGACATTTCCTGCGCCCTGTGGATTTGGAACGGAATAAACGAGTGGGGTCGGGAAGAGAATTGCGGGGACCTACCGCTAAGTCGACGTCAACTCGCCAACCATGGAGGGTTGAGTGCGATCAGGGCTGAGTTTGTCCGCCATCCTGACTAAGCCTGCAAAAGAGTCGGCTTGCATCTTTCGCATAATATGTCCTCGATGCAACTGAACGGTCCACTCGGTGATCCCCAACTCAAATGCCACTTGTTTGTTTAGTAGACCGCTCGCCAGCAGCGGCAGCACCTCTCGCTCTCTGGGCGTCAAAGATTCATATCGGGCAACTAAGAAGGCACGTTCGGCATCCTCCCGATGATTGACGAGATTCTGCTGCAATGCCCGTTCCACCGAGCAAAGCAACGCAGCTTCATCAACAGGTTTTGTGAAGAAGTCACTCGCACCTTCCTTCATCGCTCTTACTGCCAATGGAATGTCGCCACGGCCGGTGATGAAGATGATCGGTATGCGGCATCGTTCGATCTTAAGGTTCGCTTGAAGCTCGATACCAGACATGCCTGGCATGCGAATGTCGGCAATCAAGCATGCGGCCGTGTGCCTGGCTGCGGAATTCAGGAACTGCTCTGCGGAGTCGAAGCAGAGAGTGCACATTCCCCCTGATTCGATCAGGTCTCGTAGTGCACTTTGAACCGACTTGTCATCATCGAGAATTGCCAGAAGGCTTGAGGTCTGCTCGTTATTCATAAGCACAAGGTAACTCTCTCCAAAAAGGCAGCGCAATCGGATCATAGTCGAGAAAACTACTACTCAGGTGGTAGTCGATTAGAACTGGAGGAGGACGAATATAGCCCTCTGTCTAGAGGGAAAACCCCACGCTATCTAGGAAGGGAACATTAGAGCTTGTCTGTCATGCGCACCAATTCAATTAGTGATTCCGCTTGCATCTTCCGCATTACATTGCCTCGATGGATTTTCACAGTAGCTTCGCTCGCCCCGATTTCTGAGGCAATCTGCTTATTGAGCATCCCAGATACTACGAGGCCCATGACCTCCCGCTCTCGCGCAGTCAACGCCTGATACCGTCGATGCAGTTCGTGGGCCTCGGCCTGTTGTTCTCGCTCCGCACGGTCACGCTGGAGAGCCTGCTGAATCGCGTCCAGCAAATCCTGGTCCCGAAAGGGCTTCGTCAAAAATTCCACGGCACCCGATTTCAGTGCCCGAACGGACATGGGAACGTCTCCGTGCGCGGTAATAAAGATGATGGGTATTTGCGCACCAAGTTCGATGAGCCGTCGCTGAAAATCGAGTCCACTCATCTGGGGAAGTCTCACGTCCAAAACCAGGCAACTTGGCTCAGAACTGCGCTGTCTGCGCAGAAACTCTTCACCAGTCGAGAAGGACTCGGCATGGAGGCCTACGGATTCGACGAGGTCCTGGACGGCCTGCCGCATACCGTGATCGTCATCGATGATGTAGACCGTGGAAACGGCTGCAGATTTCATATCTGAGCCTCGGTTTCCCCTGGAAGGGTGAAATGGAAAGTCGCGCCGGGCCCCTGATTGGGATTTGCCCATACCCTCCCTCCGTAAGACTCCACAATCGATCGGGTTATAGTCAGACCCATACCCGTCCCTTGTGGTTTCGTCGTATGAAAAGGGTCAAAGATCCGTTCAATATTCTCCGCAACTAGACCCACCCCGGTATCGCTAACCGAAGTCACAACCAGACCGTTCGAATCGATTCTCGCCTTGATCGTCATCTCGCCTCCAGCATCTTTCATGGCTTCGATCGCGTTTAGCATCAAGTTCATGAGAATCTGCTGAAGTTGCACGCGGCTGGCAAAAAGTCTGGGCAGACATAAGTCAATTTCTTGATGGGTCGCAATGGCATATCGCTCCGCTTCAGCTCTCAGCAGAATAGTCATCTCTCCAATAATTTCCTTGAGATCGACGCTTTGGCGTTTGGTAGGAATGCCAGTTCTGTAGAAGGATTGCAAACTACTGATTACATCGGCCGCGCGGTTCGCGTCTTGCTCAATCCTGGCTGCTGCTGCGCGCGCTCTATCGAGGTCGGGTGGCTCATGTGCCAGCCAACGTAAGAGGGCGTTTGCGCTTGTAATCGAAGCGGCGATTGGCTGTTTAATCTCATGCGCTAAGGCAGCAGCCAACTCCCCCATCATATTCACTCGGTTGGTGTGTGCGACTTCAGCCTCTAATTGTCGCAGTCTTTCGCGTTCTTCCTCGGCGCGCTTTTGGTCTGTAATATCCATCGTGATGCCAAAGTACTCATCGGCTTCCTGAGAGGAGCTGTGGTGTCCGATGCCACGCAGACGTCTGATGGCGCCATCAGTGCGGCGAATCCGAAACTCGACGTCAAAATCCTCACCTGCGCTGATTGCACCTTCGAGCTTTGCCCTGACCGCTGGTTCATCCTCCGGCAGAATCGTCCCGTAAAAAGACTCGAATGGAATTGCACCTTGGCTGGGATCGAAGCCGTACATACGAGCATTTTCTTCCGATGAATGGAATATCTGCTTGGTAACCAGGTTGCATGCCCAACTGCCAACATGAGTCAAACTTTGCGCTTCTGTTAAATATGCGTTGCTTTGCTGGAGAGCCTTCGAAAGGGCCTCGCGCTCTTGCTCCACAAGCTTTCGATCCGTTATATCGATCGTGATGCCGAAGTAATCGCCAAGGTCCTGACCGGGGTTGTGGTGTCCAATGCCACGCAGAAACCTGATAGCACCATCGGCACGTCGAATTCTGTATTCAAGATCGAAATCCTCGCCAGCACGTATCGCATTCTCGAGTTTTGCCCTGAGAGCCGGTTCATCTTCGGCCAGAATCGCTCTGTAATGGAGATCGAATGGATTCGTGTCTTGGCTGACGTCAAAACCGTAGAGGCGATTGTTCTCTTCTGATGAATGGAATACCTGCCGCGTGACCAAATTGCTCGCCCAACTGCCGGCATGAGCCAGCGTTTGCGCTTCCGCCAGGTACTGCTGTTCCCGTCGCAGCTCCTGGGTCAACAGCTCATGTGCTGTGACGTCTATTGTCGTACCGTGATACCCCTGAAAGGCTCCATCGTCCACTACCGGAATTCCCACACAACGAACGTACCGGATCTCCCCATCGGGGCGAACTATCCGGATCGTCATATCGCAGTTGCAGTGCTGCTCATGCATCCTCTCTAATGTTTCGGTCAAGGAGGCGCGGTCCTGGGGATGGACGGCAGCAAAGAATTGCTGAAGCTTCGGAGCCCCATTTGTCGGGTCAAAACCGAAGATCTTGTAGACTTCGTCAGACCAATAGATGTCTAAATCGTCTGACCAATGAATACCTAAATCGCGTGATGCCCAACTCCCCATATGAGCGAGTCGCTGGCCTTCGCTCAGGTAGAACTGGCTTCGTTGCAGGGCTTGGTCCGCGAGCTTGCGCTCAGTGATGTCTTGACCGGTGCCAAACATCTCATACGCTCTACCGAAGGCATCTCTCTTTACGGTTCCGAGGCCTAAGATATAGCGGACCTCGCCGTCGGGAAGAACGATACGATGTTCCGCCTTAGCATGTGTTCCGTTACGAACAGTTTCCTCGGCTTCCTTGGCGACCCGTTCGCGATCGTCAGGGTGAATCCGTTCGAAGATCAACGCTGCGTCAAACGGGCCTTTCTGGGGTGGGATCGCGTAAATGCGGCAAAGTTCATCAGAATACGTAACGCGATTCTTGATGAGATCCCATTCGTAGTGCCCGATGTGAGCTAATCTCTGAGCTTCCTCAAGCCTCGCATTGCTTTGCTGCAGGGCGCTCGCCAACGCCTGGCGTTCATCTTCTGCACGTTTCCGGTCAGTAATGTCGCTCACGATACCAATGTACTCGCGAATGCCAGGACCGTGACTGCCGGCATGTGCGACCACATGGAGGTATCTAATATCGCCGTCAGGCATCAGCAGCCGGTGCTCAAAATCAAGGTCCATCCCATCCCGGGCTGCCCGATCTCTGAGGTCTAAGAACCGCTCTCGATCCTCGGGATGAACCCTGTCGAAAACTAGATCCACCGAGGGATGCGTATCTCGCGTAAACCCCAGGATTCTATATGTTTCGTCTGACCACTCGAGCGTATTGCTGCCGACATGCCACGCGAAGATTCCGGAATGGCTCAGTCTTTGCGCCTCAGCCAGATACTGCCAACGCCGCTGCAACTCTTGCTGCCCACCGCCCACGTCGCTACACCTCGCTCGTTCGCTCAACCCTAAAATGCTGCGCCGAATCGATCGCTTCTGATGCGTGACTCAGATGTCGGCCAGGGTATTGAGAAAGTCGAACATCTTACGTGCGGCCTTTCGCTGCGGTATGCGTGCCGCGAATCGATCCAACCATCTTCCGAATCTGACTATTCTCGAAAACAGGACCTTGCTCATTCTGGGATAGAACTACTTCGACCATAGCTCTCGCTAAATCATCTGCAGGAATGACTTGATTCGGGAAAAGAGTCCGAAACACGGGATAAACCGCGCGCAAGACTCTGTACCCAAGATTCGGCTCCTTGCGGGGCTCCACAGGGTAAATGTATGCAGGTCGGAATATATAGACATGGGAGAATCCGGTCGTAAGCAACGCAGTTTCAGCCTCGCCCTTGTAGCGTGCAAAGGCCATTCGACTACGGCCACTTTGGTCGGCACCACTACCACTGAGGAACGAAAACGCGGAATCAGGACTACTTAGGTGGAGAACTCTTGCAAATTCAATTGGGTAAACAACGGTAACTTGACGCAGTTGCGTGTCTGAAACCGCCCCCGTATACACTCCCAGGCAAAAGATCGCCGCGTCTTGGCCGGAAAGCGGCTCAGCAAGCGCGGAGCAATTGCTGAAGTCCTGATGGATGACCTCGTTTAGCTTGGGGTGAGAGATTCCAAGTGGGCGCCGCCCGATAGCCATGACCGAGATGACGGCAGAATCCTCAAGCGCAAACCGAAGGGCGTATCCGCCGACCATCCCCGTTGCGCCGACAATCACGAGACGCTTTTTTTTCGGCATCGGAGTGTCCATCTATCGCCTCCTAGTGTCGCAAGGGTGCTCACAGAGCCCGTTCGGCTAGTCGCTGTCATGATAGGTTGCGTTCTTCCAACCAGTCCACATAAAGCAGACGCTCAGCAAAGAGCCAAGCTCCGTCCGTCTTTGCAAACGTATCGAGGTAGCGAAGCGACGCAAGCATCAGACGTCGCTTCTTATCTTTCATGAACACATGATGCGCCAAGCAGTAAGCTTCCCCCGTCCCCCGGTTAGCCTCCAAAGTGAAGATCGTGCTCTGGCCAACGAAGTGAGTGGTCGCGTCATACTGGTTTAGATCCGCGAATACCGGAGCGAGCGCCTCGCGCGAATGCAGCTCTTGTGCTGGCGTCGGATCCTTCGCATTCATATACACCACGAAGTGCATGTCCGCAGTGAAGAGTGCCATCTGACCTTTTGCATCACGACGGTCAGCACAATGCGCGTACGCCTCGACGAGCTCTCGGATGGCAAGGCGATCCGCTGCTTCTTCGGGGGAGATGGACAAATGTTTGCTCACACGATTTCTCCTTTTCATCCGCTTCAGACGACTTAGCTACTCCAGAATTGCGCGCGGCTCAAGAAAAGCCTCGATTCCGAATGCTCCGAATTCGCGACCTACACCCGAGAGCTTGAAACCTCCCCAAGGCGCCTGAGGATCGTCCAGCATCCCATTGATTGCTACGCGTCCAGCAAGTATCTGTGAAGCCACCCGGCGTGTCCGTTGGAGATCGTTCCCGCTTACGAAGGCATGGAGACCGTATCGGGAATCGTTTGCGATTTTGATCGCTTCTTCCTCGGAGTCGTACGCAATAACACTCAGCACAGGTCCGAATATCTCTTCCTGAGCAAGCGTCATGTCGTTCGTCACATTGACGAAAATTGTTGGCTTCACGAAGTTGCCGGCTTCAAGGCCCTCCGGGTGTCCCTCGCCTCCGACCAGTACTTCTGCGCCTTCCTCAATCCCTTTCCGGATGTGCGACTCCACTCTCTCGTACTGCGTCCGCGTCACCATCGGACCGATGGCCGTATCATTATCATTAGGATCGCCAACGAGCATGTTGGCCATGACGGCCACGATTCGCTGTTTGATCTCCCCAAGCCGGCTGCGCGGAACAAGAAGCCGCGTCCCCGCCGCACATGCCTGGCCGCTGTTCAGGAACGCAATGGCAAGTGCTCTCGGGATCGCCTCGTCAAGATTGACATCGTCAAGCAGTATGATTTGCCACCCAGTTCGAGCGTGACGCGCTTCATCGTCGCAGCTCCCTCTCGCATGATCTGCTGACCGACCGCAACCGACCCCGTAAACGAGATCTTGGCCACATCTGGATTCCTGACAAGTTCGGCTCCCACCGTGCTGCCCAAACCAGTCACAACATTAAAAACGCCCCGTGGGAGCTTCGCTTCGTGCACGCACTCGAGCAGAACCTGCGTTTGAAACGAACTCAACTCACTGGGCTTCACGACCACCGTGCAACCCGCAGCCAGCGCGGAAGCAGTCTTGAGACAGATGAACAAAGCGTTTGAGTTCCAGGCCGTTATCAAGCCTGCAACCCCAACCGGCGTAAGATAAACAGTCGTCTTATTCCACGTGCGAACGAGTAGCAGTTCTTGGAGTGCCTTCTCCGCATGGAAAAACGAATCGGCAGCCATTTGAACAATCAACTTCGAGAAGTGGTGAACGCCCCCATATTCTTCGACCATTGCGGCCGTAAGGTCAGGAATCCGAGCGGTCACTACTTCTTGCAAC
>Ga0206871_10252_pt1 | contig 13023 bp, 12 predicted proteins | sample Alteio_BWOrgCont_33_FD_152627 | JGI IMG/M metagenome (GOLD analysis project Ga0206871, IMG submission 152627) | Enriched cells from forest soil in Barre Woods Harvard Forest LTER site, Petersham, Massachusetts, United States -... | ecosystem: Environmental > Terrestrial > Soil > Temperate forest >...
CTTCCCATATTTCGATCTGGGCATCCCCGACCAGTTCCGCGTCGATCTGTGGGTGCAGGACTTCAAAAACGACGTCAAGAACGGCACGGTGCCTTCGATGGAACAGCTGTGGATCATGTGCGACCACACCACCGGCCCGCCGACCTCACAGGCCGAACAAGCGGATAACGACCTTGCCGTTGGACGCATTATCGACTACATCAGCCACAGCCCAGTCTGGTCCTCGTCGGCGATCTTCATCGAGGAAGACGACGCGCAGAATGGCGTCGACCACGTTGACGGTCATCGCAGCCCGGGTTACATCGTCAGCCCATACGCCGTGCAGAACGGACCCACGCAACACTACTACTACACGCAGGTCAACATGACTCGGACGATCGAGCAAATCCTCGGTCTGACGCCCATGAACCAGTTCGACCTCGTCGCCTCGCCGATGAGGACAGCTTTCACCAACAACCCTCCCACGAACAACTTCAAGCCCTGGACGCACGTGAAGAACCAGATCCCGCTGAACCAGGGTGTCGGAGAGAAGGAAGCCAACACCAAGGGCAGCGCTACGATCAAGGCCCTGAGGGCGGCTTGGCAGCAGAAGAAGGAGGAGATCTTCGCCGGCAAGCTGACCAAGCCCGATGCCGAAGACCCGGACACCGTTGGTCATCTGAACTGGTACGAGGCCACCGGCTTTACGCGGCCCTATCCCGGTGAGAGCACGGTTCGTCCGCCGACCGACTTCAACAATCCTGCACCTGCCGGGGACGACGACGGGGACGGAGACGAATAAAACACGTTCCGATTGCAACACCACCCTCTCCCCGATTCTCGGGGAGAGGTTTTTTTGTTTCATGCCTCAAGGCAAAGTCAGGTCGCGGACATCGACTGCAGACGTGGTCCCGCCAATTCTCAAAACGTGTAATGGCCTGGTTGCAACAGTTGACCTTGGACTGTCAGTTAACGGATAATGGCGGCCTTCTCAAGGAGGTCGTCATGAAACGGCCCCGCAAGTCCGCTAGCCTCTCCCAGTCAGTCCACGATCGTCTCAACATGTATGCGTTGGCGGCCAGTGCAGCGGGAGTGACCCTGCTGGCGTTAGCGCCTCCCAGCGAGGCAGAGATCATTTACACCAAGGCCTACCATGTCATCCCAAAGGGCGGTCACCACAATCTCGACCTCAACCACGACGGGAAAACCGACTTCAGTTTTGTAGATCGGTTTAGCTGTACCGAAGATTTCTGTCCCAATGCTCTCTCGGTAAACCCGATTGGGGAGAACGGTGTGGAGGGACGGCAGGGATTTCTTGAAAAATGGGCATATGCACTCCCCCAAGGAGCGCACATCGGCCCCAGGCATCCGTTTTCCGGTCAAGTAATGGCCAGTTCAGACGCGGGTTATCTTGGTTCGTGGGTCAACGTCACCAACCGCTATCTTGGGTTTAAGTTCAAGATTCGCGGAGCAACGCATTATGGTTGGGCGCGGCTCGATGTTAGCGTTACCAATGGGATCGTTGTCGGCACTCTGACTGGTTACGCCTACGAAACCATCCCCAACGAGCCAATTATCGCGGGCAAAACCAAGGGGCCGGATGTCGTCACTGTGCATTCCGGCAGTCTCGGAGTGTTGGCAGCGGGAAGAAAGTAGTAGGGAGGCCGCCGCGTATACCACTTGTGGTTCGCGTAGCTGTCGCAACCATCTCGCAGGATTTTGAGCGCGTCGCACGCAACAACTTGTGAAACAGGATCGCCAAGAACCCACCGAGAAGGGCAGCCAACAGCACTATCCACAACCGCATGGGCATGTTTGCTAACCGCAGTCCTCGCCACGATGGATGTGTCGCAACGCCCTCGACCTGATTCTTAATTCGATGTTTGCTCACCATAGAATTATCCACGAACGGCACCCCTTGTGGCGGATGATTGTTGCAAAATCCCGATTACACGCATTGAGGGGTTTTGAGTGCTATGGATGTTAAGGCGAGCAACTTTCTGCCCCAACGCCCCTAATGTGCTTGGCGTCATTGGAAACTTCGATCTTGAGATTCAAGCTCTACCGACCGCAATGTGATGACGAGTCAGCCTAGAAGGTAAACCGTGCGGAGAACTGCAGCACTCGTGGAAGGCCGTTTGGGCTGATTTCCTGCAGCGTGCCAAAATTGCCCGGTCCTGAGTTGGGTACCAGATAGCAGGTCTGCTTCAGGGTTGCGCCGTCGCCGCAGTTGGTCCCAATCGGATTGTATTGCAGTTGGTTGACCCCGTCGCCGTTCTGCACGTAGTAGTTGGCGTGATTGAACACATTGAAAGCCTGCACCTGGAATTGCAATTCCTTACCTTCTTTGATTGCAAAGCTGCGGGCGAGTCCAACGTCGATCCTTTCCAGCCACGGGCCGTAGAAAGAATTCAGGCCAATCCCCGGTGTTGGGCCGCCGCCATTGATGCCGCCCGCGGTGTTCGCCGTGTCCTGGTTGAAGGCGGTGTCGTTCAGGTTGTCATTGGCGCCGTTGCAATTGCCGAATGACAACGTCGAACTGGTGCATGCGGGACTCAACAACCCTGCGTACGGGCGACCGGAAGAAAAATCCATGACCGTGCTCAGTGTCCAACCCGAAAGCAACGCCCGCCCCTTGTCAGAACTCGTCAGTGTTTCCAGCCGGGGCCGGTAAACCGCCGCAAGGCTGATCCGATGCCGCTGATCTAACAGCGAGGGAGCATGGGTATTGCTGAAGTCGAACTGATTGTTGAAGTCCATGCCATCCAGCATGTTGCTCTTGGCGTAGGTGTAGGCAAATTGCAACGATAGGCCTCGCGACATGCGGCGCTGCAACTGCACGAAGAACGAGTTGTAGTAGTTTTGCGCCGGGCTGATCAGCTCGTTGATCTGGCCAAGATTGGGATTGATACGGCCTTCAGTCAGGAGGCCGTTATCCATATTCGGCAGGGTAATGGACTGGCCGCTGCACGGCGCCGTAGTTGTACTGGGAGGGCAGACGATGTACGTCGTCGTACCTTGCAACGGCTCCAGGTTCGCGTCGTAGGCGCTGCCCGAAAAGATGTGCACCCCGTGATTCCACATGGTGCCAATACTCACAGTTGTGTTCTCGGAAAGCTCGCGCTCAATCTGCAAACTCGCTTGCAATATATAGGGCACCCGAAACTGCGGAGAAACCAGAGAAATGTCGGGAGAAGCCCCAAACAGAGGAGAGTTACCAGGGAGGATGGCCGGGAAGGTTGGGACTTGTTGGTTCGGCGAACCTCCGTCGTAACTGGCACTCACCTCCGACTGCTGTGAAGCCAGACCGTTCGAGATCACTGCATTCCGATAGTTCAGCCCATTCATGTTGTCATAGAATTGCCCGAATCCTCCGCGCACGACCGTCTTCGATGCAGGCTGCCAGGCAAATCCGAGGCGAGGCGCCAAGCGTAGAAACTGATTGGGATACTGTCCGGTGAGTGGAAACGCGGGATTTTCCGCCGGCTGCGGGTAAACCTGGAAGTCTTCGCGCAAACCCATTTCTATCGTCAGCTGCGGCAAAGCCCGGAATGTGTCCTGCACATAGAATCCGTAGTACGGCACCGAGAAAGAAAAGGTCGGCTTTCCCGATGCCTGACTGAACGTGATGTATTGGCCAAGGGCGAAGGCCTCCAGGTTGGGAAATTCATAAAGGCCTAGCGGCGAGCCGAAATCGATCGCCTCATTTGGGTCCGCGCCACCGTCGTTGGTGTCCGCATCCCAAGAGCGGTTCCAATCGAAGCCGAATTGCAAAGTGTGTTTGCCAATCACGTAGTCAATACGGTCGGCCAGGGAGTACTGCTTTTCAAATACCCTCCCCACCGAGAAAGGTGCGTTGCCTAGAATGAAGGCGGCGGGACTGTCCAGAACCACGGTCGGCGTGTTCGGCGCAAGACCGGTCGGGGTCGAGATCTCATTGTCCTGTGAAGTGCTCACGTGAAATTCGTTCAGCAGGTGGGAAGAGAGCGTGTGTGTCCATCCCACGCTGGCCTGAAAGGTATGCACATAAGCGTTGGCCAGCGTCTGCGTCCCATAATTCCCCACAGTAGGGTCGGTAATGACACCTCCGGGCGAATCGAAGTGGTTTAAATTCAAGCTGAAGAACAGAGCATCGCGTGACGTGGGCTGATAGTCCAGCCGGGGCGTGAGCACCCAATCATTTTCCTTTCTTGCTTTAGTGCCGAGGTTGGAGTTGAGCGCGTTCACCACATTTGAAACTTGCTGGAGGTATACCGGATTGCTTGGATCGGGAGCGGTGTCGGCCCCTGGGACGGGCAAGGGTCCGTTTGGTGCTGGTAGCGTTGTCCCGGCCGGGATGCCAAAGTTCGCGCTCAAGAAACCAGGTAAGTTCGCGGGCGTCGTCGCTAACGCCGTGTTAATAACAGAAATCGGGTTGTTTCGCAGTTGCTGCTCGTAATCCACGAAGAACCATAGACGGTTGCGAATGATCGGTCCACCCACTCCGGCCCCGAATTGCTGCAAAGCATCTTCCGGTTTCGGAATGCCGGCGGCATTGTCGAGGGCGTCGTTGGCTCCGGTCGCGGAGTTCCGGTTGTAATAGAATGCGCTGCCGTGGAACGCGTTGCTTCCTGACCGCGTCACCGCATTGACGAACCCCGCTCCACCCCCGTAGACGGCCGAATATGGGCTTACCGAGACTTGAAACTCCTCAATGGCGTCCTCCCCATACAGGTAAGGAATGCGATTCCGGCCCACGATGTCAGCGAAGTAATTGTTGGTCGCATTGCTTCCGTCGACGGTGAAAGCATTGGAGCCATTTCCATTGGCGTATCCCGAGTCTTCGCCACCTTGTTGTCCAGCAACGCTCACCAGACCGGTGTCGCCGTCGTAGCTGGTGTTCGGCGTCAGTACCATGAAGTCGGTGTACTTGCGTCCATTGAGCGGTAAGTCCTGCGTGAACGAGCGGTCCAACACCGTACTGGCAGAGGCTTCCTCCGGCCGCAACAACGGCGTGGTTCCGGCTACTTTAATCGTGTCTCCGCTGGCGCCCACTTGTAGCTTAATATCGAGCGACGTGGTATTTCCTACCTGCACCCGCACCAGAGCCTGGACATCGCGAAAACCTTTGCGCGTTGCAGCGATGGAATAAAATCCCGGCGTGAGCACCGGAAAGCGGTAAAGTCCGGTCTGATTTGTCTCGGCAGACTGGGACAAGCCAGTCTGCAGGTTCTGCACAGCCAACGACGCTCCCGCCACTACCGCTCCACTTTGGTCTGTAATCCGTCCGCCAAGCGCCCCAGTCAGTACAACGTTCTGAGCTGCTAGCTGGGCCATGCCTGCTAAGACGAATAATGCGGCGAGGACCAGCCGCGTTGTGAGCAGGCCTGGTGTTGCGATGAATACACGGAACCTTTTCGTTCTTGAGTTGATTTTCATGGACGCAATCTCGTATTGCTACTGCCCTGAACGCTGACAAGAACTTCAAGAGATCCCACGCGGCGACACGTAATCAGCGACCCTAATGTGCACAAGTTACGGGAAGTTGATGCGGATGTTAATTTTGGGTGAAAAGCAGACTGGCGTCATCGCCCTTACGGAACCCCCAGTTACACCCGCGGCGTACTGCAGACATTCTGAGCGATCGAGAGGGGCAACCAAAGTCGTTGATCAATCATCTGCCTCAAAAGGGAGGGTTCTCGTTGGTTATCCGGCGCGCGTGGACTAACGCAAAATGGGTGCCCTCGTGTTCGGCCTTCGTCGGTCTAGCGCTAGTTGTTCTTTTGCTGACGCGTGTCGCTCCCGGCAGCATCCCGCATGTATCGTCGAATAGCCCAACCGTCGACTCCAGCCGGCAGCATGGCCCGAAGCCTTGCTTTGATCAAGATGAAGCATATGGCTGCGTTGCGATCGCGGTCTTCTCTCCTGCGATTCCGATCGCGTTTTCGCCCTTGATGCAGGCATCGGATCCGATCGTCCCTCTTGATGCGAGCGGCACTCATTACACTCGACCTCCTCCGCTCGTCTAGCCTTCTCCAATTCGTTTGGCTCGCTAACCAGTATTCCATTTAGCGAATGGTCAACGGCGTTTGGGCTCTCAGCAGAATCGCAAGCCGTTCTGAATTACCGACGAAATCTTGGAGGAATCACACCATGACTGAGAACAATTCCGAAAACTGGAAGGATCTCTGCAATGCCGCAGTGGAGGCGAAGGATCCCAATGAGTTGCTACGAATTATTAACCAACTTTGCCAGGCACTGGATCGAGAAAAGTTGGCGAGGCCGGTCTTGTCGCCGGCCACCAAGTCGAGCAAGAAGGGATTAAGCACCGCTGCTTCCACGCGCGGATAATTCTAACGTGCAGGACAAGGCGGCTCTTGCGTTTCAATAGTCTGCCGAGGCGGCGGTTCGTGCTGCACAGCGCGCACAGGCCACTCCAGTCCTCGCTTCATGCTACATTCTCCTCAGCGGATCTCTTCATTCAGCCGAAACAATGGAACAGCGCCTTATCCTCGTTAATCTGTTGATCAAGCTGGGTGTCGCAGCTGCCGTGGCCAGCGTTCTCGTCCGCTCGGTGGAGTTCAAGTCGCTTCTGTTCAGCGAAAGCCGCGCCCTTAAGCAGCGGATTTATCTGATCCTGTGGATCGGCGTTCCCATGGCTCTGGGGGTGTGGGTCCGCTTCATTCAGACAAGTTTCCTGGCGGGTGATTTATCTTTTGAAACCACCGTGCTGCTCGGGGTTATTGGTGGCCGGTTCACCGGTATGGTGGGAGGCGCGCTCCTCGCACTTCCAGCTCTGTTGCACGGGGAGTGGGCCACTCTGCCTTTCAATCTGATCGTGGGCTTCGTCGCCGGACAACTGCGCACCCTCACTCCGGACCGCGAGGATATCTGGTCGTTCTCTCCGTTTATCGATCTGAGCATCTATCGCATGATCCGCCGCAACTTGCCGACTCCACGGCTGTTCGATTGGCAGATCATGTTCTTCGTGACCATCGTGGCGCTGCGTTTCGTGCAGACCGAGATATCTCACTTCCTGCCCCAGGCAACGTTCAGTCTGGAGAGTCCAAATCTGTGGGTGGAAGCACTGATCTACGCGACTTCGGTGACGGTTATCGGGATCGAATTGAAGATATGGAACAGCGTGCGGCTTCAGATCAAACTCGAAGAACAGGAGCGTCTGCTGTTGCACGCGCGCATGGAAGCGCTGCAAAATCAAATCAACCCTCACTTCCTGTTTAACACGCTGAATTCGGTTTCTTCGCTGGTGCGCTTCGATCCCGATACAGCGCGCGAACTGATCATCAAACTGGCTACGATTCTGCGACGACTATTGAACACCGGCGACGCTTTCGTGCCCCTGCGCGAAGAGCTCGAGTTCATCGACAATTACCTCGACATCGAAGTGGTCCGATTCGGCCGGGATAAGTTACAAGTCAGGAAGGAACTCGAGCCCGCCTCGCTGGATGTGATGGTGCCCAGCATGCTTCTGCAGCCGCTGGTCGAAAACTCGATCAAGCATGGGCTTGCCTCCAAAATTGAGGGCGGCAGCATTTTTCTACGCAGCCGCCTGACTAACTCCCAATTGATCATCGAAGTCGAAGACGACGGCGTAGGCATGGGTGCCGCGAACTTCCTGGAGAAACCCACGGGGCTGGGAGGAACCGGTATCGGCATGGCCAACGTCGCCGAGCGGTTGAAAGTGTTGTATGGGGAAACCGCGCGCATGACCATCGATAGCCACGAAGGGAAAGGTACGTTGATTCGTCTGCGTCTGCCCGTCCTGCAGAGCGAGGGTTCGATTCCGGCGGCACTTTACGAAGAACGTTCCAGCACACGCCGGTAGAATTCTTCATATTGCGGGACAATCTTCGAAGAACAAAACCTGGACTTCGCCACTGCGCGGCAAGCCTTCCCCATTTCCTGCAGTCGGCTCTCGTCGCTCAGCAATTCGATCGAGTATCGCGCCATAGTGTCGACATCTCCGACGTCGGCCAAGTACCCGCTCTTGCCGTGCTCGATCACCTCAGGCACGCCACCCACGCGCGTTGCAATGGGCACGACCTCACACGCCATGGCTTCAAGAGCCGCGAGGCCGAAGGATTCCAGTTCGCTGGGCATGAGGATCAGATCCGCGATGGCGAGCTTTTCGTGCACGTTGTCCTGCTTGCCCAGAAACAAAACATCGTTGTGAATTCCCTTCTGGACGGCAAGCCACTCCGCGCGCGAGCGATCTGGCCCGTCGCCGATCAGTAATAATTTGGCAGGAATCTTCTTGCGAACTCGATCCAGAATCTCGATGGTATCGGTAATGCGTTTCACCGGCCGGAAATTGGACAGATGGACCAGAATGCGTTCGCCGTTTGGAGCATACTCGAGCCGCCGCTGCGCCGCACCCGCATCGCGAACATAAAGGTCGCAGTTCACGAAGTTGTAGATCACCTGGATGTTGTTCTTAACATCGAACTCGCGCAGCGTGCGCTCCCGCAAATATTGCGAAATCGCAGTCACGCCGTCGCTCTGCTCGATGGAAAAGCGGGTAATCGGCAAGTAAGAGCGATCCAGTCCAACCAGGGTGATGTCCGTGCCGTGCAACGTGGTCACAAAAGGCAATTTCTGTCCCTGGGGCTTGGCCGCGAGCATTTGCCGCGCCAATAAAGCGCTCACCGAATGCGGGATCGCGTAGTGCACATGGAGAAGATCGAGCGCGTAAAGCTCTGAGACTTCCGCCATGCGCGTGGCTAGGGCCAAATCGTAGGGCGGATATTCGAACAGCGGATAACGCGAAACGTCGACCTCGTGGTAGTGAATGTTGGGATGCAGTTCAGTCAGCCGGATGGGCTGGGCGTAAGAGATGAAATGAATCTCGTGTCCACGCTCGGCCAGTTCGACGCCGAGTTCAGTAGCAACCACTCCGCTGCCACCGTAGGTCGGATAGCATGTGATTCCGATCTTCATCTCCGGTCCTTTCAGGCTTAGCCTATCGGCTCTCTGATTCGATGGTGACCGGTGCGATGGGATTCAGATTCTGGCAGTGGCTTGGGGAAACAATCAGAAACGGGTGAGAAGCATCGGAGCTAAGATTCGGCGTTGCTGGCGCCCTTGGCCGCGTCCCGGCTCGCAAGGCCCTCGTCCAGCTTATCCAGGTGTTTTTGCAGGCGGTCCTGGATCTGATTGTCCAGTTGAGTAAACTCAATCCCCATCCCAACCCCTCCATCGCTGGCCCGCACCACGCCGCTGGTTTGGATCTTTTCCGAGTCCATCCAGAACGTGATTTTGACTCTTGTGCCGATCGGCAAAGGAAGCAGCGTCTCTACATAACAACCACGCCCGCCAATGTCAGTCGCATTCGTCTGCATGTGAGTACGCCGGGAATCCTCAAAGCCAATTTCCAGAGGAAACAAAACCTTGTGCCGGACGTACTTCCTTTTGTTCTTCGCAGGGGCGACGGCAACTTTATCGTCCTTGGTCAGGGCTTGCCACGGGACCTGTTGGTTGGGGAGAATTTGTACACCAGCCTCAATCTGCCGGGCCACGCCGCTATCAATCACCCATATGACTTTGAAGCGCGCTTTCTTGTCTTCATGTTGCACGCCGATGACATCCCCAGACTTCAGGGGATGACTGATGCCCAGGATCCGTGCGCCTTCGCTGCTTAGATTCGTGGCGTTGGCGTTCTGAAAAAATGGACGGCCGTCCGCGTCCATGCCCCACGCTCGTACCAGGATTACGGTCGCGACCCGGGTTTCCGGTCTTTTGTCCATGTTTGTCCGTGCCTTCCGCTACATTCACCGCGGCTGGCCTATGATACCTTGGGCCTCGCGCCCTTGTTACAGCAATTCGGTGGCTTCCACCTATCCAAAGGCCGTGTACGTTCGGGGTCGCGGCACTCGGTAATTTCAGGCAAGATCGCGATAGGAGATGAGCTGAACCCCGCTTCGGTTCAGCATTTCGCGAGCCTCCGGCGAGGTCAGAACCCGCATTTCCTCAACCCGGGACTCGCGCAGGCGGGTTCGAATGTTTGCCAGATCGGCGTCGTTATAGCCCGGATGGCAGACCAGTTCCCAACTGCCTTCGGGAAGACTATCGACAGTATTTTCAAACAGGTAGTGATCCATTGCGCCGGTAGCCACAATGCCCACAGTTCCGTCGGTCGTGAGCATACCTGCATCGGCCACGGACTTTCGAAACCTTCCGCCGAGCCGATTCAGAATGGTGACTTGGCTGTATCGCTTCCATAGGCTCGGGTATTTTGCCAGAATCGAAAAGCGGACCGGCCCGAAGGGATTACGTACAGCTGGCACACCGCACGCCCGAGCTGCCCGTAGTAATGGCCGCAAAACCTGAGGAAATATGTGGGTGTGCTTATGCGTATCCAGGTGAGAGACGGCAACACCAGCCGCCTGCAGTTTTCGAATCTGCGCCACGACTTCGGCTTCAATCTCGTCCGCATCGATGCGACCACCGACCGCTCGCAGAGTGAAGCGGTTCAAACTCTGGTAGAAGCGCCCATCAGGAAATTTCTTGTCGGAGAGCGTTGCAGTTTGTTGCGGGCCTCGTATCGGCAATCCGTCGACGAGTACCACGTGGCAGCCGATGCTGAGGCGTGACTCAGATTTTGCGCGCTCAATCGCGTCATCAAACGCCTGACCATTCGCCATGAGTGTTGCGGAGGTCACCTCCCCGTGACGATGCGCCTCAACAATCGCGCGGTTCACCCCCTGAGTAAGTCCGAAATCATCCGCATTGATAATCAAGCGCCGCACGCGCCAGTCTAGCAGAGGGTCTTCAGCAGTCAGCAGTCAGCAGTCAGCAGTCAGCACTTAGCACTTAGCACTTAGCATTCAGTCTTCAGCACTCGGCCGCCGACTCTTGGCGGCCGAGTTCGATTCTCGGAGCCTGAGTGCTGAATGCTGAGTGCTAAGTGCTGACCGCTCCACTCACATTGACCGCTCCGAATACCGCAACGTATACTTAAAAACTCTTCGTGTGGATGCCCCTCATCTCTGCGAGGCCTATCATGTAACGGTGACGTCGCGATTTGCCCCATGACGAAACCCAGGGGGCGAGGGGCGGTTAGCTCAGTTGGTTAGAGCGCCTGCCTTACAAGCAGGAGGTCGCAGGTTCGAGTCCTGCACTGCCCACCAATTAACTTTCTGGGCAATCAATTTTAATAGAGGCGCATCCCTGCTGGCGATCCGGAACTGCGAATTCTCGACCCACCCTAACGATCTGCAACCGAAGCCAGTATCTATCTTTTGCCGATTGTGAAATACTGCTGTCATGATTCGTGACAACCTTACGCAAGCACGGCGTAAGGATCTTAAGGATGAACTGTCACGCCTGTGGGAGCTGCACACTAGTGCGACCCGAGACGCGGGATATGGCGGGATGTCGAAGGAAGAAAGCCTTGCCCACGACCAGCGCCGCGACCGCATGCAAGAGATTTTAGCCCTGCTCGAAGCCCAGTAGCTACTGGCTGGTTTCTTCGGAATTCTCGGTCGGCGGATTATCCTTCATCTTCATCAGGTAGCACTCTTCGTGAACTGCCTCACCTTCATCGTCGGTCTTGGCAATGCGCAAGTCTACCGGCTCTCTACAGATAGTGCAGAGTGGGAATCGAGACCTAATCATCAAAGCACCTCCGCCCTGGAACATATGGCTGCACAAGCTGTGCCAAACCAACTGTGGATAATGTCTGTACCTTAGTAGCTGGCAGCAAACTCGTTAGGTGCAGCGCTGTTCTTCGGACTTGCCATTCGGGCAGAATTTGTACTCTTGGAGGGTCCGGGATTTCCTACAGTATTTCCGGTAGGAACGGGACGCCATCGCAGGGTTACGCGGCACGAGCCTCGCGCGACTGGGTTTCAGTATCGGGAAACGAGCCCACTTCTCTAATCGGGGTATGTTTGCAAAGCCAGAATAAGAAAGCCAGCACGACGATCCCAACCGAGAGCCACCCCATCAGAAACAATCTAAGGAGAGACATACTCATCACCTCGCGCAGAGCGCTCGAAGCGAGTTTAAGGCGGCACCATTATATAGCAGGTGCGGATACTTGAGTGGTGAGAAGGAGTCGAACTTTTTCTTCAGCGCCTTGTTCGCCAACCCAGCAATATACCTAAGCCGATCCCCGCCAGCACCGCTCCGGTCAACTTCTTTCGGTCGGTGATCGGAACGAAACTGGTCTGATGGTCACTGATCTCTATCACGCCTACAGGAATAGCGCGTACTCCCCCTCCGCCGCCTCCGCCTTCGCCCCGAGCACTCGCGTCGCCCACGCCGCCAGTGCCAGCGCCGGCACCGTAGCCATACATTATTTTCGCGACCGGCACGACTGTCTTTCCGTGGGCTGAGATAGGCTCGCCGTAGATGGCCTTCACGCTCGCTTGACTGAGGACACTTTCCTTTAGTGATTGAAGAACCGCCAGGGTGCTCATTTCAGAACTCCTTTGAAGATAGTACGAAGATTGTACCGTGTGCTGCCATGTTAAATGTTCGCAAATCGCGTCGGGCGTACTTCGTGACAAACAAGCGGGACTGCCCACTTCGAACAACACGGTTTCAATCGCAGCCTTGTAAACCCGCAAAAAGTTAGATCGAACTGAGCGTTTTTGATCAGACTTAAAACTCCCGAGATGAGAAAGTTCATTACGGAACCATTTGCGAGCGAGGCGTGTGCAGTACGTTTCGTCCGGAAATGGGCCTCTCCATCCACGCAACCCGCAGCAGTAGAGCACCACCGGGCAAGCCTAAGGATGAACCGGCCAAAGGATTGCACAATGCGTATCACCCATTCCATTCGTTCGCTGTTGTTCGCGTTCGTAATGCTGGCCATCTCGGCGGCATCGTTCGCGCAAATCGGTGTATCCATTTCAGTTGGTCCGCCCGCGCTGCCGGTGTACGAGCAGCCGCCCGTCCCCGCCCAAGGTTATCTCTGGACGCCTGGCTACTGGGCTAACGGCAACGACGGTTATTTCTTCGTGCCAGGTACCTGGGTCATGGCTCCGCAACCCGGCTTCCTCTGGACCCCAGGCTATTGGGGCTGGGGTGGCAGCGGATTTG
>Ga0206871_10253_pt1 | contig 12993 bp, 7 predicted proteins | sample Alteio_BWOrgCont_33_FD_152627 | JGI IMG/M metagenome (GOLD analysis project Ga0206871, IMG submission 152627) | Enriched cells from forest soil in Barre Woods Harvard Forest LTER site, Petersham, Massachusetts, United States -... | ecosystem: Environmental > Terrestrial > Soil > Temperate forest >...
GCACCGGCGAACAAGGCTTCGGCGGTGATGGTGGTGCTGCTACTGCGGCGCTTCTCGATTCGCCCGCGGGCATCGCGCTTGATGGCAGTGGCAATATCTACTTCTCGGACTCGCACAACCACCGCATCCGCGAGATCAACGCGACGAGCGGGATTATTACGACGATCGCTGGCACCGGTGTTGCAGGCTTCTCAGGCGATGGCGGAGCCGCAACATCGGCCACGCTGAATCTTCCTCTCGGCGTTGCTGTGGACACGAACGGCAACGTGTATATCGCGGACACCAACAACCACCGCATCCGCAAGATCACGGGCACAACGATTACGACGATCGCAGGCAATGGCGATCAGGGCTACGAAGGCGACAACGTCCTTGCTACGTTGACTGGCCTCGATTCGCCGAACGGCATCGCGCTCGATACCTCGCTGAACGTCTACATCAGCGACACGCATAACCAGCGCGTTCGCCTGGTCACGGTTGCTACGGGCATCATCACGACGTATGCAGGCAACGGCATACGCGCCTACTCGGGCGACGCAGGCGCAGCAACGTCTGCCTCGCTTGACCGTCCTCGCGGCATTTCGATCGACTCGAGCGGCAAGGTGTACATCGTCGACTCCGACAACAACCGACTGCGCACGGTCACAGGTGGAACGATTACCACGCTTGCCGGCACCGGCGAGCAGGGCTTCTCGGGCGACGCAGGCGCAGCCACCAGTTCTGTGCTCGATACACCACGCGCAACCAGCACCATCACTACTGCTGGAGTTACCTCTGTCGCTGTGAGTGACGCCGACAACAGCCGCGTCCGCGCGGTCAACACCTCTACGGGCATCATCAACACGGTTGCAGGCATCGGCGCTCCGGCGATCTCGCTCTCGCTCACCGGCCCAGCAACCGAGGTCTACGGAACAGGCAGCCTCACTGCCACCTTCGCGAACGCCGGCAAGACCGGAACAGGCACCGTCACGCTGCTCGAAGGCACGACAACACTTACCACTGGAACACTCTCTTCCAACACCACCACGCTGACCATCCCACCGCTGGCCGTTGGCACGCATAACCTTGTGGCAACGTATCCCGGAGACAGCAACAACCCTGCTGTTGCCAGCGGCATCTTCGTGCTTACCGTCACTCCTCTGGGGATTACAGCTACGGCGAATGCAGTCTCTGTCCTCTACGGCCAGCCGATCCCAGCACTCACCGGAACCCTCTCAGGCGTTCTGCCGCAGGACACAGCCAACGTCACTGCCGTCTTCGCTACCACTGCGGTGCAAGGCTCCCCGGTGGGTGTCTATCCCATCACCGTCACCCTCACCGGCTCTGCAGCCGGCAACTACACAGTCACACTGTCTTCGACCTCCGGCTCAGTCACCATCTCCGCAGCCGGCTCGAAGACGGTACTCACCAGCAACAACAACCCCGCCAACCTCGGCACGCCGGTTGTCCTTACGGCGACTGTGACCTCGACGACAACGGGAACGCCTTCGGGAACCGTCAGCATCCTCGATGGAGGGACGCAGATCGCCAGCGGCACGCTCAACTCCTCGGGCGTCTACACCTTCACCACCTCGACGCTTGCACTCGGCACCCACAGCCTGACTGCTGTCTATGGAGCGACGATCAACTTCACGACCAGCACTTCAACCGCTCTGAGTGAAGTGATCACCAACGATCCTGACTTCAGCATCAGCGCTTCGCCGGCTTCTCTTACTACTTCGCCGGGGAATACAGCTTCGTTCGTGCTGACACTGACGCCGAATCCCACCCCGTTCACCAACCCCATCACGTTCAGTGTTGCCGGCCTGCCTACGGGCGCGACAGCGACGTTCACTCCGTCCTCGGTCACACTGAACAGCGCACCTGCAAGCGTCACCATGAACGTGCAGACAGCCGCGCTGGTGATGTTGCATCGAGGTGCTGAGGTCGGTGGAACAATCGCCTTCGGCCTGCTGCTGTTGCCGCTGTTCACGCGGCGCAGGAAGTCGGCGAGCCGCTTCACGCGCCTTACCGCGACCCTGCTTCTCCTGCTGGGAACGGCCTCAGCCACATCGCTGCTCAGCGGTTGCGGAACCCGGAACGGCTTCTTCGGCCAGGCGCCACAGACCTACACGTTGACGATCACGGCGACATCGACCAGTGTTACAGGAGCGCCGTTGCAGCACACAACGACTGTTCAGCTGACGGTGGAGTAACAGAATGGGGAGAAGCGTGAAGGCAACAACAATAGCTCTGGCAACTCTGCTGTGCCTCTCTGCGCCGATGTTGCGCGCGCAGGCTATCTCGGCGGCTCCATCGAAGCACACCACCGATATCGCCATCACCTACACGGCAGAGCACGCCAACTCGCTGGGTGGTGGAGGAAGCTTCTGGCTGCAGGGCGGCAGCGTGGAAGCGGGCGTCTCTCTCTGGCATGGCCTCGCTCTGGCAGGGAACTTCACCGGAACGCACGCTTCTTCAGTGGGCTCGCAGAACGTCTCTCTGGGCCTGGCGACCTATACGTTCGGCCCGCGCTATCGCTACAGCTTCAAAAGCAAGCCAGCCTCGGTCTTCGGCGAGCTCTTGCTCGGCGGTGTCAAGGGCTTCGACAGCCTCTTTCCTAACAGCACCGGAGCTACCAGCTCGGCATCCGCCTTCGCCATGCAGGCAGGCCTGGGTGTCGACTGGAAGCTGATGCAGCACATCGACCTGAGGCCCCTCGAACTCGCCTGGGTAAGAATGCAGCTGCCCAATGGAACCTCCAACACCCAGAACGACCTCAGAATCTCCTCGGGACTCCTCTACAGCTTCTGAAAAAGAACATGAGAAGTCTTGTTAATGTGCATGCAGACGTGCAGAGTCATATTACAAAAGTACTGCGGGATAAGCGGTAACGGTATGCATTTCATCGTTGCATTGCCGTTCGGCACAGAATAATCTTTCACAACTGATGGTGATTGCAGCCCAATGAAAACTCGGGTCTGAGGGTTGTGCGTAAGTGTACGTAGAACGACTTCGCGGCAATTCACCTTGTTTCACTTTTCCGGAACGATAGAACGTTTCAAATAAGTTGAGATAAAAGCGGCAAGACAAGCGTTACTCCGCAGGACTCTGCAGAACAGCGCATTTTGTAAATTCAATTCTTTACGGCGAAAGGAAGCGATCGATGTACAGAAAACTTATATCGTTCGCCCTTCCTCTGAGCGTCGTGCTGCTATTTTCGCTCGCAAGACCTTCGCTCGCTGCAACTCCCATCACGACATTTGGAGTTATGGCTACGGTTGAAGCAGGATGCAGCATTTCAGCTGCGGCGCTGCATGGAAACTACAGCACAGCCATGGCGAATGCAGTTTCTTCTGTCTCGGTCAATTGCACCAACATCGCTCAGTACGTGATTACTGTCAGCTCACTGGCAACTACAACTACAGACGCAGGTGCGACAGTGCCGGTTGGAAATCGTAGCTTTCCCCTCGCGTCATTGATGAGTTATGCGATCCCCTCGGGATCTCCGCACAATGTCAAGCCGAGCGTGATGGCAGCTACTGGTTTAGCGGTCGGCGCTGACAGCAGGATTGTTCAGCCGCTACTTGACTACAGTGGAACTGCAGGCATGCCGACTGGCGCCCCTACCCGTAGTCTCGACACGATTTCCGTCTGGATCACTTACTAAATAGGCCTGGCGCCAGATGAGGGAAACGCTCCATTATCTACTCAGATACCATCGCTGTCGTAGCTGCCTTTTAGTCCCCAAGAAGTAATTAGACTATGGGGCAGTGACCCCTTTGAATCTAGTTCGACCGACAGCAGGAATTCGTTCGTCTGCTGTGATTTTCGCGATGCTTCTGTTCCCCCTTGGGGCGCGAGCACAGGCGTTGTCGGTGCTTCCGGTCAACATCTTCCTGCAGCCGGATCAGAAAGCCACGACCCTTACCGTCACGAATCAAGGTTCGAGCTCGACCGCAATCCAGATACGCGCGTATGCGTGGAGTCAAAAGAGCGGCGAAGATGAACTTACAGCGTCAGACGACATCGTGGTGAGCCCACCGATAGCCACAATTGCCGCAGGTGCTACACAGGTTGTCCGTCTTATTCTGCGACAGCAGGCAGCGGGGCAAGAGGGAACTTACCGCATCCTGGTAGACCAAATTCCGCCGCCTGCCGAACCAGGCATTGTTCATATTGTGCTGCGCCTATCGATTCCGGTATTTGCTCAGCCAACGATCCGCGCAGCCTCACGCGTCCAGTTTCACTTAGAGCGTAAAGATGGGAAGCTGTTTCTGGTAGGCACCAATGGCGGCAATTCCCATGATGTCATTCGCGACATCGTTCTAAGCGGGAGCGATAACGTGAAGCTGATGGGCGAAGGTGGAGCTTCTCCTTATATCCTCGCCGGCGCAACGCGGCGTTGGCCTATTGCGTTGCCAGCATCGCAATCTTCACCTGCTGCTTCACAACCCGCAATTGCCACTTCACAAGCCCCAACTGTTGCTTCGCAACCTCCGCCTACTGTCGAGTCGTTCCAACTAACAGCTCATTCCAACGGTGGTGTGATCGCTCAACAAGTAAGCGTTGTTGCGGGACCCTGATCGTCCAGTTAGAAAGGCTCGCTCGTTGAGCTTCTCCGCAATATTACTTCTGTTCATAGCTGTTGCGCCGGTGTCTGTTGTTGCTCAACAGTCAACTTCCAAGGCCAACAGCGATGAGACACTGCTTCTGGAAGTTCAGATTAATGGACACTCCACGGGCAAGATTGGCGAATTCACTCTTCGCAACGCGAAGCTGTTGGTGAAACCGGAAGAACTGCAGGACTTGGGTGTCCTAATTCCTAAAAGCCTCACGTTGCGTCCTGGCGGACTGATTGATCTATCCGATCTGCCAGGATTGACCTGGAAGCTCGATCAAATCAATCAGATATTGCAGATCTCGATTGGCGAAAACCGCCTGATACCCAAAGTTGTGCTGCCCAATGGAAGCGAAGTGTCTACTGGGCCTCGAGTGGTCGAGAGCAGCACCGGCGTCACGTTGAACTACGATATGGTCGGCACGTTCGCCAATGGCTCAAATAGCGGCGCGGGGTCGATCGACGCCCGCGTCTTTTCGCCGCGAGGAATTTTGAGTTCGGATTGGCTCGGCTTTGCAGGCGCAAATTCCGGCATCACTCCGAATACGGCGATCCGTTTGGATTCTGCTTATTCATTTGAGGATGTGAACACCCTCTATACCTATACGCTGGGCGACTTCATCACCAGTGGTCTCTCCTGGACGCGTCCGGTACGCATGGAAGGCGCGCAATTTTTACTGGATTATCGGACGCGTCCTGACCTGGTGACCTTTCCTCTTCCCACAGTCAATGGTTCCGCAGCGGTCCCATCCACTGTGCAAGTACTGACGAATGGCAACCTGTTGGCTTCGAGCCAGGTTGGCTCTGGCCCTTTTACGATTCCGCAATTGCCGGTAATCACCGGAGCGGGAACTATTTCGATGTCGGTAACGAATGCTCTCGGACAACAGGTATCAATCTCACAGCCGTTTTATGCCAGTTCGTCATTGTTGGCTCCCGGTCTGAAGACCTTTGCCGTCGAAGCGGGCCTGACGCGCCTCAATTGGGGCACCATAAGCAATAATTATGGAAAGATCGCCGGAAACGCCATCTATCGCCGCGGTATCACGCCGAAGTTCACCATCGAAGGCAGCCTGGAAGGTACCCCTGGCACCGCCAAGGCAGGTGCCGGCGGCGTGTTGCAGATAGGCAATCTGGGAGTGGTCAATTTCTCCGCGGCAGGCAGCAAGTGGGGTGGGCAATCCGGCACGCAATTATCTCTCGGCGCGCAGCGCATCGGCAGGATATTCAGCCTGGGAGCTTCCGCTACCATCGCTACTGCTAACTATCGTGATGTGGCAGCGTTGAACGCCGATGCAGTTCCAAGAAAACAGATCAGTGCATTCAGTAGCGTCTATTTCAAGCGGCTCGGCACGGTTGGAGTTGGATATGCCGGGATTGACCAAGCCACTGTCCCTTCTTCAATCCAGCTTGGTGTTGTGCCCGCTTCACAATCCCATGTGTTCACCGCGGACTATTCAGTCCAGATCCATCGTGTCTCGATCTTCGCTTCAGAGTTCAACGATCTTGGCAGCACCGGTGGAGGCAATGGGTTTCAGGTAGGGGTGACCATTCCATTCCACAAACGGAGTTCGGTGAATGTTGTTGCAGCGTCCGACGGGTCGGCGCAGGTGCAGGCGCAGCAGTCAGCGTCTGAAATCGGCGAGTGGGGCTATCAACTTTTTGCTTCCGGCGGCAATACTAACCATGAGTTCGGGCAGCTGCAATATAAGTCGCTAGTTGGTCTGTTCACCGCCGGGGTGGACAATAACGACGGCATCACGACAGCGCGCACAGAAGCCCAGGGAGCCATTTCCTTTGTGGACAAAGGCATTTTCCCTTCCAATACGATTTATGACAGCTTCGCTATTGTGGATACGGCGCCAATGAAGCATGTTCGTGTTCTGGAGGAGAATAGGGAAGTCGGTCGCACTGATTCCGCCGGTCGTTTGCTGGTGCCCGATATGCGTTCCTTTGATCTGAATCACCTTGCCATTGAACCGGTAGATATTCCGCCAGATACCACGATTGACGTAGCTACGCGTGAGATTCGCCCTCAGGACCTCTCCGGTGTCGTCGTCAAATTCCCAGTGAAGGTTAGTCATGGAGCCTTACTCAAGCTGCTGGATGAAGCTGGAGCGCCGATCCCGGTAGGGAGCACAGGCAAGCTACGAGCAACCGGCGCCGTTGTTCCATTCGGCTACGATGGAAACGCTTATGTTCAGGATCTTGATCCGAGTAATACGCTTGATGTCGAATTACCTAATGCTCGGCGGTGTAGCGTAGCCTTCAACTACAAGCCACAGGCCGGAGACATTCCGTTGATTGGACCATTGACTTGCCGGGAGAAGCATCCATGAAGCGATGGCAGCTTAAGCTCGCTCTACTCCCAATTGTGTTAATGATGCCATTCGCAGCCTGGAGTGCAGTGTGCACAGCCTCTGGTACGACCCTGGCCTTCGGCAGCTATACAGGCGTGCAGATAACACCGACTAATACTGTCACTACGAACTGTCCCAATCCAGTTTCATCGTATTCGGTTGAGCTCAGCGCTGGAACAGGATCTGGAGCAACCACAACAACGAGAGTCATGACCGGCCCTGGCTCCGCGAAGCTCAACTATCAGTTGTTCCAGAATTCAACGCACACGACGAACTGGGGCAATACCGTTGGCACGAATACTTTGACAGTCAGCGGTACCGGGGCCAAGGCAAACACAGTGTATGCCTTGATGGCGGCCGGGCAGGCTCCCACTCCTGGGACCTACACCGATACAATCACGGTTTCCGTGGTGTCCACTCTCGGTACTCAGACTGGCACATTCAGTGTCACCGCTACGGTCGCGGCAAGTTGCACACTCTCAGCCGCGGCTCTGGGCTTTGGCACTTATTCTGGTGCTCAGATTACTGTGAACTCCACTGTATCGGTCACATGCACCAACACGACTCCCTACAATGTAGGGCTCAACGCAGGGACAGCAACAGGCGCAACCGTCACCAATCGCAGCATGACCGGTCCTTCGTCTGCCTTGTTGAACTACACGCTATACAGTAACTCTGGACTGACCACCAACTGGGGCAATACTGTTGGAACAAATACTGTGGCCGGAACTGGCAGTGGCTCCGCTCAGTCTCTCACTGTCTATGGCAAGATTCCAGCTAAACAGTATGTGAGGCCGGGCAGTTACGCTGACACGATCACTGCAACCATCACCTACTGAGCGCTGAGAGCGAAATTCTTGTTAACGAATTGCTCATTTGTTCGTTTAAATAGCAGATCGCTCTATCTATTTGCCATATGAAGGAACCATCGAAGTGAGAGTTCAAGGGAACCGGCCACTCTTTTTGAACGTAGTTAGGGCTATCCGAGCGATGGCTTCACGCCTTCATCAAATGCTGCGCCAATACGGCATCTGGTTCTTGCTATCTGAATCATGATCTCTGCCATAAAATACTGACTAGCTGCCTAGGAGACCTTTTAGTGAAAAAGCTGATGTTGTGGATGATGGCGCTTGTGGCGCTAGCGGGCGGTGCATTGCATGCCCAGGACATTACCGGAACCTGGCAGGGAACACTCAAGGCCGGCAAAGATCTTCGGCTGATCCTGGTCGTCTCAAAAGATGATGGTCGTCTACAGGCCAAGATGTACAGCATCGACCAGGGAGCCGATCCCTTCAAGGCTTCCTCGATTTCGCAGGATGGCTCTGCAGTAAAGTTTGCTCTCGACATTATTGGTGGTACCTATGAAGGCAAGTTGAGCACTGATGGCAACACAATTGCCGGCACCTGGACACAGGGGAACACTCCGCTGCCTTTGGATCTGGCGCGCGCCACCAAGGAAACTGCATGGGAGATTCCCGCACCACCACCGCCTCCCAAGCTGATGGCGGCGGATGCCGATCCCTCGTTCGATGTGGCAACCATCAAGCCGAATAATTCCGGCGCGACGAGCATGCAGCGGCTCACTATCAATGGACGCGATTTCAAGACGGTTGCCTCGTCGCTCGCCGACCTCATCCAGTTTGCCTATAACGTGCAGTCCAAGCAGGTTGTTGGTGCTCCGGATTGGGTAGACAAAGACCGATACGACATCGCCGGCACACCCGATCAGGAGGGTGCTCCCAGTACTGAGCAACTGCGGATTATGATTCGCAAGCTGCTGGCGGACCGTTTCCAGCTCAAGTTCCATCACGATAAACGCGAGCTTTCCGCCTTCGTTCTTACAGTTGGCAAAGGAGGAGAGAAGCTAACGCCGACTCAACTGAAAGGACCGTTACCCGGCATCGGCATGCAGCCAGGGAAGAGCGGACCGATGTTTGTTTTGCGCAATGCGGCAATCCCGGACTTTACTGGGTTTCTCCAACTGCTCGTTTTAGACCGTCCGGTAGTAGATAACACGGGCCTGACCGGAAGGTACGACTTCACCGTCACCTTCACGCCGGATGACTCGCTGTTCAATGGACATCCGCCACCGTTCCCCAAACCGGCAGATGGAGTAGAGCCAGCTCCGGGACTCTTTGACGCCATTCAGCAGCAATTGGGTCTGAAGCTGGCTGCAGAAAAAACTCAAGTTGACGTTCTTTCCATCGATCATGTGGAGAAGCCCTCCGCAAACTAGCAAATAAAAACGGCCAAATTTGTTGGCGAAATAACCGCTCGTGCGTCCTAAGCAGCAGACCCAATTATTTCTGCATTCTGCACTGTGTCTTCATGCGTATTGATAGTCGAAAGCGCTCATAAAGGAAACGCCGATGCCAGACCCTAGTCGAATTCTATCCAGAATGATGCTTGCCATTGCCTTATATGTGGCACTGGCCGCGCCTGCCCTGTTGGCCCAAGCTGCCAGCAGTCCAGCGCCGGCTGCTCAAACCACTGCAGCTCCCATGGAGTTCGATGTCGTCTCAGTTAAGGCCAACACCTCTGAGAGTGGCATGATACGGATGATGAATCGGCCGGGGATATTTAGCGCCACCGGTGTCACTCTCAAGACGCTTATCCAGCAGGCGTTCAATATTCGCGAAGACCTCATCTCCGGCGGCCCGGGTTGGGTAGGCTCGGCGGCGTTCGATCTTGAAGGGAAAATTTCTCCTGCCGATGCAGAAGCACTGAAAGCGATGACCAATGAGCAACGTGGTGCTGCAACGCGCCAGATGATGCAACGCGCCCTTGCCGATCGTTTCGAGCTTCAGGCACACATAGAAACCAAGACGCTACCTGTCTATGAACTCGTCTTTGCAAAAGGCGGCTCAAAGCTAAAGGAGGCTGATCCTAATAACACCTACGCCAATGGCATCAAGGGGCCGGATGGCAGTCCGGCCAAAAGCGGCATGATGCAGATGCATCCCGGCGGCCTTGCGGGGCAGGGCATCACCATTTCCAGCCTCACTAATATTTTATCTAGGGAGGTCGAACGCACCGTAATCGACAAGACTGGCCTCACTGGCAAATACGACATCAAGCTCGCCTGGAAAGCTGACGATGCTCTCGGTGGTCAAGACAACGGCGCAGCGGACCCGAATGCTCCCGATCTCTTCACTGCGTTGCAGGAGCAACTCGGCTTGAAGCTTGTTTCCACCAAGGGCCCCGTAGACACTCTTGTTATCGACCATGTAGAAAAGCCCGCTGAAAATTAGCAGGTTGCAAAATGCTAGACAGGGGGAGGCATCCCAAATCATTTCAACAAGCTGACTTAAGTCAGGAGCGCTTTCCTTCCCAATACCGCAATAATTGAACTAGTGAATACGCCGCCCATCCTATGCGGCAATTCAACAGGAGTGATTTGCACTGATGCATTTTCTTCGCACGCAGAGATTGTTTCGAAATCTGTGCATCCTCGCGTGCTTGAGCGTTTCCGCCATTGCTTCAGCCTCTGAATATCACGGGCAGGTCACCTTCAATGGCTTGCCTGTTCCGGGCGCCACTATTACGGCCACACAGGGAACGAAGAAGTTTGCGACTATCTCCAATGAAGATGGCAGCTATGCTTTCACCGATCTGCTTGATGGTACTTGGCACATCTCCATTGAGATGCAGTGTTTTGCAAAACTCGATCAGGATGTGACCATCACTCCCACTATCCCCGGTGGCAAGTGGGAGTTGACGATGCTTCCACTCGATCAGATTCTTGCGCAGACCCATGTGCAGAAAACTGCTCCACCTGTGATTGCCGCTGAAGCTCCGAAACCCGCAGCTCCTAAGCCTGGTGAAACTGCAGCGCCAGAGCCTCAGAAAGCGCCGGAAGAATCCAGCCAGCAGCCGTCAGACGGTTATCTCGTGAATGGCAGCGTCAACAATGCGGCAACGTCGCAGTTCACAATCTCACCGGCATTTGGCAATACGCGCAGCGGCACTAAAGGCCTTTACACCGGCAGTCTGGGCCTGATCATTAATAACTCTGTATTCGACGCGCAGCAGTATTCTTTTTTCGGAGCTAGCCTCTCCAAGCCCTCTTATACAAATCTGGTCGGAGTCGCGACCTTTGGCGGCCCGATCAAGATCCCGCACCTGCTACCGCGCGGCCCTAATTTTTTCATCGCCTACCAGTGGATGCGCGATTCCGATGCGACTACAGATCCCGCTCTCGTCCCCACACTTGCTCAACGCAATGGAACTTTCGCGAATACCATCTACAACCCAGCCACCGGGGTGCCTTATACCGGCAATGTTCCCATCGGCCCTCAAGCACAGGCTTTGCTTAATCTTTATCCATTGCCCAACGTCACCGGTAACTCTGTCTATAACTATGAAATTCCGATCCTCTCCCGTACACATCAGGACTCCATGCAATCGCGTCTGGATAAGAGCTTGGGTCAGCGCAATCAGGTCCAAGGCGGCTTTGCCTTTCAAAGCACTCGCAGCAATGGTGCCAACGTCTTCGGCTTCCTGGATACGGACGATATTCTTGGCATCAATACGAACATCAATTGGACGCACCGCTTCAATCACCACATTTTCACCACGTTAGGCTTCAATCTCAGTCGTCTGCGCACACTGGTGACGCCATACTTTGACAACCGTCAGAACATCTCCGGTTCCGCAGGCATCACGGGCAACAGCAGTGCACCGTCTGATTGGGGTCCGCCTTCCCTGACTTTCTCCAGCGGTATCCAACCCCTCACGGATGCGAATAGCGCTTTCAACCGCAACCGTACGGACGCGTTCTCTGCCTCCGCAAGTTGGTACCACGACAAACACAACTTCACCTTCGGTGGCGACTTCCGCAGGCAGGAGTACAACTACTTGGCGCAATCGAATCCGCGCGGCACTTTTACCTTCACCGGCGCATCCACGCAGAACGCCGCCGGCGCAGGGGGCGATCCCTTTGCCGATTTCCTTGTTGGTGTCCCGGACGGAAGCTCTATCTCGTTTGGAAATGCAGACAAATATTTTCGTCAATCTGTCTACGATGCGTACGCTACTGACGATTGGCGCATTAGACCTGAGCTCACGATCAATGCCGGCGTGCGCTGGGAGTATGGCGCTCCAATGACAGAGCTTTTCAACCGGATGGCCAATCTTGATGTTGCCTCGGGTTTTTCTGCCGTTACGACGGTGCTTGCATCAAGCCCAGTCGGTACATCGACAGGCAGCCGGTATCCTACTTCGCTGATCCGTCCGGACCATCTTGGTATTGAGCCACGCGTGGGTATTTCGTGGCGTCCGATTCCTGGATCTACTCTCGTTGTGCGCGCGGGTTACGGTGTCTATGACGATACGTCGGTCTATCAATCGACAGCTCTTCAGATGGCGCAACAGGCTCCGTTTGCCAAGCCGAATTTCACCATTCAGAACAGTACTGCTTGCCCGCTCACTCTCGCCACAGGGTTTAGTTGCACATCGACAGACACCTTCGGCATCGATCCCAATTTCCGCGTTGGTTATGCGCAGACGTGGCAGTTGGCGGCGCAGCGCGATTTACCCGGAGCGCTACAGATGACGGTCACATATCTCGGCGTCAAAGGAACTCGCGGCGTTCAGGCATATCTCCCCAATACTTATCCGCTCGGCGCAGCAAACCCCTGCCCAACCTGCACATCGGGCTTCACCTATCGCAGCTCTAACGGAAATTCCAAGCGCGAGTCCGGCAGCATTCAACTGCGCCGCCGTCTGCGTAGCGGTTTCACTGCATCGGCACAGTACACCTTCTCCAAATCTATCGACGATGATTCTGTGCTCGGCGGTCAGGGACCCATCGCGGCCGGAGCTACCAGCCAGAACCTCGCTTCGGGCTCTATCGCGCAGAACTGGCTTAACCTAAGCGGCGAACGCAGCCTCTCCAACTTTGACCAACGCCATCTTCTCAATGCACAGGTCCAATACACCTCGGGTATGGGGTTAGGTGGCGGATCGCTGATGACGGGTTGGCGCGGTCGGGTATTGAAGGATTGGACCGCGCTCGGTCAAATCGTCGCTGGC
>Ga0206871_10254_pt1 | contig 12896 bp, 18 predicted proteins | sample Alteio_BWOrgCont_33_FD_152627 | JGI IMG/M metagenome (GOLD analysis project Ga0206871, IMG submission 152627) | Enriched cells from forest soil in Barre Woods Harvard Forest LTER site, Petersham, Massachusetts, United States -... | ecosystem: Environmental > Terrestrial > Soil > Temperate forest >...
ACCAGCCCAACCACGATCACCACCAGGCCCTGATCCGGGCCGATGCTCCGGCTGATCCCCTGGTCTGTCAGCATAAACGCAGTTCCGATAGGATCGTTCACTTCATAGAACACCCGGTGGACGGGCAGCACATGCAGCAGGTTGTGCTCGATCTCCTGTTCCTGGCGCACAGGCACCAGGATGCCATCCGCCCGATGCAGGGTGCGGTCGGCCAGGACATGCCCGATGGCGATGGCATGACCCTGCTTGGAGGGCACAGGGAACTCATAGGCCAGACTCAACCACACCGCATCGTCGCTGCGGTGATCGGTATAGACGTCAAGGATCCTGCCGCTGACCACTTGGTAGTGGATCGAGGCATAGATCAGTGGCCAGGCAACAAAGGCCCCGAACAACACCAGGGTCAGGCCGAGCAGGAGCAGGAAGCGGGACACTGATCAGGCCTTGGCCTTGACCACGCGATTGTACAGGACGCAGTGGATTCCCGGCCCGGTAATGGCGCACTCGACCACATCGCCGGGCGCCAGGAAGCGCGGCGGGGTGCGATAGCACCCGACTCCAGCCGGCGTGCCGGTGCTGATGATGTCTCCTGGTTCCAAGGTGATGTCACGGCTTATGTAAGCGATCAGGGCCGGGATGCTTGGAGTCGTGCTGCTGCTGGGTGGCCCACTGACAGGGATGAACGGCGCTGACCAGGCCGGATCGCCGAAGGCGGTTGAGGTCCTTGAATTACATGGCTCCCTGGAAGGACAGCCTTTCTGGGCACGTTTACTGGGGCCGGAAGCACGCTTTGAGGGGCATCGGATCCTCCAGGTGGTCTATACCCCGCCCACTCCTGAGGTCCTTGATGGCGCCCAGTTGACCGATTGCCCCTTCGTCCTGCTCGACGACGCCTTTCACATCATCGGCTGGAATGGCCGCGATACCGCATCCGCTGCCTATTCGCTGTCCAAACCCAACCGCTACAAGGTCAGTCGGGACGTGCAGGTCGGGGATGAGAAGTCCAGGCATTCGGAAGGGATTATCCGCGTCGTCCCCTCGGAGGTGGCCTGGGACCTGCATCTGGCACCGATCCTCCTGGCGCTGGCTTGGCATGCCAACAGCACCGGCAACGAGCCGTTGGTGGATCTGTTCGGTCCGCGCTGGCAGGATAAGCTGACGATCTCCTGGAAGGGGGACCACGTCTCGATTGCCGGGGTTGATTGGTTGGTGCAAGCCGAGCCCAACGGTCTGCTCCATGATATCCATGACGCAGGTGGCAAGGTTCTCCTGACGGTAGATGGCCGTCCATGATACATGATGTCGAACGACATTTGACAACTTCGGTCAGCCGCTAGCATAGCCCCCCCCAAGCATGACGCGGGGTAGAGCAGTCTGGTAGCTCGTTGGGCTCATAACCCAGAGGTCGCAGGTTCAAATCCTGCCCCCGCAACCAAGTCAATCTTATGGAACGAACCGCCCTCGGCATCTGCCGGGGGCGAGTCGTTTCCGCCGATACCGTTGGCTCCGAAGGTCAGGGTGGCTCCGGCCGGCATGCGCTGACGCCGCGACTTGGGGTCAGGATTGGGAACGAAGCGGACTTCCAAGCGAACACCGAGGCATCGAAGGTCTTCACGAGGGTTGCCGTGAGCATGGTTGATTATGATAGCGCAGGTGATAGCGTATGGGCATGCACGGCGAAAGGCTTCCTGGCCGCCAATTCTTTCAAGTCGCCCTCCTTCGCTCGGCAAGCCAATGAGTTGGATTCCTGGGAGGCGGTAGACAAGTTGAATATCGACTAGCCAGCGATCCGACCCTGGGCGATGTGATCAAGGGTACGGGGGGTCAGCGGAAGGTCCGAATTCCGCTGCCTGGACGCGGAGCGAAAGGCGGTGCTCGTGTGGTCTATTTCCAGTCGTGGCTCCGGCCACTATCTTGCTGCTGGCGGTCTACGCCAAGAACGACCAGGAAGATCTGGACGATGACGACAAAAAGGATCTTGATCGCCTGCGCCGTACGATGTGTCGCTACCTCAACTTGCCGACCTGAACGGAGACTACCATGGGACGCCTTTCCAAACAGATGAAATCCGAGATCGCTGCACTAGAGCGCGGCGAGACATTCGTAACCGAAAGCCCCATCGGTGATCGGGGCGAGGCGCGTCCACCTGCCGGCCAGCCCAATGGCCGCATTCTCCTGCGCATTAGCCACCGCGAACACGCGATCCTGGTCATTGAAGCCGAAGCGCAGGGAGTCAGCCTCAACCACTATCTAACCGAGATCGTCTGTGCGCGCCATCGGTTGCACGCGTCGATGCAGCGGACCGGGGCACGGCATGCTCGTAGTACTGGCCGGAGCAGTTTGCCGAAGTCTGTCCTGCAGTGATAAGCGTAGACTCCGTGATCTGACAGGATGCACGACTGGACTCGCCAGGAATTGATGCTGCATGACAACCACTAGCTGCGCGCATCGCGCAGCATAGGCATATGTGAGGATTCTTAAGAAATCAGTTTAAGAACGGGTTGCGACCTATCCTGCTCGGTCAACCAAAGAGAAAACCCGCTTAATTGGCGGGTTTTCTTGTTAAAGGCCAAGACTCAAGCGGCACTTCCATAAGTCCCTTGTAATAAAGGCTTGCTAGACGGTCCGGTTCTTTGTTTGTGAACGAGATTCTGGGAACCAACCAGGAACCACTAAATTTATGCACTTTACCGGTTCGTTCTCCGATTCTCAGCGAGAGAATGACTCTGTGGTTAACGCACATCCTGTTTGGAAGGCGAGCGGGATGCGAACGTGAGGCTTGCCCATACTGCCGCGGCGCCAGATCCGATCAGGCACTTCACGAGATGGCTCTCTGCCTCGGTCGCCTGCCCGCCAACCCCAATCTGGTCGGCTACCAGCAGCGCAGTACTTGGCAAAGGCCCACTACGTGACTGTCCCTGTTTGGAGCCACGGCAGGACTACGATGCGGATTGTCCCGCCCAGAGGGCCCCCTAGCCTGATGACCTCGTGGAGAGCCTGTGGCATACTGTCTGGTTCAGGACCTTGATGTGCGACAGGTTGCTATGATCGACTTGGTCTATCGGATGACGGAACACGTCTCATCTGCCAAGAAACGGGGCGCCAGTGACTCGCGACAATTATCATCGCCGATGCCCTTGTGGGGTGCCGGCTATCTTTTGTACCGGAGCCGACCTGTTCCTCAGCCACTTAACGAACGAAAAGAGGCCTGAATTTCGTGCAAAGCACAACCCTAATTGCGAGTGACTACACCGTCGTTGTGTTTGACCCAAAGGCACCTGCCAAGGCAACAGGTGGGAAATAGCAAATAATGCCCATTCAGATCAACTCGAAGGTTCTATTAATACATCTGGTGGGGTGCATCGCAATCCTCTTTTCAATAGTGGTCATTTGGTTCGTTTGGCATTTTGAGAAGGCAATGAATTCCGAAAAAGTTTCACTCGGACACGTAGATCTTTCTTCCGGCCAGTATTTTATAAAATCACATCTACCGGAAGGTGAAACCGGGTCTTGGATGTTACATTTATACGACAATCATTCGGAAAAGGAAAACGACGAAAACTCTTTATCTTACCAAGAAACCGTCAACACTCAGATCCAGGTGTCCATAGAAAATAAATCAAAAACTGAAGAGTTTCTCCTTGGAATAACGATGCCGCTAACGAAAATCAGTGGCACTTCGGCTTGGCTAAAACCGGGAGATTCGCAGGTCGTATTTGAAGGAAGATTATCGGATTTCATCAGTGTATCAGAAATTGAGATTTCCGGCTGGCGCAATGGTCCTAAAGAAGTGAAGGATTTTGAGTTCGAGATAAGTTTTTATCCATCGTTGCCGATAAAACGGGACTTCTACCTTGTCGCCACTAGTAAAGTTTCCTTCTAACTTCGTTTCAGCCTCACCCGAACCACCGCGTAAACAGCCGATCGTCCATTTTTCAAGGGCAATTTCTTTATGCAATCGGTCAATGCGGCCAGGCGGTGTCAAAAAATTCATCACCTGCGACTGGACCAACGATCTTCGCTCTATACGCTGATCCGCAGAGCCATACCCTGTGCCTTGTGGGTACCGGCTGTCTTTCGTATCGGATCCGATCAGTTCCTCATCCACTTACAGAAAGGGACAGGAATTTCGTGCAGATCACACGACAAGTGAATCTAACGGATATATTCGTGGTGAGGTACGTAGTGCCATGTTTACATGGGAAAAGAATTTTTACTACCATTTTTGGTCAAACTGAGATGAATTTGAGAAATACATTTTCACCATATGGAGTTGCTGCCGGTCAACAATTTTCCAGGAATATGCACATGCAATCCGCATCGGGCGCGTCCCAATTACCGCACTTTCAATTAAAGTCGCTCCTCCATGCAAGTGAGAAGCCTAGAGTTTTTAAGTATTGAAGCCAGGATGCAGAATGTTTCTGTGCAAAATAGAATCGCTTTAACGGCAAATCTTGCGTCACGAGTATCTATTTACTTTACTAAAGCTTATCCCAAAAATAGTGACGAACTATTGATGGGCATAGAACTTTGTTGGCATTGTGCAGAAGGAGAAATAGATCAGATGGCCATTGCGAAGCGCATTCACGAACTTGATAGGATGATCTCTCCTACGGATGATGGTTCTGTATTTAATGGCGCTGCCCTTCCTGCAGCGGAAACAACTATAGCAGCACTTTATACAGCGTCTGATGCAACTGCAAAAAATGTACTGTCTGCTTTCGAAATAGCTCATGCTACCATTGAAATGGCCATCTATTTACGCAATTTTGAGTTATGGGAGTCTGTCGAGACTGTCAATAAAGGAAAATGGAGCGTTTTCGATGCGCTGGATGAGGTGAATCAATGCGATGAGATGAAAGGTCTCCTTGACTTTTTCGAGCGATTGATGGAATTCTCTAAAAATAGTTCGCCGTTACAAATTCGTACCTTTAGATAGAGCCAGTGTTGCATTGATCCATGATCTCCGGAATCACGTTATTTGGCGTGAATCGAACTCCACAAAAATCATCGCCACCAAACTGCCGCTCGACACCGTGAGCAGGGCGACGATCCCGGCAAGTTTGATGTATGAGACCCACTGCCAATGCCCATGTGGGTGCCGTCTATCTACTGTACCGGAGCCGATCTGTTCCTCAACCACTTAACGAACGAGAAGAGGCCTGAATTTCGTGCAGAGCACACGGGGATGATTGAGGGCGGGGCTGGTGTCACCTCGCACCCATTGGTGGGGGGAGATTAATGCATTGCCATGGTGACATCCTATAGAAGTTGACGCTCTTACCAGGGTGTCCACTGAACGGAGGAGGATCAGTTCAATGGCATTCTGGACGAGTCAGACCTTAGGTACGGTGCGTTTCGGTGCTGGTCCAATAACGGGTAGTTCCGTGATATGGTGGAAGTCGCGATCAAAGGTCACCAGGGCATGGCACCCTTCATGGATGGCTACCGCCAATTGGATGGCGTCTGGAAGCTTCAGGCGATGTAGAATACGTAGGCGGGCAGCGAGCATGGCGATAGCCGCATCGATATCCCGCAAGCTCCATCCGATATTTGAACAGAGAATATGGCGATAGCGCTCAGCCAGCGCATCTTTGCCAGCCTTGAGGGGGCCACTTACCACCTCTGCAAGCGTCACCGGAGTCACAATTGCGGATATGCGGCCCGCGTCGACGGCAGCAAAGATCGGCTCGAAGGGCTTCCCGAGGTCATTGCCTTCGAGAACATAGATGATGGGGTTAGTATCGATGAGGACTGATGCCCCGTCTGGGATGCTGCTTGCAAGGTTCATCCCCATTCATCCCCATTCATCCCTAAGGCCGTCGACAGTTGCGGAGGGTTCGTCGCCCCATAGGCCTGCGCCGCTGCCCTTGAGCGCGAGAAGCGATGCAGTGTTTTTTTGGGATATGGCCTGTTTAATGGGGGCGAGCATCGCATAGGGTTTGCCATGACGGGTGATAACCGTGGTCGTCCCACGATGGGCCAATTCCAAGAGCTCGGGGAGGTGGGCACGCGCTTTCTCGGTCCCATAAGATTTCCGATGCATTAGCAATCTCCAATCTGTACAGACTGTACGGAATACTTGGGAATGTCAATCATTAACGGCTCGATGGGTGGTGGTAACCGGCTCTCCTTGCCTACTCATCAGCCCGATCGCCAGCAAGCATTTGTGAGGATATGAGGAGCGAAGGAACATGTCAGACAGATACTTGCAAGAAAAAGCAGGCTCGCGCAGCGAGGTCACGTAAGAACGGAGAATTCTTAAGAATGAGTTTAAGAACGGTCTGCCACCATTCCCACATGGTCAACCAAGCCAGCACGATGGCCACCCTGACCGTAGGGTGAAGGGACCGGATGATTCAAGCATCACTCAGTCAGCCAACGGTCCCTTCGCCCGCAGGGAGGACAGGCCGTCGCGCGCAGGGGTCAAGGGGACCGGAATGCCCGAGAAAGACGATCGCATTCTGGGCTTGATTTGCTGGTAGCATCTAATTGGACGAACCGCCGAACTCCGCAAAAATCATCGCTACAAAAACTGCCGCTCGACACCGCAAGAATCCGCTCAGCATTACCGCCTGATGATAGCGTCATCATCACCAAGGTCGCCGCATAATCAGCCTGATGTGGTCTTTCAGCCTGGAGAGCATGTTGCGTATCATGTCGAATCCACCGATACCCCCGCCCATGCGCCGACGGTGAACAGCTCCAGGGTCGCGGGCGAAGCCGAGCATGCATCCCCGCGTGGGGCTAGGGTCACGTGGCTGCTCCTGGTAATCGTAGCGGCAGCCCTGTCCACGAGCCCGCTACGTGCGCAGGATCTCGTCACAGTGGCGGCGTCCAATACTGGCGGAACGGTCAGTGGAGGCGGGACGGTGACTTCCGGGGATCGGGTCACTGTGACGTCGACGCCTTCGGCTGGCAGCTATTTCGTGAACTGGACCGAGAACGGGTCATTGGTCAGCACCGCCGCGCGCTACACCTTCTCCGTGCCCTTCCCGCCAGTGCGAGCGACGCGGTCGCTGGTGGCGAACTTCGATAGCAACATCAATCCTACCATCCAGGTGACGGCGGTCGGCTCAGGAACCTTCACTGGCGGTGGCGCCCTGCACCTCGGCACGATCGCTACCGTGACCGCGACGGCCGCCAACGGATCCCGCTTCGTCGGATGGAGCGAGAACGGCACAATCGTCAGCGCCGCCTCGCCCTATTCCTTCACCGTGACCGTGCCACGCGCGCTGGTCGCCAACTTCACCACCATCGACCCCGCGCCTCTGACCATCATCCTGCGGGGAGGGGACTACTTCGTGCCGTTGGGCATCTGGTCCACTCTCGCAGTCAATCCCATCGTCACCGGCGGCATGCCACCCTATCGGTACGCATGGTCTCTGGTGAACGCCTCGGTCAGCCAGTCGGAAGTCCCCACATTCGGCGGAATCACCTACGGTGCAAACGCGGTGGTGGTCGACGTGATCGGCTCCGACGCCGCAGTCAATACCAGTCTGTACAAGGGACCGCGCAATCCGATCAGCCTTACCGTCACCGATAGCGCAGGCGCCACCGCCAGCGTGGAATCCGACCACATCTTCCTGTCGGCGCCGGATACCGGGCCGATCGATCCACGACCGGGATGGCGCATGTATTCCTATGTCGGCGCCTCACATCAACCACAACGGTTCAGCGTCTACATTCCGCCCAGCTACGACCCAGCCACGCCGATGCCTCTGCTGGTCGACATCAACAAGCGCGGGATCCCCAGCGTCACCGAGTTCATGCCGTACGCCGACACCATGGGTTTCGCGATCATCGGTTTCCCTGACATGGGTCTGGATAATACACCGGACCGGGACGGCACTATGATGTCCGCCATCGACCGCCTGATCTGCGGCAAAGAGTTCCACGGTCGCGTTGCCATCGACCGCACGGCGGTGCTTGCGGTGGGGCTGAGCGGCGGCGTACCCTACGGTGTATGGACTCCCGCCGGGCAGCATCCCGAGATCTTCACGGCGCTGGCCTCGCAGAGTGGGAACTACTTTGACAACCGCGTCGACCCTGCATTCGCCACCCGGCCGATCCTGCTCCAATGGGCCGAGGACGACCGCGCCACCATCCTACAGCAGACACCCGGCGCGATCAGTTATTTCAGGGACACTCTTCACTGCATCAAGCTGACCACGGTCCTAGTCCCTGCCGGGCAGGGTGGACATACCAGCCACACCGATCGGGTGATCGCGTGGTGGACGCCGTACCTGCCACAGCGGGCAGTGTCCATCTATCGCCAGCCGCAGAGCAGGACGGTCATGGCCGGGCAGAGCGCCGATTTTAAGGTCATGGCCACCGGCGTGCCCGCAGCGACCTATCAGTGGCAGATGAGCCGCGACGGCACGACCTGGAGCACGGCGACGGGCAGCAGCGTCACGGCGATCTACCACTGGGGATTGGCCGCGCTCGCCAATTCCGGACTCCGTCTCCGCTGCGTGGTATCCAACTCCGGAGGCAGTGCCATGTCGGCGGCCGCCACCTTGACCGTCCTCGCGGCCGAAACCACACAATCACACCAGTGATCACGGGGCAGTCTGAAGGCCAGGCTCATGGTCGGACACCGCCAAAACCTACCGCAACGAAAATGCCGCTCGACACCGCAAATTTTCACTCACCATTTGCCGCCAAATTCCACCTTCAACCTCACCCACGCCGACGCGTAAATAGGCAGCGCGCCTGGTATTCACCGACACTGCCGATGCTTGGCTGTCAGGCGCCTCGCTGGACTGGACCAACGACCTCGGCTCCATACGCTGCTCCGCAGCGCCTTCGTCGATGCCTTGTTGATGTCGGCTATCTTCGGTACCGAAGTCGACCTGTTCCTCAACCATGTAATGGACGAATAGAGGACTGAATTTTGTGCAGAGCACATGGCGCACGGCGCAAGAAACTGGGACATAAAACTATGATGACACTGCAGCAATGTGTTTCAGCTCATTACATATTAGCTTGGGGTCCCCCCAAGAGGGTAGAAGTATTTTCAATTGCCAGTGGGGGATTCTCATAGGCGTAGATCATTCCAAGGCAATACACAAGTGATGGTTCGACTTTGACTACATAACAAGACACGTCATCTTTCGTTGCCATCACCGCTTTTTGTTCAGATATGCCGTAAATGGCAGAAATCTGCTGCAATGCAGTTCTCTCGTTGAGTTCTTTGTTTTTCAAGAGGAGGCGAATAGTGCTGATGTGGTTCAAAGTGCGCTTCCTATGTTTTATTTCATCCGGTTGCCAGAACACCGACTGTACGGATTCAAACAATCGACAGAATAATTTGACCAAGACCCTTCCAAGTGTGACTAATTGCCCACCAACTTGTGTGTTAAATTGTGGCGGCGGTCGGGCCATAGGTGCCATCCGTAATTACAATTCAGCGCCAACCGCCAACGATGGCACTGTGGTAGTTACTTTCATTGGGGCTTTAAGCATCTCGCAACCGATAACTCGTGCTACGCCCACCCGCATCATTCTGGATCAGAGTTCCCCGCTCGACTAAGTCCTTGATGTCGCGCTGCGCCGTGTCCGCCGAACACTTGGCCAGCGTGGCGTACTTTGATGTATTTAGGAATCCCTGCCAATCGCCAAGCATGCGATTGAGCACAAGGCGCTGCCGTTCGTTCACCGGCTTCGCATTCAGGGCCTGCCACATGCGCGCCTTCCGCAGCACTGCGGCAAGCATGTCGTCTGCCGAATCGATGGCCCGCTCCAGGCATCCAAGGAACCACGCGATCCAGGCGGTGATGTCGGTCGATCCGCACTGGGCACTCTCCAGTCGGAGGTAGTAATCCTTGCGCTCCGACTCGATGCGGGCCGACATGCTGTAGAAACGGTCTGGCGTCCCATCACTCCGCGCCAGGGCTATGTCGGCGATGGCGCGGGCGATACGCCCGTTGCCATCCTCGAAGGGATGGATGGTGACGAACCAGAAGTGGGCAACCGCCGCCTTAAGCACCGGATCCTGGACGGCAGGACCGTTGAACCAGGCGAGGAAGCGGTCCATGTCTTGGGCAACCCGGTTGGCCTCCGGTGCCTGGAAGTGGACCCGCTCGCGTCCGATGGCTCCTGACACCACCTGCATCGGTCCTGCGGCCGGCTCGCGCCAGGCGCCGACCGTGATCCGGTACATGCCGCTGCGTCCGGTCGGGAACAGGGCAGCATGCCAGTCGAACAGGCGCTCGACGGTCAGCGGTTGGTCGTAACGACGGGTGGCGTCGAGCATCATCTCGACCACTCCCTCGACCTCGCGGCTGGGGGTCGGCAGGCCAGCGACCTCGAGCCCCAACCGACGGGCGATGGACGAGCGGACCTCATCAGAGTTCAGTCGTTCGCCCTCGATTGCCGAGGACCGGACGACCTCGTCTGTCAAAGCAGCCAGATTGGCCTCTGAACGCAGGTCGAACCCCAGGGCCTCCATCCGACCCAGGTGTCGGCCCTGCTTGTGGCGAACGGCGGCCAGTGCCTGGGTAAGTGCGTGAGCGCTCCACGTCAGGTTTGGCCATTCGGGAAGTTCGTGGACGTAGGTCATGTGCCTGCGGCGAATCTTGTGCGTAATCACCGCAGTGCAACCCATTCACCGCTCAATAAGCGGTTATTAGAGCGCCCATTCGCCGCATCGATTCCGGCCTGCATCGACTGGGTTGTTGACCCGTGTGGCGGCGAGCGGAGCCTACGCATAGCCAAACCCATGCTTTACCAGACCAGTCAGGACAAGGACTTACAGACGGAGAGCCTTTGTACGCTCGTCCAACTTGGTCAACCAAGAGAAACCCACGGCGAATGCCGTGGGTTTCTTATTGTGTGCCTGGCATGTCTCGCAGGCAGGAGGTGAAAGTTCTCTCCGGACCCTGATGCACGGGAACCGGCCGCCCAGGCAAGGGTGCTCACCGCGAGGTGGGATCTGAATGAAGCCGATGGCGAATCGTGGAGGCGATGAACAAGAACCGGATCCAAAGTCCAGCGAGCAGGATCTGGAGGAGTTCATCACCACGCTGAGCAAGAGATGGGAGCCGTCAGCGTCGGTCGCCGGCGGCCCTGACGGGGCCATCGGGGACGTTCAGTACCGGACTGCCGCACGCTGGTTCAGGCCAATATATATCCAGCTTTCCATAACTGGCAATACTTGCACACAATTCCCCGCCCCCATTCCTGGCAGACGCCGCAGTCATTGATAGCAGGTAGCTGCGCGCATCGCGTAGCATAGGCATATTTGAGGAGTCTTTAAGAATCAGTTCAGGAACGGTTTGCGACCTGTCCTACTTGGTCAACCAAGTCAATTCTCATTGGACGAACCACCCCCGGCATCAGCCGGAGGCGAGTCGTTACTTCGATGCCATTCGCTCCGAAGGCCAGGGTGCCTCCAACGGCGACGCGATCTCGCCTGGACTCGGGATCGGGAGCCTAGCAGACTTCCAGTCGAACACCGAGGCGGTGTGGCGACGACCGCGCTGGATTGACTATGAGAAGACGAGATGATGCCGGCTTGAGAAACAGACACGTTCCAATCCGGGCACTATAGGAGCAGCCATGGTCGATGAATACGACAATTCTTTGCTGACCATGCCATGATTCCGGACGCCCGACGCGTCAGCGCGACGCGTCGGTGGGCGATGAGCGAGGCTGGCCTGCTCGCTGTCATAACTGCAATCATCCTTTTCGCTCTCAATCCCTCCGGACGCGGGTTCTCCCTGGCATCAGTCGTAGCGACAGGACTGGCCGCTATAATCTACCGTGCGGAGACGCGCATCATTCGTCGACGCCAGTCGGTCATGTCAAAACCCTTCCCGCCATCATGGGAGGAAATCCTGCGTCGGCGTATTCCCTATTATGCCAATCTCGAGGAGCCGGAACGTCAACGCTTCCAGCATATGGTCAGTGTCTTCCTCGATGAAAAGCCCATTTACGGCGTTGGCTGCACCATCGATGACACTTGTCGACTGCTGGTCGCATCCAGCGCTATCATTCCTATATTCGCCTTCCCGGCCTGGGAATACACAACATTAAGGAAGGTACTGGTCAGACCTGAAGCATTCGATGCGGATTTCTTACCGGGCAATCCATCTCCCATGATGGCATTGGGTATGGTAGGCGGTGGCGGACTGCTGGATGGCGTGATGATCCTCTCTTTGCCGGAACTACTCTCGGGATACACCCAATCGGCTGGAAAACATAATGTCGGTATCCATGAATTCGCTCATCTGATTGATCAATCGAACGGATCGATCGACGGCATTCCGGCGACCTTGCCACGCGAATGCTTATGACCATGGACTACATTGGTCCATGATCATCTCACCCATCACATGGGGACAGAATCTGGAATACCAGAATATGGGTATACGAATGAAGCCGAATTCTTCGCAGTCGTCTGCGAGTACTTCTTCCAATCCCCGCAAGAGCTCGCAATCCGCGACCCGAAGCTTTACGCGCTTCTCGAACGCATTTTCCGCCAGAATATGCTCGGACGCTCACACTCGACCAAGCACTGAATTGTACAGTGTTGAAAATATAGCCTTTAGTTTACGCCCGCGCAGTACACCGTGGGCATGTCAGCCAATCTCCCCTCTTGATCAGGCCGATTGGCCAGTTACCTCGACCATGTTTGTGTGTCGTTGGTGTTCTACGCGGCCAAGGGAGGGCCCCCGGTCGAAGGGACCTTCCTATGACCTCTCCAGCATGGGACTTAGCGGCATCGATCCTTCCTCGGCTGAGCGTGTGTTCTTGCTTTAGAACCGGCGGCCACTCCGCCCAGCTCAGGTCCATCCTCGCTATTTCCTGGGGCCATGGAGATCAGCCTCCTTGGCCTTGAAGCGATTGCTCATGGTATTCCCCGTGGTCAGTTCTTCGATGTGTCCTAGCTG
>Ga0206871_10256_pt1 | contig 12789 bp, 12 predicted proteins | sample Alteio_BWOrgCont_33_FD_152627 | JGI IMG/M metagenome (GOLD analysis project Ga0206871, IMG submission 152627) | Enriched cells from forest soil in Barre Woods Harvard Forest LTER site, Petersham, Massachusetts, United States -... | ecosystem: Environmental > Terrestrial > Soil > Temperate forest >...
AGAAACGGTTCAATTTAATTATGTGGTGTCCGGCCGAATGCAGCTGCTCACTCAGAATCCAGGTGAAAAGACTTGTTCAACGATTTTGGAACCCGGCGATTTGGCTATGACCCCGGCGGAAGAACGACATACCCTGATTGCCCTGGAAGATTCTACCTTAATGGTTTTTACGCGTGGCCCGCGTGGAGGTGAGGATTATGAAAAAGATACCTATCGTCTGCCGACACCCCTGAGAATCGAAGGAATTTGATCATGATTCAAGGAGTAAAAATAACGCCTTTAAAACAATTAGTGGATGAACGCGGCAAAATTATGCATATGCTGCGAAGCGACTCGCCGGATTTCGTCGGCTTTGGGGAAATTTACTTTTCTTTTATCTACCCGAATGTCATTAAGGGGTGGCATCTTCATAAAAAAATGGTTCTAAACTATGCAGTGATTCAAGGCCACATCAAACTGGTGATGTACGATAACCGGCCCGGCAGTCCAACCCATGGCGAAGTCCAGGAACTCTTTCTGGGCCCCGACAACTATGCACTCGTAACTGTTCCCGCATTGGTTTGGAATGGCTTCAAAGGCATTGGGACGGAGAGGGCGATCGTCGCCAACTGCGCTTCCATCCCGCACGACCCCGCAGAAATTGAACGTCTGGATCCGTTCAGTAAAGAAATTCCCTACAAATGGGACCTCATTCATAAATGAGAGCTCTGGTTATTGGGGGCGTCGGATATGTAGGGGGCCGATTCATGGCCCACCTCAAGAACCAGGGACATCATGTTGCGGTGACGACGCGTCGACCTCGAAATGCCGTTCCTTCCTGGGTTCAAGCGGACGAAATCATAACGGTTAATAACTTCAGTGAAGCTCAAGGTATTTTTAAAAACCGCGACGTGGTCTTTCATCTGGCGGCTCCGGATGAAATTGCTGCAGAACGGAACCCTCTTGAAGCCCTTAACGCGGGGGGCGAATTGACCTGGTCCGTACTCCAGTCTTTGGTGGCCTCGGGCCAATCATCCTGCCCTTTTATTTACTTATCCACGTTTCATGTCTATGGGAAAAATGCTCAAGGAGAGGTGGATGAATCGACGCCCCCGTATCCTGTTCATCCTTACGGTTTGGGGCGGTACCTGGGGGAATGCGTGGTGCGGTCCTTTTGTGAACGGTATAAAATCAAAGCGCTGCGTGTTCGCATGTCCAACTCATTTGGAGCCGCGGCCGGCTTTGACGTTCCCCGATGGACCTTAATCTTTAATGATTTGTGTCTGCAAGCCGTGAAAAATAAGACCATGGTTCTAAAAACGCCCGGGCTCCAGGAGCGGAATTTCATCACACTTCATGACGCGACTCGAGGGCTGGAATACTTGGGCCAGAATCCACATCAATGGCCCGAAGACGGCGTTATTCATCTAGGAAGCCGGGCTCAATTAAGCGTTCTTAAAGTCGCTGAAATGATCGCGGGATGCTGCCAGGAGCTCTGGGGGGAAGTCCCAAGTATTATCAGACCTCAACCAAAACCTGGCGACCAGCCAGGTACTTTCGTATTTAAAAGCAATCGCTTGGCCGCATTGGGGTTTAACTGGGACAATCCGATCGATCGGGAAATTAAAGCTACCCTGCAGTTGTGCCGAAAACTTCTCGTTGTCGAGAACTCCTCTATTTCATCCTCCATTTAACCATGCGACTGCTTGTCGTGGGTCACTCCTACATCGTGGCGTCCAATCAAAAGAAGTATGCCACGCTGAAACGTTTGAATCCATCGCTTGAACTTAGAGTTGTATCTCCGCCAAAAGTTAAAGGTGCCTTCAGAAGTTATGAACACGAAATGTGTCCGGGATTGGGCGTTGACGAAGCTATCGCGATGAAAGTATTTTTTAATCGCTCCAATATGACTTATATTCTGGATCCCATGGCCTTTTTAAAATTACTGCGACACTTTAAGCCCACTCTCATTCATATCGAGGAAGATCCACATTCCTTGGTCGCCTTTGAAACAATTATCTTGGCCAGTATTTTTTGTCCTAAAATTCCGATCAGCTTTTTCATTTGGGATAACTTGAACCATATAGCTCGCTTTCCGTTAAACTTCGTCAAACGGTGGCTCACCGGTTTCGCACTGGCCCGTGCTGCTTTTATAGTTGCTGGCAATCGGGAAGCTCAGAAACTTCTTGGAACTGAGAAGCATTACCGCGGCCCCAGCTTTGTTTTACCCCAGTTTGGAATCGACTACGCTGCCTACCTAGGGGAAGCTAAAGCGGAGATTGCTCGTAGTGTCGCTAAACAAACGGGAGTTTCTGTCATCGGCTTTATGGGACGTCTTGTACCTGAAAAAGGCGTTTTGATGTTATGTCAGGCCCTGGAAGCGTTAAAACAACTTCCATGGAAGCTGATCGTTATTGGTTCCGGTCCCCTGGAAAAAGTCCTTCAAGAACAATGGAAACCAAAGTTTGGCGAGCGACTCGCTCTGCTGGGGCCCGGATCCAGCAAGGATCTTCCAGATTACCTCAAGTGCATTGATATACTCGCGGCTCCATCTGTGAGCACGCCTGTTTGGAAAGAACAGTTCGGTTATATTCTCGTAGAGGCCATGGCTTCCGGCGCCGTCGTACTGGGATCGTCTTCAGGCGCAATTCCGGAAGTCATCGGCGAAGCCGGTGTCGTATTTCCCGAAGGCAATGTGGCACATTTAAAAGACGTTTTAGCCCGATTGTTGCAATCCGCTGACGAGAGAAATGAATTTTCGCGGGTAGGCCGTGCCCGCGCGCAGGAATTCTTTTCTCACGAAACCGTCTCTGCTTCCTACATGAAGCTATTTCAACGATTTAGTAATGCTTAGCGCCGACAAACTATAATATCTGCAGGCTTTAAGGCTTTCCCACGCACTGCTCAAGAGGACTAACGTATGAATGTTATGGATCTCACGATTTCCATCGTTTCGTACAACACGCGAGACATACTAAAGAATTGCTTGTCCTCGATTTATAAGGACCCGATTGATTTATCTTTCGAAGTTATCGTTGTGGATAACGCCTCCTCCGATGGGAGCGCCGATATGGTCGCCGCTGATTTTCCGCAAGTTCATTTAATTCGCAATCCGACAAATCGACTTTTTTCGAAAGCCAACAATCAATCTTTGCGTTTAGCCGGGGGAGAGTTCTTTGCATTAATCAACCCGGATACCGTCGTTTCAGCGAATGCTTTGAAGCGTATGGTTGAATTTATGCGTCAGCACCCGGAAACCGGAATGGTTGGGCCAAAAATTTATAACGACCATGGGCAATGGCAACCCAGTTATGCACGAACTAATACATGGTTGTGGGGATTGGCCGAATTTCTTTTAATCAACGCCGTCTTTTGCCAAAATAGGCTTTTCTGGCACAAGTATTATGAAGGCCGCAATCTGGAGATGCCTGGGCCCCATGAGGTGGATTATGTCACAGCCGCCTGCCTGTTGCTCCGACGATCTTTGTTAGACAAGTTTGGCGGTATGGATGAAAATTATGAAATGTATTATGAAGAACCTGATCTCGGCGAATTGATTAGGAAGGAAGGATTTAAGGTGATGTATTGGCCGGCTGTGTCGGTCGTCCATCTAGTGGGGCAGTCCACTCGAAAGATGCCCGTTCTTCAGGTTCATCGATGGGCTTGGAATAGCCAGCTCTATTTTTATAAAAAGCATTATTCGATATACACGTATGTTTTGTTCCGAAGCCTATCGATTTTTACATGGCCGCTGTTTGTTCTAACCTGGCATATCCGCCGACTGCTTGGATTGAAAAATCGATTCAATTATTCCCGTGTTACGTCAAGGTTATCCAACCCCCGGGTGACCCCCCCTAACTTAAATACGCCCTATTGACGATATGAAAGTAGTTATTTTATGTGGTGGTAGAGGTACCCGCATACGGGACGTTGCCGAAAATATCCCTAAACCTATGATACCGGTAGGTGGATTCCCTATTTTATGGCATCTCATGAGATACTACGCGCATTTCCAGCATAAACAATTTGTACTTTGTCTGGGACATCAGGGAACGGTAATAAAAGATTTCTTTCTAAATTATGAAGCCCATACACAGGATTTTACGATCACCTTAGGGGGACGTAAACCCATTGAGTATCACAATCATCAAGACCTAAATTGGCAGGTAACACTTGCGGAAACAGGGCAAGATTCCATGACCGGGGCTCGGGTGAAACGAATTCAGCCTTTTGTCCATGATCAAGAGCATTTCATGTTGACATACGGTGATGGGCTGGGGAATATAAATTTGGATCGGTTGGAGGCGTTTCATCGATCCCACGGTAAGATCCTGACAGTCAGCGGAGTTCGCCCACCGGGTCGCTTTGGAGAATTGATGAGCAATTCTGAGGGCCGAGTGATTGAATTCAATGAAAAGCCTCAGGCCAGCGCGGGTCGCATTTCAGGAGGATTTTTTGTTTGTCGTCAGGAAATCTTTGATTATCTGAGCGATCGTGATGACTTGGTCTTTGAGCGTGAGCCCATCCAGAAATTGGTTTCCGATGGACAAGTCATGCAATATGAGCACGACGGTTTCTGGCAACCGATGGATACATACCGGGATTATCTATTCTTAAACACTCTCTATGAGAAGAAACAAGCTCCATGGATCGTTTGGTAAATACGACCTTTTCTAGAATTTTCCGGAACAAACGGATTTTTATCACTGGCGATACTGGATTTAAAGGATCCTGGCTAAGCCTCTGGCTTCATCAATTGGGAGCAGATGTCCTTGGATATGCTCTTAGGCCTGCCAAATCCCAAAGGCTTTTTAATCAATTGCAGTTGCCCAAACGGATTCACCATATCAACGGGGACATCCGAGATCTATCACATCTGCGTAAAATCACGCTGCAATTCCGGCCGGAGTTTCTCTTTCATCTCGCAGCACAACCTCTTGTTCGGTATAGCTACAACCATCCCAAAGAAACTTTTGATGTCAATGTGGGCGGGTCAGTTAATATCCTTGAAATCGTTCGCCAGACGCCCACTATACGCTCCGTCATTTATGTCACGACCGATAAGTGTTATAAAAACAAAGAATGGATCTGGGGATATCGTGAAAATGATGAATTGGGCGGGAAGGATCCATACAGCGCTTCCAAAGCGGCGGCGGAAATCGCCATCGCTGCGTACCGTGATTCTTTTTTTAAAGGACGACGCCTAGGAACTGCCAGTGTGCGTGCCGGCAATGTCATTGGCGGAGGAGATTGGTCGGAAGACCGCATTGTCCCCGATTGTATTCGATCACTGCAGCGCGGTCAGCCGATTAAACTACGCCATCCCAGCTCCGTGCGTCCCTGGCAGCATGTCCTGGATCCGCTATGCGGCTACCTGCAATTGGCTGTTGCGCTTTATCGCAATCCCAAAGTATTCTCCAGCGCTTGGAATTTCGCTCCTTTAGAAGGACCCCCTAGGACAGTGCGTCAATTGGCAGGTGAACTGATTCGATATTGGGGTGATGGAAAAATTCGACTAGACATAAAAAGTCGGTCTCCCCATGAGGCGGCGTTTTTGAGACTGAACTGCGAAAAAGCCCATTCTCTCTTGAATTGGTTTCCGCGATGGAATTTCGAGCAATCAATAGAGAAAACAGTTCGCTGGTACAAAGCCATCCAGGAAGGAGAATCGGCTTATTTAGTGTCCACTCAACAAATCAGCGATTATATGAGCTTAACGCCTCAAAGGAGGGTCCGGCGCCGGCCTTTGACGACTCGCATGTGAAAATAAATTGAAATCCGAAAAGTCCCGGTAGAACAACGCCCATCGCTTGATCGATCCTGCGGCACAGCGTGGGAGATATTCCTCGTAGGCCCCTTAATGGAAACATCCCATCCACAAACGATTCGCTGACAATATAGCCGCTATCCCTTAGTAAGGCGTTGGCAGACTCCCAATCATAAAACCGAACATGCGTGCGGTCCAGTATTCCTTGATCGGTATATTTAAATTGACCTCTGAGAAAAAGCAATCGCTGCTTCCAGAACAAAGTATTCGGCAGTACAACCAGCAGCTTTCCGTCCGGTTGCAATATGTTATGGATGCGGCTCAAAAGCACCTCCGGCTGATTCAAATGTTCCAGCACATGACTGCAAATCACGCAATCAAAACGGCCCGTTTGGCGAACATCAAAATGGTTGAGGTCCTCGACCAGAACACGATCGAGCTCGATCCGCGCTAATTTTGCTTCTTCCTCCGAGTAGGTGATACCGAGTACCTCGCAGGGCATTTTTTTCTTAATTTCTCGTCCCAGAGTGCCGGTCCCGCATCCAATGTCGAGAACACGTTTAGCGCCGGGGGGAACACGCTCAAGAGCAAAGCCGCTGAAATGGGTGTAAAGCATGCGGACATTCTACCACTTCACAAAATATATATAGTCGCTGCCGACACCTTAATGTATGGATTTGTTAAAATGCGCTGAGCATGAAAGTCAGTATTATTATCACCTGTTATAATCGAGAGCATTTTATTGGGCGCGCAATCCGAAGCGCGATCTCGCAAAATTTCCCCAAGAATGATTTTGAGATTATCGTCGTCGACGACGGCTCCAAAGACCATTCCCGAGAAGTCATCAGCGATTTTAAAGAAGCCGTGATCCCCATATTTCACCCGCGCAACAAGGGTTTGCCAAGCGCGAGAAATTCGGGGATTCGCCAAGCTCGGGGTCGATTTGTTGTACATGTGGACTCGGACGACTACATGCATCAGGATATGACCTATATCGAGACATTCCATCTGGAAGAGAATCCTGAATGGGGAGCCGTGTCGTGCGATTACTATTTAGTGGACCGTCTGGAGCGCCATCTCGAGAAGGTTGATGGCTACAAGAAACCCATTGCTTGCGGCATTATGTTTCGGAAAGAGAATCTCATTGATATTGGTCTGTACGATCCCCGAATGCGCTTTTGTGAGGATGAAGAACTTCGTTTACGCTATAAACAACGCTATTTCATCGGCCACGTTAACCTGCCTTTGTACCGTTATACCAAGCATGAGACCAATATGACCAATAATGATGGTGAAGTCCAAAAATACCGCAAAAAGATCCGGCTTAAAAATGCCTCATAGCCGCCGCGCTGGAAACCGTCAACCTCCCGTCGGCCGTATATCCTCCGCTCCTTTCGGCAGGATTTCTCTTGGCCGGCTGCTGCTCAGAGAAGACCGTCCTTTCTTTATTGCGGAAGCGGGTGTAAACCATGAAAACAGCCTGGACACGGCGCTCCGGATGGTCGAAGAAGCGGCCAAGGCCGGGGCCGACGCCATTAAGTTCCAAAGCTATAAGGCGGAAACACTGGTTTCCAGATACAGCCCGGCCTATTGGGATCTCATGTCCGAACCCACACGCTCACAATATGAGCTTTTTCAAAAACACGATCATTTTAATGACGAGGACTATAAACGACTATCCCTACACGCTCGAGAGTGCGGTATCCATTTTATGAGTACGCCATTCGATTATCATTTTGCCGATCTGCTGGGTCCGCTGATGCCGGCTTTCAAGATTGCCTCTGCCGACATCACCAACGGGCCTCTATTGACTTATTGCGCGCGGAAGAAAAAACCTATGATTCTCTCGACAGGGGCTTCAACGGTTGAAGAAGTGCGAGAGGCTATTAAGATCGTCCGATCTGCCGGCAACCATAGAATCGCCTTACTGCATTGTGTATTGTCGTATCCGTGCAAACCTGAAAATGCCAACCTCAGGATGATCCGCTATCTATCGGATCATTTTCCAGAAATTCCCATTGGTTATTCCGACCACGTTCCACCGGACCCTTCCATGCACTGCCTGCTTAGCGCTTGGTTGCTGGGCGCTCGCATCATCGAGAAACATTTCACGCTTGATAAAAGTCTTCCAGGGAATGATCATTACCACGCGCTGGATCCCCATGATTTGCGGCGATTCCTGCAGGAGTGTAAATCCATTTCTTCTCTATCCGGACAATACGCAAAAAAAGTGCTCCCCTGTGAAGAGGCCGCTCGTAAGCAAGCCAGACGCAGCCTCATCGCGGCCCGTGCCATTCAAAAGGGCGAGGTGATGAAACGGGACATGATTGAAATTAAGCGTCCAGGCACAGGGATATATCCAAATGAATGGCGTCATCTTCTCGGGAAAAAGGCCCGACGACCTATTGGAGAAGATGAAATACTGGATTGGACCATGTTCACCAAGAATTAATGACGGTGAAGAGCCCGCATCGGAAACCCGTCGCGATTATCGCCGCCCGAGGTCGCAGCAAGGGAATACCGAGAAAGAATTTGCGCTGGATTGCTGGCCAGCCCTTAATCTCGCATACCATTCAATCCTCAATGAAATCTGGTGTTTTTGAAAACGTGTTTGTCACCAGCGACGATGAAGCTATCCTAGGATTGACATCCACATTAGGGGCCATTCCGCTACAGCGGCCCCGTACCTTAGCAGGAGACCGCGTGCCGCTGGATCCCGTCATTGAAGACGCCTTGCATCAGATCACACGACTCCAGGGCCGGATACCCCCGCTGGCAGCCAGCATCCAACCGACCAGTCCATTGTTGAAGCCCTCCACGTTTCGCAAGGCTTTTGCGCAATTTATGAACAAGCAGGCAGACACTCTCTTTTGCGTACGCGAAGACCGGCATCTTCGTTGGGAAAAACATTCGAAAACGGGAACATGGATGCCTCTTTTCAAGGAGCGCGTAAATCGACAGCAACTTCCTTTGACCTATCGCGAAACGGGCGGCATCGTCCTTTTCCGATCAGAAATCCTGCTTCGCACGCATACACGTTTCGGTCGTCGTGTCATGGGCTTTGAAATTTCGCCTACAGAAGCGCTCGACATTGATACGCTGGAGGACCTGATCCTGGCGGAGTATTCCCTGCTGGGGGGGGCGCCGCGTCGTGATTCTCTGTCTGGCCTCGGGGCTGGACCGATGCCTTCAATTGGCAGAGAAACTGGGCAGCTATGATTTCCATTTTGTTTTGTATCGACCTGACCCGGCTTCGCTGGCTAAAATAAAGCGCTACCGCTATCCATTTCAAGTCGTCACTCGGCTTGCTTCATCCTATCTTTCAGCAAAGCTGGCCGCATTAAGTCCTAAACTCATTGTGAGCTGCGTGGGAAATACCGGTACCTCCTGGATGAAACATCTGCGCCAGGCCGCAGCGGTCCTGGCGATGGGAGATCAAGGATCGGGAGGGAAATTGGCCGATTTTCAATCCACGAGCGATCCGGATGTTAACAATCTTCGTATTTTGCTGGCTGAACAAGCGCTTGTATCCCACAAGTTAAATGCAGCCTTATGAACAACGAAAGCCGTGAAATCGAACGACTGTTTGATCACCTATGGCCGATCTGCAGAAGCATCACAGGACCGGGCTATCGGGAATCGCTGGATATCCTCTCCGAAATCATGCCCACCGAGAGATTGCGATTCAAAACGGGAACGGTTATTTATGATTGGACCGTCCCCAAAGAATGGACGCCGCGCAAAGCGTATTTTATCGATCCCAAAGGACGTAAACATGCCGATTTTTCGGTTAACAACCTTCATCTTTTAGGCTATTCCATTCCTATGCAGAGAGAAATGTCTCTCCGCGAACTGAAACCGCATCTATTTACGCTTCCTGATCAGCCTGCCGCCATTCCTTACCGCACCTCTTATTACGTGGAGCGCTGGGGTTTCTGCCTGTCGCACCGCGAATTCCTTTCGCTAAAGGAAGGCCGATACAAAGTTGTCATTGATACGGAGCTCAAAAACGGCAGCGTCGAACTGGGTGAAACCTTTTTGCCGGGCGAGACACGACAGGAAATTTTATTTTCTACTTATCTATGTCATCCCTCGCTGGCCAATAACGAACTTTCAGGCCCGCTCATTACCGCTTTTCTTTATAAACGCCTGGCTGCCCGGCGAAAACGGCGGTTCACCTACCGGTTTGTTGTAGGTCCAGAAACCATCGGCACTTTGTGCTACCTGAGCCTCCGGGGCAAACATCTCGCTTCAAAACTGGCGGCCGGATTTGTCGTCACCTGCGCGGGAGATGACGGCCTTTTCACGTACAAATGCTCGCGTCGCGGCGATACGCTCGGCGATCGGGCCGCGCGCATCGTGCTGCGCGACGCCGGAAAGCACCGGCTCGTCCCGTTTACTCCCATTGGAAGCGATGAGCGCCAATACTGTTCTCCGGGGTTTAATTTACCGGTGGGTTCGCTCATGCGCACCATGTACGGTCAGTATCCCGAATATCACACGTCGCTTGATAACAAGGACCTGATTAATTTTAAAGCCATGCTCAGAACGGTCGAAGTCTATGAGCGCGTGGTGGATGCAATGGAGGCTAATAAAGTCTGGATTTCTCTTCACCCCTACGGTGAACCTCAGCTCGGGAAACGAGGTCTCTATCCGACTCTCGGGGCCGGAAAAGAAATTGAGAAAAAGCGATTGGCCATGATGTGGTTCTTCAACCTGGCGGACAAGGACCATGATCTTTTAGCCATGGCGGAACGCTCCGGGTGCTCAATTGATCTGCTGCAGACGGTCGCTCACGAAGCCGCTGAGGCGGGTCTCGTCAAAACATCGACGAACAAGCATCGGCCGTGAAAGACCTTCAATTTGAGAGGGTGTCCAAATGCCCTCTTTGCGGTTCATCTCGGCATCACCTCTGGACAACTTCTGCGGCCAAAATTCCTGCCTTTCAGTGCGTTGCCTGTGAATTGATTTACATGGGCCGGCGTCTGACTCTGCCTTCCGTTTCGGTTTATTACGATGATTACAACCATGCCAGAGATACCCGGAAGTCAGTGCTGGCCGCCAAGAGAAAAGCAATGTACGAGCTCGATCGGCGCTATATCCAACGGTTCATCAGAAGTGGTTCCATACTCGATATGGGCGCCGGCCCCGGCACATTCATATCGGGCCTCCCACGATCCTTTCATAAATTCGCTTTTGATGTTGATCAATCGGCTCTTACGCACGGGCGGCTGAAATATCCGTCCATTCGGTTTCTAGACACCCTTGACGAAATCGGCACCCATCAGAAATTCGATGCCCTGCTTTTCCGAGGGACCTTGCAGTATCAGCGCAACCTCAAATCAATATCCTCTTTTTGCCTGAAGCATCTCGCCAAAAATGGATATCTCTTCATACTGGCAACACCCAATGCGGATGCTCCGCTGGCTGTTATCGCTCGGGAGCGCTGGACTCTCTTCAATGCCATCGAACACCTGTATCATTTCAATTTAAAAAGCCTGCAGACGCTGTTCCGCGCTTTTTGTATCCATGATTTCGACTTTACGTATATCGGCACTCCTTATGAAAATTGGCGACAGGATCTGAAGAAGTTTATCGCGCTGGCACAGAACAGATCCAACGATGCACGCTTCCCGTTTTGGGGCTCCATGATGAACGTTACTTTGCAAATTCGGCCTTCCCCGCATTGAGCACTCCAATGGCCTCGACCAGATTTCTCGCCACGACGGCTCTACGTTCATTTTGGTCAAGCGATGAGGATGTGGTTCTCCTGGGGAAATGGTGCCTGCGGGGACCAGCGGTTGAATCGTCCTCTTCCGCTGCGTATGAGATTTTGCCGAACCCGTGGAATAACCGCCAGAAACTCTCGGAGGCCTTTGAATACGCCGACCGCTCGTCGGAACAGCTCTTGTCCTGGTTAAGCGAATCTCTAAATACGATTCACGATGTTCACTATACACAAGACGTGTGGCGCGTTCTTATTGGGCCGTGGGTCGTGTATTACGTGCATTGCCTTTACGATCGCTATATGACCCTGCTGCAAGCTTTTGCGAAATATCCCGAATTGCGGACCATTCTGCTGGCTCCTTCTGCCTACAGGGTTCCATTTGATACGCAGGATGTTTTTGACAGTCTTGCCTACGATCGATACAACCTGCAATTGTTTTCATTTCTCATCACTCAGATGGGCTATCATTCCTTTCCCCATCAGGAGTACCAAGAACCCGAAGGTGCCACAATAGGCCCTAGGGTGGCGTCTGCGAGGAATATCACCCGAATTCCAAGCATACTCGCAGACCAGATCGAGCGGCTTCTTCCAAAGATATTACAGATCGACAGCCGGATATCCCTGTCTCACTTGTGCCTTAGCCGGTCGGGCACCTGGAAATTAGCCGTTCAATCGCGCTTTCGTATGAAACCCGTGAATATCCAAACCCGATGGCGGTTTGAAAGATCGCCCGCTCTTATCGATCAAAAACGCCAAGCCTTATCGAAACAGCAGACCGAAGATCCCTTTCATCGAATGATGCTGGAGGGTTTACCGACAAACTTCCCGACTCTTTACCTTGAAGATTTTGCAAAAGCACGCGAGGAAGTCCATCAGCGATACGGGGATCCTCTGCCGACAATTCTGTCTGTCGCGGGGTGGTATACCAACGAACCGTTCAAATTTTATGCGGCCGAAGGCCGCTCCAAAGGAAGCCGCTTATGGGCCTCACAGCACGGAGGAGGCTATGGTCTCTTTCGACAGGAACCCTACGAATTACAGGAAACTCGCACAGCAGATACCTTTTTCGTCTGGGGATGGGGAAATGGGTCTAACTCACACGTACAGAACATGCCCGCTCTTAAGCTATCGGCCGCCGCGCGTCCTCGGGATTCCGATCAGGCCACTCTTCGATGCCGGGATATTCTTTTTGTTGCCATGGCCTACCCGCGATACCCTCGAAACTTTCAATCCACACCCATCGGCGATGAATGGCTTGAATTCTATGATTGGGAATACCGCTTTGTAGCCGCGCTGCCGGACAACTTGCAGGCGA
>Ga0206871_10257_pt1 | contig 12713 bp, 7 predicted proteins | sample Alteio_BWOrgCont_33_FD_152627 | JGI IMG/M metagenome (GOLD analysis project Ga0206871, IMG submission 152627) | Enriched cells from forest soil in Barre Woods Harvard Forest LTER site, Petersham, Massachusetts, United States -... | ecosystem: Environmental > Terrestrial > Soil > Temperate forest >...
ACAGGCGAGTGCAGCCAGGTGAATGTTTCGCCGGACGTCACGTTGTTGCCAAAGACGTGGTTCGCGCTCGTGGCCCAGCGCAGCGTGGAGAAGGCGCGCCACTGCGGGCCTTCGCCTTCAGGTAGAGCAGCGAGGCGCTGGCTGGAGAAGCTGACGGCAGGCTCACCGTAAGTCTGCGAGCGGAATTTTGTGCCGTGCGCTTTGGCCCAATCGTTGATTTGTGTCAGGTAGTTTTCGTTCACCAGCTCGGTTAATGTCCGGCCCCAGTCGTGCCGAACTTTTTCAGCGGCTGGTGTGTCGCCTGCGACGAGTTCAGGCAAACGCGGGATGAGATCGTAGCCGCGACGCTTGAGAAATTCTGCGGGAAGGTTGGGTGTCCAGTCGGCGCCGTAGGCTTCGAGTGAATCAGAAAAAATAGCGTAGGGCGGCGTACTACCGAAGGCTTTGACAAGCGGTTCTCCAACCTTGGCAAGATGCGTGGCGACGGCCTGACGCGAGAAGGGATCGAGTACGTAGCCTTCAGCGCCGACGGCTGCGCGCTTGACCTGCTGTTTTGTGTGGCTGGCGATGAAGAAGAGAGCAACGCGCGGTGTATCTGCCGGCTCGAAATGAACATCGTTTGAATTAGAGAAGACAAGGAAGGGAAGTGGTTTCGCTCCTTTAGATTTCCAGCGCTTAGGCTCACCGGGAACAAGGAACTGGGCGAGTCCCAAATCGCCTTCTCCCATCTCTGAAAAAGGAGCGGGTATATGGTCGGCCTTGGCAGGGACGGAAATTTCGACAACCTTAAGCTTCTCAGCCGCTTCGCTCAGCGGGATGTTGGGTCCGCCATAGGGCCAGCCACTGCATAGCGTGACGTCAATGCGCAGGCCGAGCTTGCGGCCTTCATCTTTTGCATAGGTGATGGCGGCAAGATGTTCGGACGAGAGAAAAGAAAAGTTCTTGAAGTTAGCGCTGCCATTGCCTGTGCCAACACCTGCAGGATTTTTGCCATCGAGCACTTCGGGATAAACGAAGGCCAGCTCGGCGCCGCCGATGCCGGCGGCCTTCATCTGCTGGAGTTCACGAAGTATCTCCGGCTTGGTGACAGCTGCGCCGAACCACCACCAGCGCACCATCGGCTTCGCGCTATCCGGCGGGTGAATAAAATTTTCGCGGAGCTGTTGCAGCGTAGGCGTGGGTGCGGTTTGCGCCGCGAGCGGCACGGCGCAAAGAACCATGCCAGCGGTGAGAAGTATGAAGAGGCGGCGGAGCTGCGTCATGCGGAGCTACTCCTTGGCGTGCGGAGAAGAATTGGCTGCGGGAACTGCTGGAGCAAACTCTGCGTTGGGATCAGGCTTCTTTTGATGCTCCGGGTCCGCAGCATAGGCAGGCGTCGGCCCGTTGAGAATGGATTGCTCAAGACCAGCGAGCTTGAGCGGCGAGGATGCCGGGAAGAGATCGAAGGCCACGACTTCGTTGTGGCCTTTCTTGAGCCACGGTGCGGGAAGGTAGAGCGTGTACTGCGGTCCAATGTTCCAGAAACGGCCAAGGCAGCGACCGTTAATCCAGAGCAGCCCTTTACCGAGTGATCGCACGTCGAGGAAGGTGTCACCAGTTTCGTCGAGATGAAAACTGCCTGCCGCAATATGCGGGCCGGGTCTTGCGATGTTGCGCGAGTCAGCAGAAGACGTGGCGTGCGGCGTCTTGCTCATGGGCAGCGAATAAATTTCCCAGCCGGTGAGCGGCCTACCGGCGAGTGTGGCGCTCTGGATACCCTTCCACTCGTGACGCATCCACTTGGTGGAATTGAGACGGCCGGTATTTTCGACGAGGATGTCGAGTTGCGCGGGTTTGGTGGTGGTGAGCGAGATCGTGGTCTGGTTATAGTGACGGTCAAGTGTCCCGGCGAGTACGCCATCAAGATACACCTGCGCGAAGTCGTGCACAGGCTCGAGCACGAGCGAAGCAGCGTTCAGTGGTTCCGTGAGTTGCTTGCGATAGAGGATGTAGCCGTAGGCTTGGCCAAGTTGTTCCATCGTCTGCAATTGTTCAGAGGCAATGGGTGCAGGAAGGTTGTCCCAGAGCATTGCAGAAGGAGAAAGTGTGAACTCAGGGATAGCGATCACTTTCGCAGGCTCCGGCACGGGCAAAGCTTTTTCGCCGGTGTGCTTGAGGATGAGATCGCGATAAGCGAAGAACTTTGGTGTGGGATGGCCGGCTTCATCGATGGGAGCGTCATAGTCGTAACTGGTCACGTTGCCGCGATAGTTGCCGGTGGACTGGCTGGCTCCGGCCATCATCCCAAAGCTGGTGCCGCCATGCACCATGTAGAGATTGAGCGAGGCGCCGCGCGAGAGGATGATTTCGAGATCGGCAAGTTGTGGCGCGATGGAGCGAGTCTCATGCGGATGTCCCCAGAGATCGAACCAGCCGGGCCAGTATTCAGTGGCAAAGAGGGGCTGGCCCGGACGCTGCTTGGCGAGCGTGTCGAGCGCAGTTGCGGCGTGTCCGGTGCCGAAGTTTACGCCGGAGAAGATGCCGTCAATCTCACCGGCTGCGAGACCGCGTGATGGATCGACCGTATAGAGTAGCGATTTGTTGAAGCCTGCGGCGATGAAGATATCGCGCAGATGATTCATGTAGGTATGATCATTAGAGAAGTTGCCATACTCATTTTCAATCTGCGTGGCGATGATGGGACCGCCGTTTTCAATTTGCAACGATGCAACTTCTTTTGCGAGGCGATGCAACCAGCGTTCGGCGGGCACCATGAAGGCAGGATCGTTGCTTCGCAGCGCCGTTTGCATTTTGGGATCGGCGAGCAGCCATGCAGGGAATCCGCCGAATTCCCACTCGGCGCAGGAATAAGGGCCGGCGCGCAGAAGCACATGCAGCCCTTCTGACTTGGCGAGCTTGATGAAGGCGACGAGGTCATTGTTGCCAGCGAAATCGTAGACGCCCGGCGCGGGTTCGTGAACGTTCCAGAAGACGTAAGTCGCCAGCGTGTTGAGGCCCATGGCGCGAATCATCTTCATGCGTGCGGCCCAGTAGGCGCGCGGCACGCGAGCGTAATGCATCTCGCCGGAAAGCACCTGGATTCGCTTGCCCTTGAGGATAAAGTGATCGCCTTCGATAGCGAAGCCGGAAACGCTGTTCTGCGCAAAGATGCGATGGGTGATTCCTGCCGCGGCAGTGAAGGCCAGCGAAGCCAGGACTTCGCGGCGAGTGATTATGGGACCTCGGTTGGCAGGAATGGATTTCATAGCGGATGATTCTCCATATTCTTGGCGAGGGTCGCAGACCACTTGCTTGGGAGTTCGCCTTCTAACGTAGAGAGCTGCACGGCGAAGTTGCCGGTGGTAGAACATTCCGCGCCAATGCGCGCGACGGTGAGACCAGTGGCCGCGGCGGTTAGACGGTTAAGCAAATCGTTCTGGCTGCCGCCGCCCATAATGTAGAGGCGGCGAAATTGTTTGCCGGTAATTTCCGATACGCTTTGCAAGACTTCGGCGTAACGTGCGGCGAGCGAGCGAAAGAGAAACGCTGCCAGCGCGGGCGCATCCTCGGGCGCAGTGCTGAACTCGGGCAGATTGCGGCGGTGTAGTTGTGCATTGATGCGCTGCGGCATGCGGCCGGCAAGCAGCAGATCGGGGTCATCGACATCAAGGCGGTAGGAAAGCGCGGGGATGTGTTCCGCGGCTTCGATCAGAGAGGCAATCTCGATGCGCGCGCTTTCGGCAGCCCAGCTTTCAATGCACTGGCGCAGCAGCCACATGCCGTTGATGTTCTTGTGGAAGCAGATGGAACCATCTGCGCCGGCGAGGTTGGTGAAATTTTCTTCGCGCGCACGAGACGAATTGTTAGGCTCGTGCAGCAACGTGCCTACGAGTGACCACGTCCCGGAACTGATATAAGCCCAATCATCAGCGGGGTCAGGGACGGCAGCGATTGCGGAAGCAGTGTCATGGCAGCAGGGCGCAATGAGGCGCGCATTAGCGAATGCGGGCATCGATATAAGCTGGCCGGTGAGCTTTCCGATGTCCGTGCCGGGATTCACGAGTTCGGGCATCGCGGAGTGCGGGACTTCAACGGCACGCAGAATCTCGTCACACCAATTCCCGTTAATATCGAGTAATTGAGTATGGCTCGCATTGCTGCGCTCGGAGACAGCGCGCCCTCCGAGTGTGTGCAAGACGTATTCCGGGAGATTGAGCCAGGGCAGTGCGCGGAGCTCGGCATCGTCAGCGAAGAGCTGGTAGGCAGTATTGATCCGCAGGAGTTGAATGCCCGTGAGCTCACGCATACGCGCGGCCGAGATACGTTCATGCAATGCTGTTTCAGCCAGGAGAGTACGTTCGTCGCGATAGCAGAACGGACTGGCGGCGGGCTGGCCGTCTGCATCAAGGCGGACGTAATCTACGGCCCAGCCATCGACTGCGATGGAGCGAATGCCTTCCGTCGCTATCTGCGCGCATTGACGCAGGCCGGCATGTAAACCATCGAGAATTGCGGGCAGGTTCCAATGCAAACCATTTGCAGTCTGGATGGTGTGATTGGGAAAGCGGTGAACGAGTTCGATGTGCGGCTGGCCGTTTTGCCAGCGAAGCAGAGAGACGCGGCAACTCTCGGCGCCGAGATCGATCGCGACGAGGGCGCGACGATCATCTACTCCGGCGAGCAAAGGCGTTGGCGATTTCGTCGCGGGAGCAGTCATGCGTAGCTCTTATCGCAGATAGGCTTCGGTGAGTCCGCCATCCACGGGAATCAAATGGCCGGTGGTGACGGGAGCTCTGGGACCACCAATGAACAGAATCGCCTCAGCACAATCTTTGGGATCGATAGGTACATGCGTGAGCGTGCGCTTGGCATAGAACGTGGCCAGCAGGTTGCGCAGAGTGTCATCGCTCGCGGCTTCGTCGAAGGCGGTGTTGTATTTCGCGAGCGAAGCTTTCACCCGGTCGCGCGGGAACATGGTCGAACCTTTGACAACAGTCGCGGGCGAAATGCCGTTTACGCGCAGCAGCGGCGCATACGTTACGGCGAGTTCGCGAACCAGATGCGAGAGCGCGGCCTTGGAGACGTCATAGGCTTCAGTGCCACGCTTGGGCACGACCGCATTCGCAGAGCTGGTGAGCACAACACTACCTGGGACACCTTGCTTGGTGAAGATGGGCGCAGCTTCGTCGGTGAGCAGGTAATTGGCTGTCACGTTAACTTCAAGCGTGAGCGCCCACTGCGCATCGGTGATAACGCCGTCGGGTGAAGACGGAAACATGGCGGCGGTGTTGATGAGCAGGTCGATGCCGCCAAAGGCGCATATGGTGGCGTCGAGCGCAGCGTGGATAGCGTCACGCTTGCGGATGTCGATAGCAGTTGCAATAGCGCATTCGTTGCCGCCGATTTGCTTTGCCTCGTCGGCGACTTTCTGTGCTGCCTCCTGCGATAGATCGGCGACAACGATGTGCGCTCCGCGCTCCGCAGCCAGCAAAACAACTTCGCGTCCAATGCCGCTCGCGCCTCCGACAACGAGAACTATGCGTCGCGAGAGTTCTTTCTCTGGTGGCTGGCGGCGGATCTTCGCTTCTTCCAGCGCCCAGTACTCGATGCGGAAGGCCTCGCTGGGCGGCAGAGCGACGTAGTTTTCATGCACGGCGAACGCTGAAGTAGGAGCAGCAGGACCAGCCTGCGGAAGTTCCGGCGGACAATTGGATTCATCCATCGAACCCGCACCTTCCATCACGTGGATGGCGTTCAGGTAGAACTCGCCTGTGATGCGCGATTCGGCTTTATTTTTGCCGAAGCTGAACATGCCTACACCGGGAACAAGCACGACGGTCGGACTTGCATCACGCATTGCCGGCGAATCCGGCAGCGCGTGGGCCTTGTAGTACTCGGCGTACTCCGCGCGATAAGTTTCAAGTGCCTGCTCAAACTTCGCTTCAAGCGCTTCAACAGTAGTCGTGGTATCCCATTCAACAAACAGCGGGCGGATCTTGGTGCGAATGAAATGGTCAGGGCAGCTTGTGCCAAGATGCGCGAGTTTTTTCGCGGAGTGCGAATTCACAAAAGCAAGAACGTCCGGCGCATCCGTGAAGCTGCCGATGACGCGTTGCTTTGTAGAGACGCGGCCACGCACCAGCGGCATGAACTTAAGCGCGAGCGATTGACGCTCTGCATGTGATTGCAGCTTTGCGCCGCCGAAGCTCTTGTTCTTCTTCGCTTGATGATCAGCAATGAACTGGCCAATCTGGTCGATGATGGTGATGGTGTTCAGATAGCTCTCGCGCTGCGTATTGCCCCACGTGAACAGCCCATGTCCGCCGAGAACAACACCATCGCAACCGGGGGTTGCGGCCACGGCATCGCGCAACATCATCGCGAGCTCAAAGCCAGGTCGCTGCCACGGCACCCATACAAGCTTGTGCCCAAATTGCTTATTGAACTCTTCCATCTTCTGCTTGCCGTTGGCGGAGGCAGCAAGAGCGATGCCCCAGTCCGGATGCAGATGATCGACGTGCGGGAAGGGAAGAAAGCCGTGCAGCGGTGTATCGATGGATGCAGCGACAGGATTGTTGCCGAAGGTGCACAGCGGATACATGCTGACGATCTCATCTTCGCGCGCAACGCCCTTGTAGCTGTTGGCAAGGGCCAGCACCTTGTCGAGATAGAGCGTGGCGAAGCCGGAGCGCTTGATGCTGCCGAGATCGCCGCCCGAGCCTTTGACCCAGAGGATATTTTTTGTCTTCCCATCAAGCGGGTCGACTTCATCGAGCTTGGAGCTGGTGTTACCACCACCGAAGTTGGTGAGGCGCAGATCGGAGCCGAGCAGGTTGGAGCGATAGCGCAGGAGTTCCGGGCCGTCGAGTTTGGAGGCAACGGCCTCATCCCAGCGGTCTTCAAGAAAGCGGAGCTTATTGGCAGAGGGCATAAGGGCTTTTGGCAGAGTGCTCAAATACACGCAGCTACTGCAACCGAACAAGATTACACGTTACGGAACCAATAGGACAACTATTTCTATAGGGGTTTTTGGAATTCCCGAAGAGCCGTAAATTGAGTTCAGTCCTGAGCTGGGCGGGAGCGGCTTGCAGCTCGCGTAGCCGCTTTAGGCACAGTGGGATAAGCCATTTTTTCATCCGCGCTGGAGCTAGCTGCTTCGCCTTCAAGCATGGCCCGGGCACGGTCAGCCGTGATAGCCCGGTGGTCGATGTAGTTGTACGGCGCCACGGTTTCTCCGCGCAGGATGGCGAGGCCAAGATCAATGAGCCGAGGGCCGTACTGCAGCACCTCGTGCGAGATTGACGCGATAGCAGGGCTGCCTGGGCGAGCCATTTCCACCATCATCTCTTCCAGGCAATCCTGCCCAACAACAGCAACATTGCTTTCGCGGCCGAGCTCGCGAACAGCCGCGATGGCGCCCATCGCGCTGGTGTCATTGCCGGCAGCAATGAGAATGTGTTTGTCCTTGGGATGGCGCTTGAGAAATTCGAGGATGAGCTTATGGCTCTGGTCGCGCATGCCGCGGCCATCCATGCGCACGAAAAATTCGACGGGTATCTCCGGCAGGCGGCTCTTGATGCCTTCAAAGGCGCCGGTAATGCGGCTCAGCACCAGCGGTCCTGCTTCGGCAATGTCGAGACCGACGATCCAGTCAACAGCGCCGTCCCAGCGATTGAGCGCGAACTCGGCGAGTAGAGCACCCGCTTCAAGCCCTGCGCGGTAATTATCCACGCCGAAGTAAGTAGCGTGCGGGTGCGGAATATCAACGGCGATCAACGGAATGCGCGCGCCTGCGATTTTGTCCGCAATGATAGGTGCGGCATGTTCATCAACCTGGAACTCAATAACGACATCCACGCGCTCGCGGACAAAAGCTTCGGCGTTCTTGATGGCAGTCTCTGCGTTGTAGCGATTGTCGAGCACAAGCAGATCGACGCCAACAGCCGCAGCAGCCTGGCGCAGACTCGCGGTCACGGCCTCAGAAAACGGCATCTCCGCACTCTGACCACCAAAACCGAAGCGCAGCTTGGTGGGGCGCGCGACATGGCGGTAATGGCGATCGGCAGTCTGCGCGACGTAACCGCGATGCACCAGCGTCTTGAGGATGCGGTAGACGGTGGTCTTGGAAATTTTGGTGCGCTTGTGGATGGCTTCAAGCACCATCGGCTGGTCTTCCGAGCGGAGAAGCTCAAGGATGTCCAGCGCCTTGGTGAGTACAGGGATTAAGTAGAGGCGCTTACTACGTGTTTTTGCCGCCATCCCTGTTGCTCCTTGAAATACGAATCAGACATTCTTGAACTGCCTGATTCCCCTAATGAAACCAGTCTAGTCTCATACATCGGGACATGAAAGTTCAAGTGCATCAAGCGTAGGAGCTAGCGATTGCAGTTGCGGCGACAAGATCGCTCCGATCGGCCCTGAATAAATCGAGCCGTATGCCAGGCCACCGGTCTCCCGATACACCGGGCACGCATTCAGACATGCACCGCAGCGGATGCACTGCAATGTCTCGCGCTCCAGCTCGTCTTCCAACAGCTTTGTGCGGCCGTTGTCCAGCAGGATGACATGGAACTCGCGCGGACCATCACCGATTGTCACACCAGACCACAGCGAGTTGTACGGATTCATGCGCTCGCCGGTCGCCGAGCGCGGAAGCAATTGCAGAAATACTTCCAGGTCCTGCGATTTCGGAATTACTTTCTCAATCCCGACCAGCGTGACCAGCATCTCCGGCAGCGTGACGCACATGCGGCCATTGCCTTCGCTTTCAACGACGCATACTGCGCCCGTCTCGGCGACAAGAAAGTTCGCGCCGCTGATGCCAATCTTCGTGCGCAGAAAGCGCTCACGCAGATATCGCCGTGCGGCAGCGGTCAGGTCTTCTGGCTGCTCAGTCAACTCAGGCAGATTCATTTCGCGGCGGAAGATATCGCGAATCTCAACGCGGTTCTTGTGCAAGGCCGGGACCACAATGTGCGAGGGCTCATCATGGCCCAGTTGCACAATCATGTCGGCGAGATCTGTCTCGATCGGCGTGATGTCCGCAGCTTCAAGCGCCACATTCATCTGCACTTCGTCGGAGGTCATCGTCTTTACCTTGATGACTTCCTGTGGCGCATCGCCGGCGAACTCACAAATGAGCTTCACCGCAATCGCATTGGCTTCATCGGCATCGCGCGCCCAATGCACCTTGCCGCCGGAGCTTTCACAGTTGCGCGAAAATTCTTCCAGATAGAAATCGAGATGCGCCAGCGTGTGCTGCTTGATTGCGCTGGCTGAATCGCGTAGCTGCTGCCAGTCCGGCATCTCCTCCACACGCAGAGCACGCTTGTTGCGAATTACATCTGTCGCATGGTGTACATTACGGCGAAGCTGCGCATTGCCCAGGGCTTCCTTAGCCGCGATTGGGAAAGTGCGAGCTGCGGACGTTTTGCCAACGCGGATGCTCATGCTGAGCAGGCCTCCGTCGGCAGCCGTGGAAACCCATGTCCGAGAATCCGGATATGGGGCACCCGCAATGTGCCTGCGCAAACGCTCATGCGCTCGCCCCGGTGCTCGCAAGAATCTCCGCGATGTGCATCGTTTTTACCGGTGACCCGGCGCGATGCAATCCGCCATAAATCTGCATCAGGCAAGAATTGTCCAACGCAGTCACGACTTCCGCGCCGGCCTGGATGACGCAGACTTCTTTCGCTTCGAGCATGGCTGCAGAAACATCCGCGTTTTTCACAGCGAATGTTCCACCAAATCCGCAGCACTGTTCTTTTTCCGGCAGATCGCGCAGCTCCAGTCCACGCACCGCGCGGAGCAGCTTCAGCGGGCCTTCACGGATATTGAGCATCCGCAGCGAATGGCACGAGGGATGATACGTAACCGAATGCGCAAAACTCGCGCCCACATCTTCTACCTTCAGCCGCTCTGTCAGCAGTTCGGAAAACTCGAACACTCGCGGCAGTAACGACTGCACATCAGCCAGCAGAGTCGCATCATTTTCCTGCGTTGCAATCAACTCATAATGCTCACGCATCATGGCAACGCAGGAAGCCGAAGGAACACATACGCACTCGGTCTCGCGAAACATCTGCACAAACCGTCGCACCAGCGGAACAGCTTCGCGATGGTAGCCGGTGTTGTAATGCATCTGCCCGCAGCACGTCTGCTCACGCGGAAACACCACCGTATACCCCAGCCGCTCCAGTACGCGCGTTACCGCAATGCCGGTTTCAGGAAACAGCGTGTCGTTATAGCAGGCGATAAAGAGAGCGATTTGCAGAATTCGTCTCCGGCTGGCGGTTCAAGCTCAACCATAAATCAGCGAGTTGTCGCCGCAACAGTCTCATTGGCCTTCAGATAACTGCCATAGCCGACCACCACCGTAGAGCCGACCAGCAGCAGCAGGCCGCAGGCCACCAGCGCCCGTGTGCGCCGGCTGGTTCCCTTCCACTCTCTCAGAGCAATGCCCCACAGGTTGGCAAAGATGATGATGCTCGCCATGTGCAGCGTCCAGCTCGCAAAATCGTACTTACCCATCTTCGTCTGCCCCATGGAGTAGAAGAAGAACTGGAAGTACCAGATGACACCGGCCAATGCCGCAAACAGATAGTTGAACGTAAGCACCTTGCCGTTGATGCGGCCTACATAATTCCGCGGGTCGAAATCCACGAGCGTTTCGCCGGTGACCGGTGCAGTTCCCATAGGATTGTCGCCCGGAGCACCGCCGAATTGCGCGTACGATTTGTTCTTTGCAATCAGGATCGCCGACCACACGAAGTTCGTGAAAAATCCACCCCACAGAACCACGATCAGGATGGGCAGGTTGGACCACAGGTCGGCGCGATGGTTTGCTGCAAGTACACCACGCGTGATGTCGCCAATCGGCTTGCCGGCACGCAGGCCAAAGGCGAAAAACGAGCTCATGATGCCGGCGAAGATCGCGACAGCGAGCCCTTTCAGGAACGAATAATCGCGCTCACCTGAAAGCGCTTTCTCTTCTGCTGTGATTTCTCTTTCTTTGGAAGCACCGGCCGCTCCGCTCACGGCGATAGCAATCAACGAGAGCAGGACGCCTACCAGCGTTACCTGCCCGGACCAGTCATGTGTAATCGCATGCCATTGGCCGTCGTAGATGGGAGGCACCAGCGTTCCAAACGCTGTACAGAAGCCCAGTGCAATCGCGTAGCCCAGACCTAAGCCAAGGTAGCGAATCGCCAGACCAAAGGTGAGTCCGCCGACGCCCCACAGCGTTCCCCAAAGCAGCGTCCAGCAAATAGCGTCCGTCGGGGCTTGATGCAAGATCGCGAACGGGTGCGGCACAAAGATCATCGCGAGCACGCTCGGCGCAATCAGCCACGCAGCCACGCCCTGGATGATCCAATAGACCTCCCACGACCAGCGCTTGATCCCCCGGAAGGGGATAAAGTTGGTGGCCGAGCAGAAGCCGCCCAGCCAGTGAAAGATAACGCCAAGGAACGGATTGGGTCCCACAATCACCTCGGGGCAAGAAATCGGGTAGCGTAGAAGCAGGCTGTACGCGGCGTTAGCCATCGTAACCCACCCTTAATCAATTTGGAAACAATTTTCCTATTGAAGACGTCTCTGGGTAAGAGTAAGGTATTTCCATTCCCTCCCGGGCCGCCGGTTGGTCGCGCGCCGCAACTTGAGGTGACCGAAAGCAATGTCGAACGACCTCACAGCCCGCGTCTTCCAAGCCCTGGACGATTTCCGCATCGAGATTCCCTCGTGGGGATTCGCCAATACCGGCACGCGCTTCGGCAAGTTCCTGCAGCCTGCCGCTGCCACTTGCATTGAAGAAAAGTTCGCCGACGCCGGCGAAGTCCATCGCCTTACCGGCTGCACGCCGACACTGGCGCTGCATGTTCTGTGGGACCTGCCTAACGGGCTCGCTGACGTGAAAAACGTTCAGAAGCTCGCGCGCGAAAACGGGATCGCCCCCGGCTCCATCAATCCCAACACCTTTCAGGAAGCTGAATATAAATTCGGCTCCATCGCGAATCCAGACAAAGCCGTTCGCGAAAAAGCGATTGCGCATTTGCTCGATTCTGTCGCCATCGGCAAGGCACTTGGCTCGGCAGAGGTTTCTCTCTGGATCGCTGATGGCTCCAACTATCCCGGCTCGCAGAGCATGCGCCGCCGTATCGGCTGGGTGAAAGAAGCGCTTTCACGCACCCACGCTGCGCTCGGCCCCGGACAAACCATGCTGGTTGAATACAAGCCTTTCGAGCCTGCCTTCTATCACACGGATATTGCCGACTGGGGTATGGCGCTGGAGTTCGCGCGTGCTGCCGGCCCGCAGGCCAAGGTGCTCGTCGATACCGGACATCACTACCAGGCCACCAACATTGAACAGATCGTCGCCTGGCTGCTTGACCTCAACGCGCTCGGCGGCTTTCACTTCAACGATCGCAAATATGCGGATGACGATCTCACGCTCGGCTCGATCGACCCCTACCAGGTCTTCCGCATCTTCCATGAGCTGCTCTATGACAAGCGCCTGCGCGGAGGTAATCTTCCGGCCTTCATGATCGACCAGAGCCACAACCTCAAAGGCAAAATGGAGGCCATGATACAGACCGTCGCCACGGCACAGGAGCTCTACGCCAAGGCCGCGCTCGTGGATCACGCCAAGCTCGAAGTCCTGCAGGATTCCTGCCAGCTGGTCGAAGCTGAAGAGACCTTCCGCAGCGCCTTCTGGACAGATGTCCGCCCGATTGTCC
>Ga0206871_10259_pt1 | contig 12611 bp, 7 predicted proteins | sample Alteio_BWOrgCont_33_FD_152627 | JGI IMG/M metagenome (GOLD analysis project Ga0206871, IMG submission 152627) | Enriched cells from forest soil in Barre Woods Harvard Forest LTER site, Petersham, Massachusetts, United States -... | ecosystem: Environmental > Terrestrial > Soil > Temperate forest >...
GCGGCACCAGCGGCACGCGCGTCATTTCCTGATAGCGGATGACTTCCTGCACTTGCTGCACCGGGACGCCGAAAAATTGGCGGTCGACGTAAAAGGTGCAGAACTGCTGCGCGTTTCCCACGCTCATCGCTCCCCGGCCACGACCGGCGCCTCAAAGAAGTCGGGATTCGCGGTGCGCACGAAGCCGCGCACATCGAGAAGATCGGTGACGCGCTGCTGGATGACGGCGGAACCAAGCAGGCCGTCGCGCTTCGAAGGCTGCTGCGGAACGATGGTTTCCTCGACGATGTCGAGGATGCGGTCGACGACGAGACCGACGCTGCGGCCTTGCTCGGAGTAGACGACGACCTGGAGGTTGGTGGCGAGATCGCGCTTGCCGTTGCCCCTACCGTGTCCGTTAGAATGGCCGCTGCCGAGCAGCATGTCGGAAACACGCAGCAGCGGCATGATCTGTCCGCGATATTGGACGACTTGCGCGTCGCCAGCGCATTCGACCATTTCCGGCTTGAACTCTTCGAGCCGCGCGACAAGCGAAAGATCCATCGCCATGCGGCCGTCGGCGCCGCATTGGAAGAGCAGCATCGTCTGGCGCTCCCCGGCCATCGACGCGACGTGTTGTTCCTTGTCGCTGAGCGCGCGTTCGCGGCTTTCGCTGACGACGTTGGAGGTTTGCGCAACGCCGAGCACGTCGAGAATCAGCGCGACGCGGCCGTCGCCCATGATCGTCGAGCCGGCGAAGGTTTTGATTCCTTTGAGCTGTTTGCCCAGGGGCTTGACGACGATTTCTTCGGTGTCGTTGATCTCGTCCACGACGAGGCCGAATTGCCGCTCGTCGGCCTGGAGCACGACGATGTTGACGGCGGGGAGTTTCGAAAGATCGGGCGCTTCGTCTTCAACTTTGAGCTCGCGATTGAGATAGACGAGCGGGAGAAGGCGGCCGCGCAGGCGATGCACGGGCACGCCTTGGATGAGCTCGATGCCCTTTTGCGCGTCTTCGCCGTCGAGCCGGACGAGCTCGAGGAGGCTGATCTGCGGGATGGCGTAGCGGTCGCCGCCGCTGGTGACGATGAGCGCGGGGATGATCGCGAGCGTGCGAGGAATCTTCATGCGCACGGTCGTGCCCGTACCGGCTTTCGATTGCACATCAACGGTGCCGCCGATTTTTTCGATGTTGGTCTTGACGACGTCCATGCCGACGCCGCGGCCGGAGACGTTGGTGACTTTTTCGGCGGTGGAGAAGCCGGGGAGGAAGATGAGGTTGACGCCTTCGCGTTCGCCCATACGCGCGGCTTGTTCCGGGGTGATCAGGCCTTTTTCGACGACCTTGCGCCGGATCTTATCGGCGTCGAGCCCGCCGCCATCGTCGGAGATCTCGATGATGACTTGACCGCCTTCGTGATACGCGCGCAGAAGCAAGCGCCCTTCGGCGGGTTTACCGACAGCGACGCGCCGTTCGGGCTTCTCGATGCCGTGATCGACCGAGTTGCGAACGATGTGCGTCAGCGGATCCTTGATCGCCTCGACGATCGTCTTGTCGAGTTCGGTCTCTTTACCTTCCATTTCGATGCGCACTTGCTTGCCGCACATGGTGGCGACGTCGCGCACGGTGCGCGGAAATTTGCTCCAGATATTGCCGATGGGCTGCATGCGCGTCTTCATCACGCCTTCCTGGAGCTCGGTGGTGATGAGGTTGAGTCGTTGACTGGGAGCGAGGAGACCGGCGTCTTCGGTGGCGTTCGAAAATTGGAGGATCTGGTTGCGCGCGAGGACGAGTTCGCCGACGAGATTCATGAGCTTGTCGAGCAGCGTGACATCGACGCGGATGGAGCTTTCGCTGGCGGCGGTGCGCGACTGCGACTGGGCGGCGGATTCGGCGCTGGGCGCAGCAGGACCGTGATCCGATGCGTGCTCGACATGCTCGGCCTTGGCTTCGCTTTTCGGCGCTGCTTCGGCGACTGGCGCCGGCGTGACCGGGAGTTCGATGGGGCGCGGAGCCACGGAAGCGTCAGGTGGCGGAACGACCAACTCAATTGGTGCCAACGGAATGGGTGCGGCGGGCGACACTGCAGGCGCGGCCGGTGCTTCGGCTATTGATGCGGCTGTGGAACCTTGCAGCAGCCGCGTCAATGTCTGAATCAGTTCCTGATCGTTGCGTTCGCCTTCGTTGCCAATGGCCTCGACGCTGGCGAGCATCTGGCGAATGGCATCAACCATCGCGAGAAGCGCGGTGGTCATTTCGGGATTCAGCGCGAGTTCGCCGTCGCGGAGCTTGCTGAGCAGGTTTTCGCCGACGTGCGCGACGGATTCCAGTTTTGTGAATCCGAGGAATCCACAGGTGCCCTTGATCGTGTGAATCGTACGGAAAATGCTGGCGAGCGTGCCGCGATTGCCGGGATCTTTTTCCAGGTTGATCAACTCGCGGTCGAGGAGGTCGAGATTTTCGCTGCTCTCGACCAGGAACTCGCGGACGATGTCATCGCTCATGCGGAGTCACGATCTCCAAAACTCTTAGCGCACTACATTGCGAATGAGAGCCGTTTAATGCGGTGCTGCGGTCGCTGCATCGAAAATCAAATGTGCAGTTCAGGGGCCAGAGCGATGCCGCTCGTGCCGAAACGCGATCGCACATCAACACCGATACCATCGGCAGAAAGTTCCTGTTCTTCAGTAATCGCGCGCGATAGAGCAGCCAGCGGTTCACGAATGAGAAAAGGACCGTGTCCCTCGCTGGAAGCAGGGTGATTGAAGGTCAGCGGGCGAATTGAAACGGGATCGAGTGAGAGGTACTGAGATTTGAAGGCGCTAATTTGATTCCAGAACGAGAATCGAGGCTGAAACGAGCTTCAAACTGGCACGTTCAGAGCGGGAGTTAAAACCAACGAGCCGCGATCTGTTTCTATGTGTCAATGCGCCGGCAATGAAATCGTCTGCTCTCCCGCGTGGAGAGGGTAAGACCTGCCATACCAGAGTAATTCTCCGGGAACCCCGGAGGGCAGCGAGATTTGTGCGCGAGTCTCGGTTGTTGCTCGCGTGAGCTCGACGTCAATTCGCCCGGCGGGATGAGGTTCGGACGCTTGCACGTGCAGTAGCGCGCCGAGGTGCGGCTCAATCGCGATCGCGGCAAATCCAGGCTTCGCGGGGCGAATTCCGGCGACGATGCGCAACAGATCGTAGTTTGGGTGAGCGCTCCACGCGTGCGAATCCGAACGGGTCGGCTCGGGCTGTTCGGCCCAGGTCGTGAGGCCGAGGGAAACCATGGTGCGCCACGGACCGAGAAGCTCGAGATAGCGGTCGCCGAGGCCGGCGTGCTCGATCGCGCGGGCGAGATAGAAGCGGAAATAGTAAGTTGCGGCAGTCATCGGAGGAATTTTGTGGTCGGTGTGAAAGCCCGCGTCGGTCGCCGACAGAATGCGAGTCATCAATTCCTGTTGTTGATCGCGCGGCACGACGTCGAGCCATACGGCGAGGATATTTGCGTGCTGGCTGAAGTGTTTCTGGGCCGGAGTGTCGGCGAATAGCGCGTACTCTTTGTTCCAGCAGAGTTTTTTCACCGCGTTGACGGTGCGGTCGGCAGCGGAACGATACAGCTCGGCTCGCGCCGGCTCGCCGAGCGCAGTCTCTAACTCCGCAGCGTTCCGCAGAGCTTCGACAAATTGGAGCGCCATGCTGGTCGATCCGCCGTCGGGATCCTCGGGCGGAATTCCAAATCCGAAGTCGCTTCCCCAATCAACAAAGGGCCACCAGAAGAGCGCGTCGAGCAATCCATCGGTCCGTTGGTGGTGCAGGAACCAATCGAGCGTCGTGCGCGTTCCAGCGAGCTGCTCGCGGACGAATGACGGATCGTCGCGATACATCCAGAAGTCGTGGATCATGCCGATCCACAAGAGGGAGAACGTTGGGATCGCCTGGAACATCGAGGTCGGATAGCGGCTCAGCGTGATGCCGTCTGGAACGCGCGAATTGTTGAAGGCGGTGATTGCCTGGCGCGCGAGACGGTCGTCGCCGGCCACGGAGTAGGAAACCAGCGCTTGAATGCGGGTGTCGCCGATGTACTGCATCTGCTCCCAATAGGGCGTGTCCATGTAGGTGTCGTGGGCGTCGAGTCGCGCGGTGCGCCAGCCGATCTCCCAGATTTTCTGGAGATCCGATTCGTCGGATGCGAATTTTCCTTTTTCTTCGAATGGAAATGTGCTGAACCAGCTTTGGAGATGGCTCAACGTCAGCGGTTCGTCGGCGGTTGCTATGTCGATTTGAAGATAGCGCCAGGTACGCCACACGAGCGGTGCATAGACACGATTCGCCTTTCCGTCGAGGAGAAATTCGTCGTAGACGCCGACGATGTGCTTGCCTTCGATCTCGTTGCGATTTCCCTTTTCGTCTTTCGCATCGAGTAAGGCCTCGGCATATTTGAGGCGTACCGATGCGCCGGCGCCGCCGCTCGCAGTGAATTCAGGATATGCGGTCGTCAGATGACCGCGATCGAGCAGCAAAGTCGCATGCGAACGCGGAGCGATTTTGTATTCGGCGTCTGGCGTGGCCTCGCCTGTGATTTCGGCGCCCGACTTGCGCACGACGCTGCCCAGCGGTTGCTGGTCCATCGTCATCTGGGGCAGTGGATCGGCAGTAAGCTGCCAGTTGTTTTCTTGCAGCGAAGCGCCGCGGCGCGCTCCGGCGCCAATCGCGATGGCTTTTTTCCACTCGAGATGGGGTGTGTTCGAGTCTGAATTCCACCCCCACGCGTATTTCGCGCCGTCGATACGCAGGCACGGCTCCGCAGCGTAATAGTAGCCGCCCAATTCCTGCGGCTTTGGCACAGTGGTGATCGATTCCTCGATTGCGACGTCCCAATCGTTCCCGGTGTTCACGGCGCTTTCGGCTTCGCTTGCGCCTCCGAGGAGAAAGGCCGTGCGGTCGGAAATCTGGGCCAGCGCGGAACGGCCGCCGAAATTCCAAACGACCGCGGCGAACACGTTGTCGCCGGGATTCAGTACCGGGCCGACGTCGAAGGTCTCGTAGTGCCAGTGCGCGAGATCCGTGCGCGCAGGGCCGGCGCCGACGCGTTGGCCGTTCACGTAAAGCACGAAGCGATTGTCGGCGCTGACGTTCACCACGTATTTTTGCGGCGGGGCTGGGAGTTGAATATGTTTGCGGAAATACAAGACGGCTTCGTCTCGTGCAGGCGCATCGTCGGACGTGATCCACTTGGCGGGCCAAAGCTGGGCCTTCAGATCGGACGGCAGTTGAGATTCGGCGAGTGGTCCCGCCACAAACAACGCGGTCGATACAATCAGCAAACGCAGAAGGAATCGCACGAGCCTCCTTACCTTCACCGTTCGGGGCAATATCATGACCGCTGAAAATCGGCGAAGCTCTTTCCCTGCTCTGCCAATTGTTGCAGAAGCGGAGCCGGCCGCCAGTTTTCGCCGTGTGCCTGCTCGAATTCACACACGCGTTCATAGACTTTCTTCAATCCGACGCTGTCGGCGTACCACATCGGCCCGCCGCGATGCGCGGGAAAACCGTAGCCGTTGAGATAGATGATGTCGATATCGACCGCTCGAAGCGCGAAACCTTCTTCGAGAATTCGCGCGCCTTCATTGACGAGCGCGTAGACGCAGCGTTCGACAATCTCCTCCGGCGAGATTTCGCGCGGCTCGATTCCCTTCTCTCGGCTCCAACCGCGCACGAGTTCCGCGACTTCGGGATCGGCAACCTGCCGCCGCTGCTCGTCGTAGCGATACCAACCGGCGCGCGTCTTCTGGCCGAAGCGACCCATCTCGCACAACTTGTCTTCTGCGAGCGGCTGCCGGACGCCGGGCTTCTCGAGATGTCGGTGCTCTTTGCGAATGCGCCAACCGATATCGAGCCCCGCCAGATCCGCCACGGATAGCGGCCCCATCGCCATTCCGAAATCGTAGAGCGCGTGGTCGATGGCCTCGATGCTTGCGCCTTCTTCCACAAGGAATTGCGCTTCGCGGCGGTATGGATGAAACATCCGATTGCCGACGAATCCGCGGCAGTTGCCGACCAACACGCCGACCTTGCCGAGACGCTTCGACAAGTGCATGCACGTTGCGATCGTCTCTCTTGAGGTGGCCGCGCCGCGCACGATTTCGAGCAGGCGCATCACATTCGCGGGGCTGAAGAAGTGTGTTCCGATGACGGCGTCGGGCCGCGTGGTCGCCGATGCGATCTCATCGATGCTCAGCGTTGAAGTGTTGCTCGCCAGAATCGCTTCGGGTTTGCAGACTCGCGCCAGCTCGCCGAAGATCTCCTTTTTCAGTGCCATTGCTTCGAACGCTGCTTCAACAACGATGTCTGCATTGCTAAAGGCGTCGTAACTCAAGGTTGGCGTGATCAACGCCATGCGCTCATCGGCATGCTCTTGCGTGAAGCGTCCGCGCTTCACAGAGTTCGCGTAATTCGAACGGATCGTCGCGAGCCCGCGATCAAGAGCGTCGGGCTCAGATTCTTTCAACAGCACGGGAATCCCTGCGTTGGCGAACACCATCGCGATGCCGCCGCCCATCGTGCCGGCTCCAACAATGGCGGCCGAGCGAATCGGCCGCAACGGCGTGTCTTTTGGCACGTCGGGAATCTTCGCCACTTCGCGCTCACCGAAAAACGCGTGGATCAGGGCGCTCGATTCCGCAGAAAATAGGCACTCAATGAAAAGTTCACGCTCGCGGGCGCAGCCTTGTTCGAATGGAAGCTTCGTGGCGGCTTCGACGGCATCGATCGCGGCGAGGGGAGCCTGTCGTCCGCGTAATTTCTTGCGTGCTACGTCACGGGCTGTCGCCAAAATCTTCGCGTTATCATAGTTCGGGTCGCCGGCTAACCGCTCGTTACGTTCGCGCGTCTTGCGAACGGGCTTGCCGGCAATCTCGCGGGCAAACGCGATGCCCGCCGCGCGCAACTGTGTTTCGTCTGACGCGACCTCGATTAGTTTGTCGATGATGCCTGCGTCAAATGCGTCTCGCGCCTTAACAGGCTCGCCCAGCGAACACATCTCGGCAGCCTTCGCAACGCCCGCCAGACGCGGCAGTCGCTGTGTTCCGCCCGCGCCCGGAATGATGCCTAATTTCACTTCGGGCTGCCCGACCTGCGCGTCCACAGTCGCGATGCGGTAGTGCCCCGCCATCGCCAATTCGAGTCCTCCGCCAAGAGCCGTGCCGTGAATTGCCATAACGACGGGCTTCGTGCAATCCTCAACGCGCGACAAGAACTTCGTGTGCCCCGGACCGCATTCGCGGCTCGCGCGCATCTTCGCAAACTCCTTGATATCCGCGCCTGCGACAAAAGTCTTGCCCGCACCGATCACCACGATCGCGCGCACCTGCGCATCATCCTCACCCCGAGACAGCGCCGCGGCAATGCCCTCGGCCACGCCAGGCCCGAGCGCATTCACCGGCGGATTGTCGATCGTGATGACTGCAACATCATCCTCTTTGGCGTAGCGCACCAACTCGGTCATATGATTCGTCCCATCAATCTCGAACACGGCAAGCAACTTCCCGCAGAATACAATCCACGTCAATGCGATTCGTTAAGGGAGCTCAGACGAACTGGAGCCACTCTTTTGCGGCGAATATCACGGTCGGCCTCGCGAGCGGCAAGGAGTTCGCGCAACCGTCATGCTACAATTGAGGATTCACGCCATAGGGGCGTAGCTCAGTGGTAGAGCAGCGGCCTTTTAAGCCGAAGGTCGTGGGTTCGATCCCCACCGCCCCTACCAAATCTCTAATGTTTTGATTGGTTTCCCGCCTCGCGATTCCCCAAAGATGGTTTGCGCAACCGCTTGCCATTCGTGCCACGTTGTTCCGCTTGGAGGAGTTGACGGCATTATTTGTCTTCGGGATCAGTTACCCTGGACGGAGATTCCGTTTCAAAAACCGCATAGAGTTGAGCTGTCCGGTCGTTCACGGCCAGGGCATAAGGATTGTGTCTCACGTGCAGGGTCTTGACCACAGCGTTCCGCGCGCCGTCGATGACGGAAATGCTGTCTCCATGAACATTCGCCACGTAGATTCGATTTGCCTTTGCGTCTATGACGATTCCTTGTGGTTTCTCTCCCACCTTCACTGTTGCCAAAATTTTGGCTTGAGCCCCGTCGATCACGGTAACCGCATGGTCCTCGTGCTTCCCGACGTAGCTTAGGTTCGTCGCCGGATTCAATGCTACGGTGCACGGTGTTGCGCCGGTCGCCATGTTGGTCACGGTGCCGGAGGCCTCGTCGACGATCGCCAACTCCGCTTTTCCGGCGCGAGTCACATAAATTTTCCCGGCTGCTTCATCGACAGCCATTCCCCACAGATGCATGCCGTCCATTTGTACCTTGCCGACGGTGGCGGCCTTGCTGTCCAGCACGGTGAGGCTCGTGCCTTCCCATCCGATGAGGTAGGCGCGATCGCGTTTTGTGTCGATCACGATGGAGTCGGCCGATCCCGCTTTGATCGTGCTCATTGCATTCGTAGCGCCGTCGATCAAGGTGATTGCGTTGCTGAAGGTATTGGAAACGAAGACTTTGTTGGTCACGGGATTCACGGCGAGGACGTAAGGCAGGGCGCCCACATTCACCGTTGCAACGACGACGTCCGTTGCGCCGTCGATCACACTCACGGAGCCGTCCCCGTTGTTGGCAACGTAGATCCGGTTTGTGGTCTCGTTGATCGCGAGCGCCACGGGGTTCTTCCCCACTTTCACGCTCGTGACCGTTTTTTCCCGATCGAATACCGCGACGGCCCCATGGGCGTCGTCCACGGCGTAGACTTTCCCCGTCTTCGCGTTCAGCGCAATCGCTCGCGTGGCATTCAGCAGGGATGTCGAGGGCTCGGCGGCTTGCGGTTTTGCCCATGCGGCTGAGGTGACCCCAAGAAGAAGCGCGAAGGCGAATATTTTTTCAGTGAGTTTTCGATATTTGTTATAAATAGGTCCCTCACGATTATCGATAGAAGTGTGGAGAGGATCATCGCAGTGCTTCGTAAACGATTACAAGTGCCTGTTACAAGTTTAAGATCGGTGGCTGCAGGCCTACGCTACAAAATGGTTGCGATCAGACAACAGAGCGCCAGCGTACTTTGTATTTTCATGTTTGGTCTCGCCGTACTCCTCATCCCTGCGACGGATGCAGCGCAGCAGCCGTCCGTACACACGCCATTCCACGCTGTCGCCTTTTACACCACTAAAGGTGAACAGGACCACATCGATTTCGCTCTGCAAGCGCTGCATTTTTATGGAGACCTCGCGAAGAAGGGCAATTTCTCTCTATCTTCCACGACGGACTGGAACGACATGAGCGCCGACAAGCTTAAAGACGTCCAGCTCGTCATCTGGCTCAACGATTTCCCGCACACGCCCGAACAGCGTAAGGTCTTTGAGGACTACATGACCCACGGCGGTGCGTGGCTTGGCTTTCACGTCGCTGCGTACAACGACGAGAGCACTCATTGGCCGTGGTTCGTCGATTTTCTGGGTGGCGCTGTCTTCTTTGGCAACAATTGGCCGCCGCTGCCCGCGAAGCTGGTCGTCGATGACCGAGCACACGCGGTGACGCAGAACCTTCCCGCCACATTCACGGCTCCCGCCAATGAGTGGTACATCTGGAAACCGAGTCCTCGCCTGAGCAAAGACGTGAAAGTCCTTCTGACCCTCGATCCGCAAAACTACCCCATCGGACTGAAAGACACGATCACGGGCGGCGATTGTCCAGTTGTTTGGACCAACACGCGCTTCCACATGCTCTATATCAACATGGGCCATGGAGACAAAATCTTCACCAGCGCCACACAAAATAGACTCTTCGAAGACGCAATTCTCTGGCTTGGCACGCACAGGTAGCACATTGACCGGCGTATGATGGCTTCGTCCGCGTTGGCATTGTCGTTCGGAACCTCCGCAAATGAAATTCTTCGGCGCCCTATTCCTCGTGACCGCGACTCTGCTTCCCTACCCCGCTCTCGCGACGCAGAATGCCTCGCCGTCCGGTCCGCCCGGGAGCATTAACGACCAAGTTCAGGCCGCCTACCGCGCCGGGGCTACCGCAGTCGCGAACAACGATTTCAAGACCGCCGAGACTCAGTTCGAGACGGTCGTTCGCTTGATGCCGCAAATCGAAGAGGGCCACAGTGCGCTGGGCGCGGTGCTGATCAGTCTCGGCAAACTTCCCGCCGCAATCCAGGAATTGGAGAAGGCTGTGTCGCTGAAACCCGGCGATATGTCGGCAAAGGCCAACCTGGCGCTCGCGTATCAGGAAACGGGCTCCAATCAGAAGGCAATTATTCTCTTCAAAGAAGTGGAATCCGCGGAACGACAAAACCCAGATCCTTCCCACTGCCTCCGTCGATTCCAGTGGCGTACGCTCGGGCGCTGGCTGCCACCGGCCAAGTTCCGACAGCGATCGAAGAGATGAAGGTCGCCGTCGCAAAATCACCGCAGAGCGCCGATCTACATGATGCGTTGGGCTCGTTGTACGCTCAGGAGCAGAATTGGCCATCGGCGGCTGGAGAGTTTCACGAAGCGATTCAGCGCAATCCGCAACTCGCCGCAGCTCACTTGCACCTCGGCGTCGCATTACTCGAGCAACAAAGCACTGCGCTGGCGATTCCGGAACTGACGCTTGCCTGCGAGATGTCTCCGAGAAACTCGGTCGCGGCGACCGAGCTAGGCAAGGCCTATGCAGCCAGTAACGGAGATGAGAAGGCCATCGCTACATTCCGGCACGCGCTCGATCTGGATTCGACATCGGTGGATGCGAAATATCAACTGGCTCGTACCTTGCAGCACGCGGGTCGCAATCAAGACGCCATTCCTCTTCTTCGCGAGGTCGTGAGAGTCCAGCCCAAGAACGCGGAAGCCGTCGCGAATCTTGGAGTCGCGCTTCTCGTCGCCGGAAACGCGAAGGACGCCATACCCTTGCTGACCCGCACGGTCGCCCAGAAGCCCGCCGACGCCACCGCCCACGAAAATTTGGCCGCCGCATATCTTCAACTCAACGAAGTCGATGACGCCATTCGGGTCCTTACCTCTGGCCTCAAACACAGTCCAAACAGCTTCCCGCTTCACTACAATCTCGGACTCGCGCTCAAACTCAAGGACGACAATGCTGCTGCAATTCCCGAACTGGAAACCGCGGCTAAACTGAACCCTTCGGCCCACGAACCTCACTACACTTTAGGTTTCCTCTATATGCAGGATGGTCGCGACGACGATGCCGCTCGCGAACTCTCGCTCGCGATGAAGTTGCACCCCGAGAATCCCGACGGTTGGAACACGCTAGGCAGTCTCTATCGGAAGATGAACAAATTGCCTGAAGCCGCGGACGCGCTGAGGGAGTCCATCCGCCAAAAACCCGATGCACCTGAACCTCATCTGACGCTGGCAAGCGTACTTATGCAACAGGGCGACAAGACAGAAGCCGCCGCCGAGCGCCAAAAGGGCGCTGACTTGGAACGCGTCACGATGAACCGCCAACGCGCCACAGTCTCCACAAGTTCCGGCAACTCTTTGCTGCAGAAAGGCCAGATAGAAGATGCCATCGAGCGTTACCACGACGCCCTTCGCGATGATCCGAACTACGCAGAAGCACATCGCGGCCTGGCTAATGCGCTGGAACGTCAGGGCAAGAAAGCGGACGCCGCGGCGGAACGGCAAAGGGCCGACGAACTCGATAAGTCGCACATGTAGCGGGAATTGCCGACACCTGGTCCTGCGAATTGCCGCCATTTACACGGCGTAAACGATGCGCTATACCAGAATGTACACGGTGCCAACTTAAGGGACGTAGATTGTTCGCGATGGAACCTCCCCGGTGCAAACGGTTCCGCAAGGTTGCGTGATGAAGTCTCGATCAGTCCGCATCGTTGTTGGCTTCGCGCTGAGCATCGCCGCGCTCCTGGGAGCGGTGCACTTCGCCACTCAAGTTCATTCCGACGGCACGCTCGACAGCGCAAACTACTCTGAAAAAATCCGCCAGACGTTCAATTTTCGCTTCGGCAAAGACAACTTTTCGCTCCCTGGCAACGCCGCCACGGACACACACGATTTCATCCAAGCAGGTGCTTTTCCCAAAGCCGAGTACTGCGCTCATTGCCACGAAGAGGCATACCACCAGTGGCGCCAAGCGCTGCATTCCAACTCTTTCCGCACGCCGTTTTACCGCGCCAGCGTCAACATCCTGATCCGCAGCAAGGGCATCGAGTTCACGCGACACTGTGATAGTTGCCACAATCCGATCGCTGTCGTGACCGGCGCCCTGACTCAGGAGTCCCACGTCGATCGCGGGTTCGACAAAGACGGCTTGACCTGTGCCACGTGTCACTCGGTTCAAAAACTGCAATCGACCTCAGGCAACGGCGGTTACGTGATGGGCGTGCCCGCGGTGATGGTCGACGAAAAAGGCAATCGCATGCCCGGCGAGGTGCCCTATGCCGATATTCTTGCGCACCCAGATCGGCATTCGAAAGCAGTGATGCAATCGTTCTATCGCGAGCCTGAGTTCTGCGCCGCCTGTCACAAAGCCAACCTGCCGAATCCGCTGAACGAGTACAAGTTCATCCGCGCCTTTACGGCCTACGATGAGTGGCAGAATTCGAAATTCTCTAAACGGAATCCGC
>Ga0206871_10261_pt1 | contig 12543 bp, 9 predicted proteins | sample Alteio_BWOrgCont_33_FD_152627 | JGI IMG/M metagenome (GOLD analysis project Ga0206871, IMG submission 152627) | Enriched cells from forest soil in Barre Woods Harvard Forest LTER site, Petersham, Massachusetts, United States -... | ecosystem: Environmental > Terrestrial > Soil > Temperate forest >...
AAGTTGTTGCGGTCGTAGATGCGGATGCCGCCTTCGGCCCAATACTCGGCATAATCCCCGGTGCGGAGCACGCCGGGGATGCGGAAGACTGTCGAGCCGGAAGAAATCTCCACATCCGTGAGCTGGGCATCCTGCTCGGCGAGGCTCATAATCTCTTCGACGGTACAGCGAAGGCCGGAGTCGGGTGGGTAACGCATCCAGCGGAGGGCAAGGCTCTCCACACTGGAGTAATTGAAATCGCGGATAGCGGATTTGAAAGGATAATTGGACCAGACAGGCCAAAAATCGGCGAGGATGCGGTTTGCGCCTTGAGTAGGAATCTCAACAATTTTGGAGCCGCGAAAGCTGAGGTCAAGGTAATAGTCGCGGAGGTTGCCTGAGGTATCGCGGAGCTGGATGTTGAGGACGGCGGGGAGCGCAGAGGAAAGTGTGGAGGGCGGCGGGCTCTGGACAGAGGCGCGGACGGCAATGGCGCGACGGTTAAGCAAGTTAATGGGATGAGCGAAAGTGACCCGGCCGATGAGTGCTCCCGGCATCTTTTCGCCGGAGGCGGGTGGCGGAGCGGGGGTGCTGGATTCAAGCAATGGGGTGTCGGCACTGTTGAGAGGCGCGATAGCAGCATCCACGCGGAGGCGGAAGAGCAGGGGCTGAGCTGGGAAGGTTGAGTGGAGAGCTAGGGAGCCGGAGGACAGCGGGAGGCGCTGCTGGTCGTAAACGGCAGGGTGGAGTTTGCCGTCGGGAGTGAGATGCCACTCTCCGGAGGTGAGGCGACTGCGGATCTCCGGGGTAATGCTGTCGCTGTTACGCAGCTCCTGCCAGGCGGCGAGTATGCCGAGCATCTCGGCGCTGCGACCGTTGCCGTTGAGTTGACGGTCAGATGTTTCGACGCCGACGGCGGAATTAAGAGCGAAGCCGCGCGCGGCGAAAAGCTCCATTTCGTCTGGCATGGTGGCGGGGTGGTCGGGAGCAGCGTCAAGCAGGCTGACCCAGCCGAGATCGGCAGGGAGAAAGGCATGATGATTCAAGTTCCAGGCGAAGTTCACCTTCTCCAACTGGAAATTCTCTTTCACGCCGACAGCGGCGAAGTCGTCGGAGATGCCGCGGGTGAAGAAGTGCCAGCTCCAGGGGTTGATGCCGGAGCCCTGCACGAGGAGATCACGGTGAACCTGCTTCCAGATTTCGTACTGCTGGAGGCCGACCCAGTACCACCAGGGGCCGTCGACGTCGTTGAGCTCGCCACCATCGAAATCCACCATGTCGAAGCCGCCAGTATTGATGAGGCCGGCGATGCGGGCGGAGATGCGGCCGAGCAAGGGGGAGCGGAGATCAGCGAGATAGGCGTTATCGGCTTCGACGAGGCGCAAGACAGTCGCGCCGGCACGGTGTGCGGCGGGGACTGTGCCGGAGTATCCGCGCTGGCACTCGGAGAAAGTGGCAACGGCAATGCGAGCGCAGTGAACAATTTCGTTGTCAAGCTGGAGATCGGCGGCGATGGATGCGCCGTTGAGCGGAGTGGGAGCCGAGAATCCGGTCTGGGAGGCATTTACGGCTTCGGCGAGGGTGGTCTGACCGGCCTTGAGGAGGCCGCGGTTGGGGATGGGGCGAACCCAGGCGTCGTCCTTGCTCACCTCATCGGTGAGCATGTGGAGTCCGACCCGGATGCCTGCGGCGTGCAATTTGTCCACCACGGCTTTGAGGCCGGCTTCGCCATGAGGATAATTGACACGGTTAATGGGATAGGAACCGAGGGAGGTGGCCCAGGTGTCAGCGCGGATAAGGATATAAGGTATGTGACCGGCGCGGGCGTAGCGGAGAACCTCATCGGCGTTAGCCTCGGTGAGATCGGTGAAAAGGTAGTTGCTGGACGCGCTGGGAGAAGATTTGGCCCACACGTTGTCGATCATGGGCGGCGGAGTGATCATGTGGAAGTTCTGCTCGACTTCTTCCACGACTTTGAGAAAGCGGGCTGGGGGCTGAGCAATAAGGACCGCTCGGTGGCCTTGGATGCCGAACTGGGGATAGACGGAGGCGGAGAGGCGCAGATTGGTGACGGCAGTTTCTACGTCCTGGGTGAGGCCAATGAGGCTAAGGGCGAAAGAATCGTCCCAGCGGACGGCAAGGAACTGGCCTCCAGAGGTTGGGAGGGCGGTGCTGAGTTGGAGGAAGGTGAGCTTATCCACACCGCTGCCCTGGAAGGTGGCGAGCTCGAAGACGATATAGTCCGAGGTGGTGGTGATGCGGTAGTCGGCGGAGATGCCGGATGCGCCGAAGGCGACGTGGCAGAGATTGCCATTGCACTCGAAGGAGCTAGCGGAGATTTCGCTACTGCCAACGGTGACGGTAGCGATGGGCTGCCCGGTCGGGTGGAGTTCCTCCTGGCTGCTTTGCTTATCGATGAGACTGGAAACGATACCGCTTGACTCAATGGTAAGGCGGACCGAAGCGGTCTGAAAGATTACCTGTTGCGCAGCGGCGAGGCCGGCGGTGAAGAATAGGATGGCCGCAACCGGCAGGCTGGGAACTACTCGCTTCATATGATTCCTCCTTCCACACAACCAGCATATGCGGCGACCTACGCAAAAGGGGGCCGGAGCATGTTACAAACGGTGCTAATTACGCAAGCGAAAAGGAGTGAAAGATAAAAATAATTTTGCCGGGCAAGGAATGCGGGTCAGACGGGGACGGAACGGAGCTGTAGTGGCTAGACTTTATAGAAGCTGCGGTACCACTCGACGAAGCGAGGAATGCCGACGTCAATTGTGGTGGCAGGCTCGAAGCCGACGGCGTTGCGGATAGCTTCGATGTCGGCGAAGGTTTCTTTGACGTCGCCGGCCTGCATGGGTTCGTATATGAGCTCGGCCTTGCGGCCCACGGCGTTCTGCACCACGTCTATGAAATGCATGAGTGGCTCAGAGCGATGATTGCCGATGTTGAAGACTTCATAGGGGACGGGCATGATATCGCTGATGGGCGGTGCAGAGCGGTCGGTGATGGCAATGACACCTCTAACAATGTCATCAATGTAGGTGAAGTCACGGCTCATGTCTCCATGGTTAAACACCCGGATGGGCTTGCCTTCGAGGACGGCCTTGACGAAGAGGAAGGCGGACATATCGGGGCGACCCCAAGGGCCGTACACGGTGAAGAAACGGAGTCCAGTCGTGCGCAAGCCGAAGAGATGGCTGTAACTGTGAGCGAGGAGCTCGCCGGCCTTCTTGGTGGCAGCGTAAAGGGAGACAGGATTGTCCACCCGGTCTTCGACCGCGAAGGGCAGCTTTTTGTTGGTGCCGTAGACGGAGGAGGAGCTGGCGTAGACGAAGTGCTCGCAGTTCGGGAGATGTCGGGCGACTTCAAGCATGACGACCTGGCCCACTAGGTTGGAGTGGGAGTAAGCGTGGGGATTGGTAAGCGAATAGCGGACGCCGGCCTGTGCAGCGAGATGGATAACGCGTCCGATGTTCTGGTGCTCGCGGGCCACTCGCGCCATCTCGTCTTTGTCGGCGATGTCGACTCGATAGAAGGTGAAGCTGGGAAACTCACGGAGAAAAGAGAGACGGGCCTGCTTGAGGGCGGGATCATAGTACTCGTTGAGGTTGTCCACTCCAATCACGACATCGCCGCGCTCGAGCAGGTGGCGAGACACATGGAAGCCGATAAAGCCGGCGGCTCCGGTAACAAGATATTTCATCTTTCGATTCTCCTCGCGAAGGTTTTCGCCTGGTGATGAGGATCAGGATTCCGTTGCCACATGGCGACTCATGACGACCGTAGCATAGAGGATCATCTAATATTCCCCCCGCCCACTTAGGACACATGAGATTTCTACATCAGTAACGCGACCGCGCGGACGCAGCTTCAAACACGGGGCGGATGGCCTCAGCCATGGCCGTCCAATGAGGAGGAAAGTCTTTGACGCGCTCAAGACCGCGGAGAACAAGTTGCTGCCGCAGACCGGAGTCACCAAGAAGGCGTTCGACCTGAGAGCACCAAGCGGTGGGATCATGCGGAGCGGCATAAAGCGCGGCCCGCTGGCAAAGGTCATGCGCGTATGGCAGGTCGGAAGTGATCTGGGGGCATTGCCATTGCATCGCCTCGATATGGGTCGAGCTGAGCGACTCGGTAACGCTGGGCATGATAGAGGCATCGCAAGCTTGGTAGAGACCCTGGAGCTCGTCTTTATCCACCCACCCGAGAGGGATAATATGACCGGAATCGATGAGAGATGCGGCGTCGGGACCGGCGAACTGGACCCACTGCTCCGCGTTGATTGTGAGGACGAGGGTGATGGGTAGTCCCAGACGGCGGAACTCGTGCATGACTGGGGCGAGGAGCTTGTGGTTTTTATGGGGAGCGGCCGTGGCCACGTAGAGCAACTTAGACGAATTCCTAGCGTGTGCGAGACGGACGGCGATGTGAGGCGAGAGATTCACATGCGTATCGGCCTGGGTGCCAACGACGGCTTTGGGAACGACCGCGACCAACTCAGGACAGCCAGGAATGGCTTGAATGAGGCCGCGCATGAGGCCAGTCTGCACGATGATCGCAGCGGAGAGGCACAACGAACGGCGGAACAGGGTGCGCAACATCCACACCCGCAGCGCCGAGCCAGGATGGGGCATCAACGGATCCACCGGGTAGACCTGATGCGGGTTGTTCACGGTCATTACTTGCGTCGGGCCACCCGGGAAGTAGAGTCCCGTGTTGACGGGCCAGAAGATGTCGAAGTGGCAGCGGCGATGGAGGCGGCGCACGAAGATGTCAGCGAAGCCGAGGAGATGGGCTTCACGGGGGATTTTTCGGCCGATCAATATGGCCTCGCAGTTGGGCAGGCGCGCAAGGCCGGCGAGCGGAGAGGCGGGCATGCACATCACTGCGAGTTGGTCATGGGGGAAACGAAGACAGTAGGCTTCTAACATCTTGACCATACTACTGACGGCCCCGCTCTGGCCGGGATCGAGATGTCGAAAGAGGATACGCATGAGGAAATGAGCTCCGTGGATCAATGCGGTGCGATTGCAAGGTTACCGCAACGCCTCACGCATGACAGCCGATACGACTTCGCAGGTACGCTCCATGTACTCTGGCTGCAGTGTGGGGTGAACGAGAAACATGAGGCTGGTTTCTCCCAGTTCCTTGGCCACTGGCAGGCGGGACTCCGGACGCCATTCCGGCGGAAAGGCTTTCTCAAGATAAATCTCGCTGCAACCTCCAGAGAAGCACTGAACGCCACGCGCGGTGATCTCTGTAAGAATGCGGTCCCGGCTCCAGCCCACTCGGAGCTCTTTTGGCTGAATATAGGCATAGTACTTGTAGTAAGCGTGGCCGATGTGGGCAGGCGGAATGGTTACTCGGAGTCCGGGAATTCTGGCGAAATACTCCGTTAGCGTGGATGCGTGCCTACGTCGAATTACCAGCCACTCCGGAAGCTTGCGAAGCTGGATGCGGCCAATAGCAGATTGAATCTCGGTCAACCGCCAGTTGGTCCCAAAGGATTCATGCAACCAGCGAAAGCCGGGACCGTGCTCGCGCCTATGCACCGCGTCATAACTCTTGCCGTGGTCTTTGTATGCCCATGCCTGCTCATACAGCTCGGTAGAGTCCAGGGTAATTAGTCCGCCTTCTCCGGCCGTGGTAATAATCTTGTCCTGGCAGAAGGAGAAAGCACCGATATCGCCCATCGAACCCACTGGCTTTCCCTGGTAGGTTGCGCCGTGGGCCTGTGCGCAGTCTTCGATGACAGAGATGCCATGACGTCTGGCTAAGTCGAGAATGCCATCCATCTCACAGGGCCACCCGCCAAGGTGAACCACTATAATCGCCCGGGTCTTTGGCGTGAGCACCGCGCGAATGGTTTCGGCGGTGATATTTCCGCTCTCGATGTCTACGTCTGCCAGTACGGGACGTGCGCCGAGCATCACTGCACAGCTGACTGACGCGATGAAAGTGCGGGGAGTGGTGATGACTTCGTCCCCCCGCCCGACACCCAGAACACGTAGCGCCAGCTCCAGTGCAAGCGTGCCGTTCGCTAAAGCGATGGCATGGCGTTTGCCAGTATAGTTCGCATATTCCTCTTCAAAGCTCCTACCCTCTCTGCCGGTCCAGTAATTCACCTTTCCAGAGGCGAGCACGCGCACCGCTGCATTGATTTCGTCTTGCTCATAGTGCGGCCACGAAGTTTCACTTCCAGTCGAACCCGTGCTCTGCACAGCGGCACGAGTATCCTGCAGCATCGTCAATCCAGGAAACATTTCACTTCACCTATCGATCTCTTGATTATCTTCGCGCGGAGGCTGAGCGGCGCGCCGCATAATACGCGCCGGCACTCCGACCGCAGTCGCATAGTCAGGGATTGCACGGCTCACAAGAGAGCCTGCCCCCACAATGCTGTGACTTCCCACTCTTAGGTAAGGCATGACAGTTGCGCCGATGCCGACGAGCGACGACTCACCCACCTCGACCCCGCCTCCCAGCGTGGAGTTAGGCGCAAGATGCGTGTAATCTCGCACCTTACAGTCATGCTCCACGACTGCTCCAGTATTGACGATAACTCCATCGCCGATTGCTGTAGAACAATTAACAGCCGCGCACGGCATCACGACCGTACCGGAGCCGAGTTTTGCAAAGGGGGAAATGACGGCAAAACGGCTGATCAGTGTTGCCAGCACAAAACCTTCGGCCAGGAGGAATCTTGCAATTGCCTTGCGAGCCAAGTTGTCCCCCACACCAAGCGCGCAGAAAAATTCGTCCCGACCTTGGCTCAATAGCCAGTCACGTCCTCCTAAAAAGGGGAACGTAATTTCTAGCCTGGGGACTTTTGCACGGTCATCAACCATACCCAGCACACTGTAGCCGGAGTCCACAGCCACATCTGCAACCACCTTACCGTGGCCACCTGCCCCAAAAACTATGGCTTTGCGTTTATGCAATATCGGCATCGTCCCCCGTAAATTTTGGCGTAGTTGCGTGCCCGCGACTGGATATGTCCGACCACCTGATCACGCGGTGTGCTGTCATCGAGAGAATACGAATATCCAACAGGAAGTCCGCGTGATCTACGTACCACACGTCTAGTGCAAACTTATCTGCCCATGAGATAGCATTCCGCCCATTGACCTGCGCCCACCCGGTGATACCGGGTTTCACGTCGTGGCGTCTCGCCTGTTCTGGCGAGTAGCGCTCAATGTATTCCATCAGGAGCGGGCGAGGGCCAACCAGGCTCATTTCTCCCTTGAGCACATTCCATAGCTGCGGCAGTTCATCCAAGCTTGTCCTGCGGATGAAAGCACCGATCACCGTCAGCCGGTCGGCATCAGGCAACAGAATTCCATTGTTATTCCGTGCGTCCGTCATCGAGCAGAATTTATACAGGGTGAAGGGGCAACCGCGAATCCCAGGGCGCATTTGCTTAAACAGCACCCTCCGCTGTGCCAGCCATAGTAGGACCGACACAACCGCCATGACGGGAGAGAGTAGAAGCAGTAAAAATCCCGCTGTTAGAAAATCGAACGTCCTTTTCACAGAAGCGTACAACATCACTCAACCTAATTCTGCATGCCTCACGACATGCTATGTCTCTACTGGATTGGGTAATCCGCTTGCGGGTCGGGATCTGACAACGGCGGACAAAATGCGCTCAAAGCCATCTACACCTGTCTCCATAGAAAACTCATGCATATAGAAATCTCTGCCCGACCTCCCCATCTCGGCCAACTGCTCGGGGCTGCATTGGACGAGTAATTTCACCGCTGCAGCAATACTCTCGTCATCGCCCGGATTGCAGACTATACCCGATCTGGAGCGCTCTACAAGATGCGCCGCATCTCCGCGGCAGCACATCAAGATGGGCTTGCCAGCGGCCAAATACGTCTGTAATTTCGACGGGATTGTTATGCGGAATAGCGGATGATCATTCAAGTGCACCAACAGAGCATCGGCTTGGACAAGAATTCCTGCCATTGCCTCCATCGGCTGCTTAGGCAAAAAACGGACGTTATCCAGCCCCATTCGGGCGGCATCCTTCTCTAGCCTGACCCGTTCCACACCACCGCCAATGAAGACGAAATCCGCTGACGGCACGGTGGTTCTGCATATTCGGGCAACACGCAGCACGGTATCGAGCCCCTGCACGATTCCCATTGTTCCAGCAAACAGGATGGTGAAGCGCTGGGGACGGCGGATATGCAGCGAGCAGAGACTAGGCGGCTGCAGCACGCTTTCGTCGCACCAATTGTAGATCACGTCCAACTTGCGATCCGGCACTCCACGCTCCTTCAGCTTTTCCTTGAAGCCCGGCGACAACACGGTAACGTGTGCGGCGCGGCGATATACCATCTGACATAGCCTGCCAAGGAACATCAGAGCAAATGGATTCAACATCATACCGGAAGCTGCAATCGTATCGGGCCAGAGGTCCTGAACATCGTAAACGAACGGCACTCGCCGCAGGGTGCCAATTGCGATTGCAGCTAGCCCAGTAGTGAGCGGAGGGTGATAAACATAGATTACGTCCGGCTTGCGAATGAGCGCAGCGCCTAGCGTCCCTGCGGAGAACGCGAAACTGAAATAGTTCAGTGCGCGCCGCACGCCGGAATTGTCGTGGCTCGGGAAGAGAGGAACGCGGATAACTTCAATACCTTCAATGGTCTCGCGTTGCCAAGGCCGGATGCGGTATCCCGGATAGAGCTTTCCACCCGGATAATTCGGAAATCCGGTAAGCACCTGTACATCATGACCACGGACAACAAGGGCCTGGGCGAAAGGTAGGCCTTTGAAGAACGGCTCCGGCTGAAACCACTGGCTGAGTAATAGAATTTTCATTGCACAAAAAGACAACTCGGCATTCGACTGCGACGTGGGTGAGAGTTAAAGCTCCAAGTAGTTGCGCCACACCACGCGATGGACGTAGGGCGTGTAGCTGAGAATGATGCGGACAACCTTCTCCGAGACGTTCGGAACGGTGTAATCAGAGACAGTGCGCAGCAAGCGATTATTGCCTTTGGGCTGAGACTCGAGAATGTGCAGCGCATCAAGTACCACCTTGGGGTCCATGCCGGTCATCATGACCGCACCTTCTTCCATGCCCTCTGGCCGCTCATGCGCCTCACGAATGTTGATGGCGCGGAAGTTGAGGATGGAAGACTCCTCGGTGATCGTGCCGCTATCGGAGAGAGTGGCGCGTGACTTCATCTGCAGCCGGACGTAGTCAGATAGTCCCATGGGCTTGAGCAGGCGGATGCTGTCGGAGAACTTAACGCCTTCAGCGTCAATGCGTTTTTGCGTACGCGGATGGGTCGAAACGACCACGGGAAGCTGGTATTTCGCCGCCACTGCCTCAAGCACGTTGACAAGGTTTCTGAACTGGCGAGGCGAGTCAATATTCTCTTCGCGATGCGCGCTGACCATGAAGTAACGATCTTCAGTGAGGCCAAGGTCTTCAAGAACGTCAGAGGATTCGATTTTGCCGCGGTAGTAGCTAAGCACCTCGAACATAGGACTTCCGGTCTTGATGACGCGATCGGGAGGGATGCCTTCGCGCAGCAAGTAGGCGCGGGAGATATCGCTATAGGGCATGTTGATGTCGCTGATATGGTCTACGATGCGGCGATTGATCTCCTCGGGAACGCGCTCGTCGAAGCAGCGGTTCCCTGCTTCCATATGGAACACGGGAATCTTCAACCGCTTGGCGGAAAGCGCGGCGAGGCAACTGTTGGTATCGCCCAGCAGCAGGACGGCATCCGGCTTTACCTCAGCCAGCACCTCTGCGGTTCTAGCGATGATGAGGCCAATGGTTTCGGCAGCGCTTTTGCCAGCGGTTTGCAGGAAAATGTCTGGGCGACGGATCTCAAGGTCATCGAAAAAGACCTGATTGAGTTCGTAATCGTAGTTCTGCCCGGTATGGATCAGGACGTGCTCGGTGTAACGATCTAGCGCGGCAATAACGCGCGAAAGGCGGATGATCTCCGGCCGTGTGCCTATGATTGTGGCAACCTTCATTCGTTCTCCAGTGGGTTAGCTGGCCTGGACTTCAACGTCCACGGCAAGGAAGTATGTATCGGTGCAGTTCGGGTCGAAGACTTCGCTAGACCAGAACAATGTAACCATATCCGTTGTACCCACGTTGGTGATGCAGTGGGTATGACCGGGGGGAATGTCGACGACCTGGTACTTATTGCCTGTGACTCGGTATTCATGGACTTCAGTGCCCTCGATGGGGCGCATGCGGATGAGGCCCTCGCCCTCGACTACGAAGAACTTCTCCGTCTTTGTGTGGTGGTAGTGATTGCCGCGAGTGATGCCGGGGCGAGTGCGCGAGATAAAGATTTGGCCGAAGGAATCGCTCTTGACGAACTCGGCGAGGCTGCCACGCAGGTCAGACTTGATTTCAAGCTCGTACTCGCGGCAGGTATCTGGCATGTACGAGAGGTAAGTGGCGTAGAGCGCGCGGTTGAATGGATCCGAGAAATCTGGCAAACGCAGAGTGGACCTCATGTCGCGGAATGCCTGGATGCGACCAGCAAGATCGCCAAGGGTGAGGCGATAGCTGACGACATCGGGGCCGTCCTGGCCTTGAACATCGCTGTTCAGTTCGGCGAGAAATGCAGCGACGACGTCGTCCACATAGGAAAGGTCGAGCTCGCGGGCGGAATCCGAAACGGAGATGGGCAGGTCGCGAGCGATATTGTGGCAGAACGTAGCGGTGACGGAGTTGTAATTGGGGCGGCACCACTTGCCGAATAGGTTTTTGAGCCGGTAGATGCGGATCGATGCGCCGGCTTCCGCGGCGAACTCGCGCAGCACCTGCTCGGCCCGCGCCTTGCTCATACCGTAGGGATTGTCGAATGCCGCCTGGATGGAAGAGCTGAGGACGATCTTCGGGGCACGGCCGGCCTCGCGCAGCATACTCACAAGAATCTCAGTAGAGCCGGCATTGCCAGCGTCGAACTCGCTGACGTGCTTCGGACGATTAACCCCGGCAAGGTGGAAGACGATGTCCGTGTCCGCTAGAGCGCTCCGCAGTTCATCCGCCGATTCTTCGCGACCGATAACGGTGACGGCGCAGTCTTTGCGGGCAGAGAGATGGGCTGCGAGGTTGCGTCCGAGGAAGCCGTGGCCACCGGTGATGAGAACCTGCCTCATGCCAGCACCTCTTTTCCGGCTAGGGCGTCCTGCACACACTGTAGTTGCAGGAGGAGCTGGATCATGCCATCCACGTCGAGGAGCTTGGTGTTGTGGGAGTTGTAATCCTGAGATTCGGATATCTGGGTCTGGCCACGGCTGAAGAAGCTGGAGTAGTTGAGATCTCGAACATCGGCGGGAACACGGTAATAATCGCCGAGGTCTTCGGCGATGGCGAGCTCTTCGCGGTTGAGCAGCGTCTCGTAAAGCTTTTCGCCGTGGCGGGTACCAATGACGTGTATGGGGTTGGAGACGTCAAGCAACTTGAGCAAAGCCTGAGCGAGGGTGCCAATCGTGACAGAGGGTGCCTTCTGCACGAAAATGTCGCCGGGCTGGCCGTGAACGAAGGCATAAAGGACTAGATCTACTGCACCTTCGATGGTCATCATGAAGCGCGTCATGTTGGGATCGGTGAGGGTGAGAGGCTCCCCAGCTTGGATCTGGCGCAGAAATAGTGGTATGACGGAGCCGCGGGAGGCCATGACATTGCCATAGCGGGTGCCACAAAAGTCGGTCGAGCTGTTGCCGAACATGCGAGCTTTGGCCACCATGCATTTTTCCATGAGCGCCTTGGACATTCCCATAGCGTTGACAGGGTAGACAGCCTTATCCGTGCTGAGGACAATGACCTTACCGACCTTCGAGGCCAGTGCGGCACTCATCACGTTCTCCGCCCCGAGCGTGTTGGTTTGCAGCGCCTCGGTGGGAAAAAACTCGCACGAGGGCACCTGCTTGAGGGCGGCGGCATGGAAGACAAAATCCACGCCGTGCATGGCCTGAAGAACACTGTCGTAGTTGCGGACGTCCCCGATGTAGAACTTGATACCCGCGTCACGCAAGCGGCTACGCATGTCGTCCTGCTTCTTTTCGTCGCGGCTGAAAATGCGAATTTCGCCAAAGCCATGCGCCCGCGCCATATTCACGACCGCATTGCCAAAGGTTCCCGTGCCGCCTGTAATCAGTAGCGTTTTTTCAGTGAAGATATTGGAGTTTGTCATGATGATCACACTCTTTCGTCGGTCCCCCGCGAAGTAGCTGGGCGAATTGGGTTGGCATTAGAGCCCACAAATGCAGCGGGCGGGGCCTTGTTTCTTTTCAATCTTATAAGGCCCGAACTCTTGAGCCGCATATTCTTCAGAAGTCGCTAGCGCACGCAGAAGTAAAGTTGGTATCTAGCAGTGCGATCGCCCATTGTCTTGCCCATGGGGTTCTGGGGCCGTGCAAGGATCGGAACCTCCGCCCTGACTCACTGCTTTCCACCATTTCAGCAATCCACCGTGTCATAGGGATATTGAATCCAGTCTTGGCGCGATGCACGATTTCGCGAGGAAGCGGTTTCACCGGGACATTAGCAAGCATCTGCTTGCC
>Ga0206871_10262_pt1 | contig 12521 bp, 7 predicted proteins | sample Alteio_BWOrgCont_33_FD_152627 | JGI IMG/M metagenome (GOLD analysis project Ga0206871, IMG submission 152627) | Enriched cells from forest soil in Barre Woods Harvard Forest LTER site, Petersham, Massachusetts, United States -... | ecosystem: Environmental > Terrestrial > Soil > Temperate forest >...
ATTGCGGTGCGCCCGATCGTCAGGATGCGATCGTAGTAATGTGATTTCAGACCGTCGCGGAACATGATCTCCGCGCAGTTCATCTCCATCGGCGGTAGAAAGTGACTGTCTGGCAGTTGCGGCAGCCCTTCGGCCTGCCCGCTGATACCGGCGAAGTCTTCGACGTAGCCGTACCACGGCTCCATCTCGGCATAACGCACCGGCCAATCGATCGCGATTCCCTCTTTCAGGTTGGCCTCAAAGTCGAGATCGCTCCAGCGATAGCTCTGCCGGCCCCACGTGATGGACTTACCGCCGACCTGCCTGCCGCGAATCCACGAAAACTTTGTGCCCTCGACGTTGGTGTACGGATTCTCGACGTCGCTCACGAAAAATTTCGACGAGTACTCGTCGCACGCATAGTAGACCTCGCGCTGCACCGGCTGCGTCTTCTGGCGCAAATCGCGATTGTCCCAGTTGCGATATTGAAGTTCCCAGATCGGCTTGTGCTCGACGTAGTCGGTGCCAGGCTCGATGGTGCGGCCCGCTTCGAGGACCAGGACGTTGAGTCCCTTTTCCGTGAGTTCCTTGGCCGCCCACCCGCCGGTGATTCCCGAGCCTACGATGATCGCGTCGTATGTATTCGCTGGCATGGTTTCTCCTAGGCCTTCCTCTCGGTCAACGGCGCGCAACCGTGATATGCACCCGGCATGATTTCCAATCCAAGCTCTTTCGTGAATCCGACTTCGGACGTGTAATAGCCATAGACAGTAATGCCCTTGAAGACGTCCCAGAACGGACCCTGCAACTGGTGGTCGCGCTCGGATGGAATCGTGTTTCCGTGGCGCACTGCCCGAGGCCCCTGGTGCTTTGCCATCGCCGCGTCATCGATCGAGCGGAGCAGCGTTGCCTGCTGCTCGGGCGAAGCGCCGACGAAATCCTTGCCAAAGAGATCCTTGCTTTGCTGATTCACAGCGGCTAGCCCTTTAAGAAAGGCTTGCCGCTCATCGTCGTGGGCCCAGTCGGTGAGCACTACATCGATGAATTCGTTGACCTTAGCTCCCTTGGCTCCCGGTGTATCGGTCTCGGGGATGATCAGATCGGTCATGATCACAACCTGGGTGTTTTGCGCCGGGCTCAAGGTTCGGAGCGTATAGTTACCGCCGCTAACCTTGTCTTGCGCCTCGCGAAGGTGCGCCAACAAGTTGGGCGGCAAAACGGGAATCGTTGCTCCGACAGCGAGCAGCCTGAGAACGTCACGACGCTGCATGGTTCCCCCTTTGGAGGTGGTGAGAAAACGCGTACTTATAAAGACGCCCGGGAGTATTGAAGGGTTTCGAGATGGGCGGCCCCTGCGGAACCGTATCGTAGCGCAGTGGAGGGGCTGAAGGTAGGCAAAAAGTGAGCGGAGTGAACAGCCTCTCAAGGGCCTAGGCGGCTCGGACGGTAGTTCCGACAACAGCTGGGCGGCGAATGAACCATTCGGCGACCACGATGTTGGGTACCCAGCACGGCCAGGCCCGCCATTTAGGAGGCGTGGAACGACCAGTGGCATACGCCAAGGGTCGAGGCGGTTATCGGCTCGACCTCCGACAAATTCGGGTAAGGTGCGAACCGGAACGAGAAATTGTTCCAGCGGTTCGATAGCCTATCTCGCGGTGCGCCAACGAGATGGAGACGCACCAGTCATCGCTTGGATTGAACGGTTCATGATATTAGCTACGGGGCACCGTTTCGGCTAGCCAAAGCGCTTTCAACTCGTATAACTCGACGTCAAATAGATACCAGAAGCGCGACACGAGGGTTCGACTCCTTAGCACGAAGGAAAATAGCAGGAATCCGTTTACCTGAAAGGTCTGCGAGGTCTGGGCATGGCACGAGTCAGCAGGCGCAAATTTATCGAATCGGCGGTTGCATTGGGCGCAACCGCGGCGTGGGGGCAGCGTCTCGCCTTTGCGTCGAGCGTTCCTTGGAAAGAGCGACGCGATTTATTTCCAGAAGGCGTCGCGTCAGGCGATCCCGACAGCCACAGCGTCTTGCTGTGGACTCGCCGCGCCCCGATCGACGATGCGCTCATCGACAAACTTCATGTCGAGGTCGCCGAAGACGAAAAATTCGAGCACGTGGTGGCCACCGCAAATGCGCCGATCAGCAAAGATGCCGATTACACCTGCCGCGTGCTTGTAGGTGGGCTGAAACCTCGCCACGTGTATTGGTACCGATTCACCGACAAACTTGGCGAAGGAAGCCGCATTGGGCGGACAATCACCGCGCCAGAAGAATCTGACGTGCGTCCAGTGAAGTTCGTCTTTGTAAGCTGCCAGAACGCGAATCAGGGAGCTCAGAACGCTTACCGGCGGATGATTTTCGAAGATAAGCGGGCAAGCGAGACGGAACAAATCGGATTCATTCTTCACTTGGGCGATTTCATTTACGAGATCGTCTGGTATCCCGAAGACCGGCCGCAAGGTATGTACGACCGCAAAATTTTCGACGTCGTGCGATATCCGGACGGCGAGAAGCACTCTGACTTTCACATCCCCACGAACGTCGAGGGCTACCGTGCCGTCTATCGCGGCTACTTGAAGGACCCGGACTTACAGGATGCACGTGCGCGCTGGCCGTTCGTGAATATGTGGGACAACCACGAATTCAGCTGGCTTGGCTGGCAGTCGCTTCAGATCTTCGAAGGCAAGACGCATCCGGCGCAGACGCGGAAAGTCGCGGCGATGCAGGCGTTTTTCGAGTATCAACCCGCGCGAATGACGCGACCGAATTCGAGCTCGCTCGAAAAATTTGAACCGCCGCACGTGGTGGACACGCCGGTGACTACATTCGACGACCACGGACTCGGCCAGGAACCGAACAACCTGACAGCGGTTCACTGTCTAAAAGGCTACCGGGCAATTCGCTACGGCAAAAACATGGAGTTGATCGTAACGGACCAGCGCACGTTTTGTTCGGAAGATGTGACGGGTAGAAGCGAAGCGCAAGCCTTCACGAGCGACGACTTCCCGGATTTCATGCCTCAAGAATCGCTGGAAATTCTGGACGCCGGCCGCACCTACAACGGTGGAAAGCCGCCGGCCACGATCCGGTATGGAAACACCGATGTCCCCAACTTCGTCAAAGATCGCCCCGCGCAGACCATTCTCGGCGCTGAACAGAAAGCGTGGTTTCTCGAGAGGCTGAGCGCGTCCAAAGCAACCTGGAAGATTTGGGGGAATACCACGGCGACGCTCGACATGCGAGCTGATCCGCTGAATCTGCCGCCCGGCGTCGGCAAGCCGTGGCCTGGCGCGGGGTACGCCGGGTTCGGCGGCGGAGATTGGAGCTCGGCATACGTCGAGCGAGGCGAAATCTACGACTTCGTCCGCGATCATGAAATCACCGGATTCGCGACGGTCGCCGGAGATCGCCACAGCTTTTGGGCCGGCTACGCTGCCAAAGCATTGCCACCGGCAAAATTCGAGCCAGTCGGGATTGCGTTCGTCACCGGATCGATTTCAGCTCCGGGGATGGTCGAAGCGTTCGAACATCGTTTCCCGAAGGAGCATCCGCTTCGGCCGCTCTTTCTAGGCCAGGCCTCCGCAGACCCGAAACCTCAACCAACCGTCAATATGATGCTGAAACACGGTGTTAAGTCCTGTCTGGAGTATGCGAGGACCGGCGATATCGTCGCGGCACGCGCCGCCTCGAATCCCGACAACGCGCCACACGTCTCATTTGTCGACATGGGCGGACACGGATACTCGGTCGTCCGCGTTACGAGCGACGCGATCGAGACGGAATTCGTCTGCATCCCTCGGCCGATCGAGCGAAGTGCCTCCGACGACGGCGGGCCGCTGCGTTATCGCGCACACTTTCGCACCGCGAGGTGGAAGCATGGCGAGTCTCCAAAGATGGAAGCCAAAATTGTCGAAGGCGAGCACGAAGCTCGCTTTTCAACCTAGCCCCATCGACAGGTATTGAGCCAGAGGAAAGAGCCGCCTGAGTTCCGGCGGCCTTTTCTCACTCGTAATTACGCTACGTGGGAACGATTTCTGAAACAGGACGTCTATTCTGGCTTTTGAGCTACCTAGGATGCCGCGAGGATGAGTAGCGTGGCGTCGTCGTGCCAACGGTTGGCACAGAACTGGCCAGCACTCGCGAGTATTTGCATCTGAAGACATTGCGCCGAGGCAGTGCGATTGTCCGCGAGCACCTGGATGAGCCGGGCGTCGCCGAATTCCTCGTCGTCGGCATTCGCAGCTTCCGTGACGCCGTCGGTGTAGAGCACGAGCCGATCGCCCGATTGCAGCTTCACGGAACCAGTATGAAAAGGCTGGTCCGGAAACGCTCCGAGTACGATCCCGCCCACGCTCAACCGTTCATGCGTTCCGTCGCGGCGCATGACGACCGGAGGATTGTGACCCGCGTTGGCGTAGCGAAGCGTGCCCGTGGGTCCATCGAGTTGCCCGTAGAAAAATGTTATGAAGCGATCCCGAGCCATGTTGCGGCAAAGCAGGAAATTCAGACGCGCGCAGAGATCGGACGGCGAAACATCCGCCGACGCCAGCCCGCGCACCGCGGCCTGCAGATTCGACATAAGCAGCGCCGCCGGCATTCCCTTCCCCGCAACATCGGCGATGCAAAAGCCAATCGCCCCGTGCTCGAACGAAAGCACGTCGAAATAGTCGCCACCGACAACCCGCGCCGACTGCCACGCGCTGGCGATTTCGTATCCAGCGAGTTGCGGGATTTCTTTCGGCAGAAACCCTTCCTGAATCGCCCGCGCCTCAGCAATTTCGCGTTCGTGCTGATGAACGCGCGAAGCCATCTCGTTGTGCGCCTCGCTCGCACGAACGGCGTTCTGCGCGATCGCTCGGCGTTCGCGACCGATCGCCACTTGTTTCTCGAGACTGGCGAGCAGCTTCGAATTCGTCCACGGCTTCTCAACGAAATCGGTCACGCCTCGCTGCATCGCTTCGACAGCAAGCCCGACGGTCGCCCACCCGGTCATCACAATAATCGGTGGAATATTTTCGATCGCGCTGAGGTGCGAAAGCAGATCGAGCCCCTCCTGCCCCGACGTCGTGTCGCGCGCGTAGTTCAAATCCATCAGCACAAGATCGAACTCGCGAATAGCAACAGCTTCGAGCAGTTCCGCCGGCGACGACACCGTCTCCGTGGCGTACCCGTTCCCTTTGAGCAGCAAACGCAGCGCAAGGAGCACGTCGGGTTGATCGTCGGCAATCAGAATGCGCGTCTGCATCGTTTTCGTGTCGCGAGACAGTTCTGCGGCTGCTGCTGCCATAATACAGGTAGCTCCGTTCGGCCCAAAATTGCGGCTGACGGTCTATACGCAGGCGAGCGGCCACACTCATTTTGCCGTAACGCATTCTTTTGATGGGAGTTGAGCGCGCGAGGTTATTTCCAAAAAGGAGCGTGTGCCCAGGTCTGGGAATGAAAATCCCGAATTCGGACGCGTGTTCGGATATAGCACATAACTGTTCCCGCTCGCGCCAGATCGCTTCAGCCTTCGCAGATCTGAATCACCGCAGCGCCTTCGATCGCATCCGACTTCAGCGAGTTGAGCGCGCGGTTGGCTTCCTCCAGCGGAAAAATCTTCACGTGGCTCTGAATCGGAATCTCAGCGGCAATCCGCAGAAAGTCTTGCCCATCTTTGCGCGTGTTGTTGGCAACGCTGCGCACCACACGTTCCTGGTAAAGCAAATCGTAGTCGAAGCTCGGAATCGGGCTCATGTGAATCCCGCCCAGAACAAGGGATCCGCCTTTGCGCAGAATTTTCAGCGCCGCCGGAACGATCTCCCCAGCTGGCGCAAAAACAATCGCCGCATCAAGCGGTTGCGGCGGAGTATCAAACGTATCCCCGGCCCACTTTGCGCCAAGCTCCATCGCCAGCCGTCGGTGCCGCTCATCGCGAGTCAGCGCATAAACTTCCGCCTTCCAATGCAGCGCAACTTGAATCGCAAGGTGCGCCGCCGCCCCAAATCCATAAAACCCAAGCCGATCGCCCGCCTTCACGTCAGCGAGCCGCAGCGATCGAAATCCGATAATCCCCGCGCAAAGCAACGGCGCCGCTTGCTGGTCGCTAAAACTCGCCGGAATGGCGTAAACAAAATTTTCGTCGGCAACCACGTACTCCGCGTAACCACCATCCACGCTGTAGCCCGTAAACGTCGGTTGATCGCAAAGGTTCTCCGCGCCAGTGCGGCAGTACTGACACGTGCCATCCGTGTGGTGCAGCCACGCGACGCCGACGCGATCTCCGACCTTGAATTTGTGCTCTGCATTCGCGGCTGATTTCGAATCCGCGCCAAAAGACTCGATCGTGCCGACCACCTGATGCCCCGGAATCACCGGCGACTTGCGCCGCGGCAGCTCTCCTTCAACAACATGAAGGTCAGTCCGGCAGACTCCGCAATGCGACACACGAATCAGAATCTCGCCGGGTCCAGGCGTCGGTTTCTCGATTTCAGTCAGAGCCAGCGGATTTGTACCAACCGGAGCGGGTTTGTTGAGGAGTGCCGCCTTCATCAAGATGCTCTCAAAGTTCTCAATCGCTGCGAGCTGTGAATTCTAATCTTAACGCAGCCGCGATAGCGCGAGTTTTGCCGCGTGATACCCGCACATCCCGTGAACTCCGCCGCCAGGTGGAGTGGACGACGAACAAATATAAAGCTTCGGCGACGACGTCGCGTAATGCCGCATCGTCGGTCGAAACAAAAGTTGCCCGGCGTCCATCGCTCCGCCATTGATGTCACCGCCGACGAGATTCGCGTCCATCGCCTCCAACGCAGCCGGCGAAAAAACGCGCCGTGCCAGCACGCAATCCCGAAATCCCGGCGCAAACCGCTCGATCTGATTCTCAATTCTCTCCAGCATGTCGACCGGCGAGCCGTTCGGAATGTGACAGTACGCCCAGGCTGTATGCTTCCCTTCCGGCGCGCGACTTGAATCGAACAGACTCGGCTGTGCCAGAAGCACGAAGGGCCGATCCGCAATTTTTCCGTCCCGCACGGCAGATTCCGACGTGGTGATCTCTTCCTCGCTACCACCGATGTGAACCGTCGCCGCGCGAAGACACTCCTTCGCTTTCCACGGAATCGGCGACGACAGCGCATAGTCGACTTTGAACACGCCTATCCCGTACCGAAACTTTTCGAGCTTTGCGCGGAATGCTTCCGACAGGCCGGCATCGGACAACCGAAGAATCTGGCGTGGAGTTAAGTCACACAGTGTGACATCCGCAATGTCGCCGATTTTTTCAACTTTCGAAGATGTGTGAACTCGCCCTCCGAGCGTACTGAGATGCGCAGCAAGCGCATCACTGATCGACTGCGCTCCGCCACGCGGAATCGGCCAACCGACAGCATGAGCCGCTGCGCCCAGAAGCACACCGAACGCCGCGCTGAGCGGTTCATCCAAACTCAGAAATGAATGTGCGGCCAGCCCCGCAAAGAGCGCCTTGGTTCGAGCATCGCGGAAACAAAAATTGGCTACAGTATTTGCCGACGGTAGCGCCGCGATTCCAAAACGCGCGAGCAGGAACGGATGGCGGGACAGAAGATGCACAGGCGCAAGTACTTCGCTCGCAAGCGTCGCCCAGTTCTGCGCGAACGGTTCCATCAACCGACGCCATGCTCCGGAGTCACGCCCAAGCGTGTCTTTCGCATGCGCAAAGTCACGCTCAAGCAACACGGCCGTCCCGTCATCGAGCGGATGCGCCAGCGTCGATGGCGGATGAATCCATTCCAACCCGTGTTGGCCAAGCGGAACCGTCGCAAAAAATGGCGAACCGGCAGCAAGCGGATGAACCGCCGAGCCAAAATCATGCCGGAAGCCCGGCAGCGTCAGCTCCAAGGTTCGAGCCGCGCCACCAGCCACCGATTCCGCTTCGAAAACATCGACTCGCAATCCCGCCCGTGCGAGAACAATCGCGCCAGCAAGCCCGTTCGGCCCGGCGCCTATAACACCCGCTCGGTGACTTCCGGCCGAAGTTGTTACGGCAGCGCTCATCATCGCGCTCTCATTCCCGCGGCGCCATCGCCGACGGCCACTCCACCACCGTCAGTTTCCCGTTCGCTTGACGCTCCAGCGTCGGCGCATAAAGCCCAAGCAGCTGCCGCGTCCACCAAATCCCCTGCTCTCGCTTCTCCTTTCGCGTGGAAAACCAGTATTGCCAGATCACAGCGCGAACAACGCGCGGTGGCTCCTGCGGAAACGGATTCGACTTAAATAGCGCCGCAACATCCGCGCTCCCTGCGAGAAGTCTCTCCTCGGTGCGCACAACGATCGGATCCGACCGCCAATCGCTCAACGACGCAAACCAGAGATTCCAATCGAAACGCGGCTGATACGGCGCATAAATTCGCGGCGCTTCGTGCGGATCTTGCGGCTTGTTGCGAAAGTTGTATGTGATCCAGTTCTTGCCATCGTTCGAGCCCTGGAATTCGATTTCGTAGCGCCCACGCGTCATCCGGGCAAACAGTCCGTAGCGGTCGGCGATGCGAAACGGTTCAAGCGCGACAACCGGCCCGCTTGGCAGTGGCGCCGACTGCCACAGCATCCACACAAGCAACGTTGAACTCGCATAAAAAAGCCATACGAACATCACGCAAGTAAGTGTCAGTTGCAGGTTCGCCAGCTGATGACGAAAGGATTGAGTCCAGTCAGGTTGCGCGGCGATCACCGCGGTTTCGCCTCCTGCCTCACCCGGTTCCTCCGACGATCTAGTTTCTTCCGTCCCCGATTGCAGCGCAGGCGCAGTCTCCCACTTCTCTTTCCACCTCGCTGGAATCAATCGCTGCAAGAAGCGGTCGTCGAGCAGAAAAATCCCGAGCGCGAGCACGAGGTAATTGAGAAACGTGTAGTTCGCCGTGAGAATCACACCGAGCTGCCACGGCGTCACAATAAAAAAACAAACAACCCGCCATCGCCGCGGCAGAAACAGCATGAAAACAAGTACAAGCTCAAGCGCCAGCGTTAGAAACGCCGTCGTCGCATGAAACCAGTGCGGAAAATGCTGGATGTACCAGCCCACCCAAGTCGGAAGGGGTCCATTCTGGTAATACTCGTCCATCGCCGTGAAATTCCGCCACTGCACGTCCCCGCTGCCGATTTTCGCGACGCCCGACTCGAAGTAGATGCGAAACCACTCCCACAACAGCAAAAATATCCCCGCTCGAATCGGTGGCTGCGTCACCCCAAGCCCCGGCCGAAAGCCCATCGGCGCAAGAAACAGCACGATGAACCCCGCTTCGAGCAACATCCCATCCGATTGGTAGCCCGCGAATTCCCCCGCGGCGGCAACAAACGACAGAAACGCAACGAAACACGCGAACAACGATGTGCGCGGGAAAATATTGAAAATAACGAATACCGACGCAGCGAGGCCCAGCCAACACACAGCCATCAACATGTGTGAACTGCTCGAAAACCAGAACAGCGTCGGCGCATACCAAAATCGAGCGGCCGCAGCCGACTTTGCGACAGTGTCGAGATATTCCGAGGCCGGCAGTATTCCGTCAGGACCGATGAGACCGCGGATTTGAGATAGCAAAGAAAGAAATGCCGAGAAATAGATCAGCCCTATCGCGCGAAGAAATAGCCAGCGCGGAAGAAATTGATTCGTGGCTCCCTGCCGCGGGTCAAACAGCCATCGAATCGCGCGGGCCGGACCGCTGTCTTTCATACCGCGATTGCTCCCATTTGCAGGTTCGTTAAATTTGCCGCCCTGGTCGAGCTTTCAGGGACTTTCGACGCATCAATCCTGATAGCAGATGAATCTATGAGAGCATACCGAGCTTGGGAGAAAATTGGATGCCCTACCTGGCCATCGAAGACTACGGCATTATCGGCAACCTGCGAACCGTCGCACTCGTCGGCATCAATGGCTCGATCGATTGGTACTGCTCGCCCAATTTCGATTCTTCCAGCATTTTTGGCGCGCTTTTGGACGACCGTAAAGGTGGCCGGTTCCAGATCGCGCCGATCGCCGACCATGTGCGCCGCAAGCAATTCTATTGGCCGTCCACCAACATCCTGGTAACACGTTTCTCTCACGAAGACGGCATCGCCGAGCTCGAGGATTTTATGCCGGTCGGTTTCGACGCCGACTCGCCTTCCTATCACCAACTCCACCGCAGAGTACGATGCGTCCGCGGCACCGTCAGACTCGCCGTGACGTGCCGCCCGGCGTTCGACTATGGACGCGCCGCCCACGAAGTTCAGGTGCGCGACGGCGTCGCGATTTTCGACGCTGGCAACGACAAAGACCGTTTCAGCCTCGCGACCGACGTGCCACTGAAAATTCAAGACGGCGGCTGCGTTTCTGCGGAATTCGATCTTGAGGAAGGCCAGTCCAAGACCTTCATCTTCCAGAATGACGACGGCACCGGAAAGCCCGCAATGCTTCCCGGCTCGGAAGCAGAAGCAAAACTCCCTTTCGAGCGGACCGTAAAGTTCTGGCAGGACTGGCTCTCCAACTGCACCTATCGCGGCCGATGGCGCGAACGCATAGAGCGTTCGGCGCTCGCGCTGAAATTGCTCACCTACGAGCCAACGGGCGCCATCGTCGCCGCGCCAACGACGAGCCTGCCCGAAGTCATCGGCGGCTCTCGTAACTGGGACTATCGTTACGCATGGGTTCGCGACGCCGCCTTTACCGTGTACGCATTCGTTCGTCTCGGATTCACCACCGAAGCTGCAGGCTTCGTGAACTGGTTGCAGAACTACGTCTCCAAGCACCCGCACACGGGCCAGCAACTCCCAACCGTTTTCACGATCTTCGGTGAGCAGGTTCCCGACGAAGTCATTCTCGATCACTGGGAAGGCTACATGGGCTCAGGCCCCGTTCGCATCGGCAATGCCGCGAACAAGCAATATCAAGCCGATATCTACGGCGAGTTGATGGACTCGCTCTACCTCTACAACAAACACGTCGGCCCGATTAACTACGACTTCTGGGTTCGCATTCGCCGCCGCCTCGATTGGATCTGCGACAACTGGCAACTCCCCGACGAGGGGATCTGGGAAATGCGCAGCGGCAAGCAAAATTTCGTTTATTCGAAATTGATGAACTGGGTCGCGCTGGATCGCGGTGTTCGACTCGCCGACAAACGTTCGTTCCCCGGCAATCGCGAGCGCTGGCTCACCGAACGCGACGCGATCTACGAAGAAGTCATGACGAAGGGCTGGAACGAAAAGCGCAAAGCGTTCACCCAATACTATGGAAGCGATGATCTCGATGCCGGCGCGCTCATCATGCCGCTCGTATTCTTCATGGCGCCAACCGATCCGCGCATGATCTCGACCATCGAGGCGATCCTGAAACAGCCGAAAGACGGCGGCCTCGTCAGCGACGGCCTCGTCTATCGTTATCCGCCACAGCCTCGCGTTGACGGTCTCCCGGGCGAAGAAGGCACGTTCAATATGTGCTCCTTCTGGCTGGTCGAAGCTTTAACCCGCGCGGGGGCACACAACGCCGAATGGCTCGACGAGGCCCGCATGCTTTTCGAACGTATGCTGAACTACGCAAATCACCTCGGCCTATACGCCGAACAGACGAGCGCGCAGGGCCAGGCTCTAGGAAATTATCCGCAAGCGTTTACCCACCTCGCCATGATCAGCGCCGCCTTCAACCTCGACCGCACGCTCGGCAAGGGTTGAAACGCCACGCAAATGTATCGAAAATCTGACTCGGATTATCTAAGTCAGGAGCGATATTATTTTTATCAGACGGCCCAGCGCGATCAGATTGCGGCGCGCTCGGCTATCAGATTTAGCGAATCAGCCGAGATGAAATTCAAGAAAGTCGAACCCGAAACCGTCCAGTGCACTACCTCCGTCATCCGCCCGTTCGGATGCATGGAGCTCTGGGCAGGCAACGAACGCGCCCATCGCTCGCTCGAACTCGCCGGCCTCGAAGCCGACGTCATCGCGGTTCCGTCCGGCGCCGACTCCGGCGGCGATCTCTCCGCAATTTTCTCGTGCAGCGACAACGTCGCCCGCGTCGTACTCGCCGATTGCGTCGGCCATGGCTACGTCGCCAGTTCCGTCGCGCGCCACGTCCATAAACTGCTGCACAAATTTCAAGACACGCGCGACACTGCCGGCCTACTCGCGTCGCTCAATAACGAATTCACTCTCGATGCTGCGGACGACGATGGCTCGCTCCGCCTGACTACCGTCGTCACCGGAACATTCGACGCCACCACCGGCGAATTCAACTTCGCTTACGCCGCGCACCCGCGCATGTTGCTTTGGCGCGCATCCGACGAAAAATTCCACCCCATCGGCGACGGCATGGAAAATTTCCCTCTCGGCTTCATCACCGGCGAGGAATACACCGAACAAAGCGTCAAGCTCGATCCCGGCGACATGATCCTCGCCTTCTCCGACGGCGCCACCGAAGTCGAATCGCCGGCCGGAATCCAACTCAGCCCGTCAGGTTTCCTCGATTTCGCGCATTCAACCCTGTCGAAGCTGCCGACCCCGCAAAAGCTCCCCGATTTTTCGAAGTCTCTTTTAACCGGCAT
>Ga0206871_10264_pt1 | contig 12408 bp, 8 predicted proteins | sample Alteio_BWOrgCont_33_FD_152627 | JGI IMG/M metagenome (GOLD analysis project Ga0206871, IMG submission 152627) | Enriched cells from forest soil in Barre Woods Harvard Forest LTER site, Petersham, Massachusetts, United States -... | ecosystem: Environmental > Terrestrial > Soil > Temperate forest >...
ATATTCAACTTTGGATTATTCGAGGGCTGGCTCCGACGTTCGCGAGAGAGCAAGGGCCGCTTTATGCGGAGGGGCCGGTGATGACGATTCAATTGGCGAGCCCGGTTTGGCCGTAGTGGAAAAGCAAAAGCTTTGAACGCAAAGGACGCGAAGGTTTAAAAACAAGGTTCGCAAAGGCAAACGCAGCGGGCGCGGGGAGCGCAGCGTTTCGCGGCGGATAAGTGCCGAATAATGGATGTTTATTTCTTAGCGGATTTTTTCTTCGCGGATTTGACGGCGACTGCTGACTGGTTGAGGGCGACTGCATCGCGGATGAGAGTGATGAGAGCTTTCTCGTTGAGCTTGTCGCCTTCGCGGAGGTCGATGGCTCGGCGGGTGGCTCCCGTGAAGGGAGCATTGAAGAGCCCGGTGGTATCAGGCAGAGAGGCGCCTTTCGCGAAGGTCATCTTGACGTAGCCCTTGTAGGCTTCGGTGGTGCAGACCATACCGTCATGCGAGAAGAGTGGCGTACCGGTGGGGTTGGAGGGTTTCTTCCACTTCACTTCTTCGACGATCTCGGGGTCGGCTTTGCAGATGATGGCGTGAAGGCGGGTGAGCATGGGGCCGCGCCAGTCGCCGAGGGCCTTGACCTTGGCGACCTAGTCTTTAGAGGGGGAGTTTTTTGCCGACATATTTTTGATGTAAAAACCTCTCCTTGATAAGAGTGCCTGCTTATTGTGACGTGCCGTCTGGCCGTAAGCTTCTGAGGCTCTCGACAGAAGGTACGAAATAATAAGAGCCCGTGAACGGCTGTGTAAAGCGAGTGAGCGCATCGCGCGTTCCTGTAAGCAAACCGGCCATGCTATTCAGCATTGTGGAAAGCCGCTTCTGATCTGCGCTGAATCCCACGAACACGGTGCCATGGTCTTCGACGTTGCCATAAGGCATGTTGCGACGGAAGATGTTCCCAAACTTATCCTGATCGGTCATAGCAACATGCGAGTCTGCCGGCTTGTTCTCAAGCTCGATGCTATCGAGCTTGGTGCGTCCCATGATCTGTTCTTGCCGTTCGACGGGCAGGGCTTCCCACTCAGTTGTCTGATGCTTCCATTTTTGAAGCAAGAGGACGGACCCGGCAGCACCGGGCACTCCTTGAGGCAGGAGCGCCGCAGTGGGAGCGTCAAGCAGCGTCGGATTTTCCGAGCCATCAACGAAGCCGGTAAGGTCGCGGTCGTGTTTGTAAGGCCAACTCGAAGTCTCTTCGCCCAGCGAGGCGAGTCCAGTGAGGTCATGGATGACTGAGCGAGCCATATCGAAGACAACATCATAAGCACTGCCGGAGAGCCACACGAGCGCATCATGCTGTGTGGCAGGCATCACGAACCCTTCTGTGCCCTTGATGTCTTGATTGAAACCCTCTACGCCGGGCGGTGCATCGCCTGGAACAATATTGCGCCATAGCTCAGGCCGAAAGCCGATGACGAAATTGACTCCTCCCGTGGTGGTTCGTGGCTCACGAATAGCGGAGATGGTGGAGATGAACTCCTTGCACTTCTTCGCATCCAGAAGGTCGAACTCCAGGTATGCGTGAGAAGAAGTTCCGAGTGCGAAAATGCCAGCCTGAGGCGTGTACATGCGGGAATTATATCGAGGAGGCGGATTCCATGATTGTCAGACGAAAGACAAACCCAGCGGGCGCGGCGGGCGCAGAGATACGCGGCGGGTCTGGTAGTTGAATGGTCCGCGTGGGCGTGCTGAAGTAAGCGATCTGGCAGGTCCTTCGACTTCGCCCTGCGGGCTCCGCTCAGGATGACAGAGATCGAAATGGCTAACAACAGTTATGGCAGTGTGACGGAGTTATTGAGTTGCGTCGTTTCAGGACCTGTCGATTCGATGGTGACGGTTGCGCCCTTCAGGTCAGAGTGAGCGGGCAGTGCGAGCGAGACGTTTACAGTTTTTGGGATGAGATCTGTTGGCGGTTTGAGTGTGGGAGTAGCGACGGTGGCAAGCATTTTGCCGGAAGAGTCGCGCACAACGACCTTGGCGGCAGGAGCAGCGACAGCACCGAGCGAGTGAACCGTGACGTGCATCTTGTTGCCTTCGATCTTTACGTCGCCGGGATCGATGCCGAGGTCATAACGCGACCAATAGGGAATACCGGGAGTTTTGAGAGTGAGATCGATAACGGTATAGCCGGGAGCGAAGGTGATGGGAAGCGAAGAGCTGCGTTCGAAAGTGACAGTGCTCACCGGCGTTGATGCAGGGCAAGCGTCAGGTGTGCCGGTGGCGGGGGTTGGCACTGCGCAGTGGGTGATGGACCACTGACCGGGATCGACTTCCCAACCGAACATTTTCGCGGTGAGCGGTTGCGTTGCCAGATTGAAGGCGATGATGTGGACGTGGTTCGGCGTACCGACGGGAACGAGGATACCGACGGATTGCTCGGGTGCGGCGATGCCGGCGGCGGTATCGAAGCGCCAGCTGACTGCGTTGCCGGGGTAATCGTAATTGCGCATGAGAGCGACGCCGCCGAGACGCCCACGTTGCAGTTCGCCGTTATTGAAGTAAATGCGATCGATCCAGAGTGAGCCCTGGCGGTTGATGAACTGGCGATCGAAGGCGGTTTCAAGTTGCGCGGCGTAAACCTTGTTGAGGTAAGTGGTGTCCCCGGTGACCTGCCAGGCGAGTTGGTTGTTGCTTTCGCCGGCGTTGGCAGAATCGCCGGTGCGCACGTTGCCGGGGTTAGTACCGACGAGTTGTTTGCCCCATGTGTCACGCTTGTTGAGGATGTCGAGCATGTCAGCATTGACCAGACGGAGAGAGTTGGGCGGATCGTCGCCGAAGGGAACGGTGTATTTGGCGTCGCCGGTGAGTTTGTAGGCTCCCCAGAGAACGAACCACGGGGTAAGGCCTGAAGGAAGATCCTTGTTAGTGCTGAACTGCACATTGATGTGCATGCGCATGGGGCCACCGTCGGTGTCAGGATGGCGATGCGCGAGGAAGCCGTCAGCAACTTCGCTGATCATCTTCACAGTTTCAGGCGTGCCGTTGTATTCAGCGAGAAGAAGGGCGGGATGAAAGACCATGTAAGAGCGCTCCTTGGCCCATCCCCAGACGCCGCCGGTCGCTATCTTTGTGCCTGAATAATAGGCAGAACGAATCTGGCGCTGGCCGGCAGAGTTGTAGCCAGTGAGCCACTCAAGGCGTTTGGCTGTGACCATAGCGCGCTCAAGCTGCTTGGGACTGCCGTAGTCGAGCTGCATGGCCTGGCCAAGAGTGTTGATGCCGTCCTCGTACGAATGCAGTTCGTCGTACTGTGCACGGGCGAGGCCGTTCTCCCACATGCCGTTCTCGTACATGGCATCGAGGCCGCGCTCAAGCGAAACCTTTAGCTTGTCGGGCGTAGAGCCCATGAAGGCAAGACCGGGCCACCAGTTGAAGAAGTCGGAGTCGTCTCCGAGGCCGCCGCCGATTTCACCGTCAGAGATTTGGCGGTTGTCGACATACCAGTTGATGAGACTGGAGAGCTCACCAAGGTCGCGCGTCTGCAGCCATGCCCAATCGGGAACGCCTGCGGGAGTGGGAGGAAGCGTGTATGGCGGACGAATCTGTTCGTGGTTGTTCTCATTCCAGTATTTGCGGCCGAGATCGTTGGTGGGGTCGACGCGAAGGAGATCGCTGATGTCAGCATCGTAGCGGTTGAAGAGATTCAGCTTGCGTGAATTGACGGACTCTTCCGTCATATTGGCGTAGTTATCGCGGACCTGGGTGAGGCGGTCGGAGATGTGCTCTGGCAGAGCATCTTCATAAGGATTGAAGATGAGGCGAATGTTCATGCCTTCGAGAGCAGCGGCGTTGAACTCCGGACTGGCGGAGGCGATGGTGATGTAGAGCGACTTGCCGTTGTTGAGAATGCGGTCGCGTGTATCGAGCCAGAGCGTGTGCGGCTCGCCGGGCTTGACGGAGAAACTGAAGTCCAGCATGTCACGCATGAGCCAGATGGGATCTTTGATCTGGATGTTGAAGGGAATGCGACCGTCGGCCGTGGGAGCGAAATTCATTGCAGGCAGGTCGATGGCGATTCCATCGAGACCGGCGTGCATGTTTTCCCAGGAGTACGTTGCGCCGTGGCCTTCGCCAGGCTGCAGGGCGCGGATGTCTGCGGGGATGAGGATGTGGACGATGGGCAGCGAGGCCGGCTTGGCTGCGTGGGTTGCGGTATCGGCACCAGTGGCACCGGGTCTTGCACCTCGGCGGCCAGCGCCGCGTGCTTCGCCAGCACCGGGAGCGGGGCCTCCACCGGGCATGGCGACGACGATGCTGCGCTCGTCCGCGGGGAAGCGGTTGTGGATGAAGTCGACGATGGGCGTGAGATATGGATTGTTTAGGTCGGTACGGGAGCTGACGCTATAACGCAGGACGGCGGTGGGGTGCGCGGGCTCGGCGCCGGGATGCACGTAATATGCGGAGAATTCACTGATGGGCCACCACTGTTCAGCATTGACGAAGTGGACATGGCCGCCGGTGAAGGGCTGAGCGAAATCGTGCGTGGTGCGTTCCTGGCCTGAAGGCCGCTGGAAGAGCGGATGCGAGAGCTGCGGTGTTGGGTCTTCCTGGTCGGGATCGGCGACGGCTTTTGGATTGCCGTTGCCGGGAGTGAGCAAGGTAAATGGACCCCAGGCTCCGCCTTCGACTTCAAGATGGTTCCATGGCTCATCTGGCATGAAGAAGGTGACGGATTTGCCGGATACGGCGTAGCAATCCCAATCAGGGAGCTGGAAATAATCGAAGCGGCCGGTGAGTGTGGAGCGGTTGTAAACGCCGGGCCAGGTGGTTTCGGCGATGCCGTCCGTGCCCTTCCACCACCAGCGCTTGAGGTCGTAGGCATCGTGGATTTCAACCTTGCGGACAGTGGTTTGCACGGCGGGAAGGAGCGCAGGGAGTTCGTTGGGGCGGCTCCAGCCGAAGTTGTGCAGCCATTCTTTCTGCCAAGCTGCATCTTTTACATTGCGGTCAAGTACAGGAATGGTAGTGGGAGTTTCGTTTTTCGCGAGACCGGCGATGTTTTCGTCAGAAAGAGCGCGGTCGTAGATGCGGAGCTCGTCGATGTCGCCGCCGCGATCGTAGTTGTAAGAGCTTTCGACGCCCTGTGGTGCGATGATGCGCGAGTGTGGGCCGAACTGATCGAGTGCGGCGTCGAACATTCCAGTAGCGGCTTTAGTCGCAGCAAGCTTGCCGTTGATGTAGAAACTGATGCCGGTGGTTTCATCCCAGGAGAGAGCGATGTGAATCCATTCGTCTCCCTTGGGGAAGGGCTGGAGCGGAACGGAGATGCGGGTGCGGTTGAGGTTGACGTCGGTGACGAAGGCGTCGAAGCCGTGGCCGTTGTAGTCAATGCGCAGCCAGACCATGTCCCAGGAAGAGTGGTCGCCATAGCCGACGCGGAAGATGGGGAACTCTGTTTCGTCGACGGGGTCGCGCGAGCGCCAGTAAAAGCTGAGTGTGCCGCGCTGCGAATAAATGTTGCCGGGCGCCCAGTAAGACAGAAGCTGATTGTTGCCGGCCTGAATGTAGCTGCCATGCGCGCCGTCGGGGAGGATTTTGACGTCGGACTGGTAGTTGGGGTCGGGCGTGCCGCCGGCGGAGAAGTCGGCGCGGAAGCTCTTGTCGGCGGAGAGATAAAAGAGCAGACCGGGCTGCGCGGCGGTGGGATTCGTGACGGGCTGCGTGGGCTGCGGGGCTTGCGCACGTGCGGCGATGGCGACGAGAAGCAGGAGGAGGGGAAGACGTTTCACGCGTGGGACTCCCTGGGCCGCGAGTGTCTGGCAGGTGATTTAAGTTCGCTGACAGGTTTTTGCCGATTTCGCGGTCGAGGGATTATTGGTCAGGCGGCGGAGGATTGGCAAATTGGAGTGGTTTTGCGGGCCAGTGCTCGATGGTGATGTCAGAGCCGGTGAAGGGTTTCGCAGGCTGGTTGCGGAGTGTCTGATCGAAGAAATCAAGCACGGTTTGGCGGAGGATGTCGTCGATGCGCGTGGGGGCGATGGGGCCGGTGTATTGCAGGCGACGAAGTGGCGGGAGCAGAGGCTGATCGGAAAAATCCAGGTGCTGCGTGCCGCGGATGAAGAGACGATAGCCGCCGAAGCGGGTGAGTGAGGATTCGACGGCGGCGTTGTCGGCGCGGTCGAGCTGGTCTTCCGTCGTGCCGGGCGTGGGGAGTGTGAGGAGATCGCGTTCGCGGTCCGCGGCGGATTGCTCGTCGATGAGCATCATGGGCTGTGTGGTGCGAGAGTCGAGAGCGCCGAAGGTCCAGCCGTCGAGGTTAACAGCGGAGATGATGCGGGGGTCGAGGCCGAGAAGACGGAAGGACGCTGCGCCGCCGAAGGAATGGCCAAAGGCGCCGGCATGATTAGTGTCGAGCGCGTTGTGGAAGCGCGTGGGGTTGAGCGCGGCGAGCTGGTTGAGGACGAAGATATCGTCGGCGGCCCAGAGGTTGAGCGTGTCGTTCCAAAAACTGATGCGTGATTGTGCTGAAGCGGTGGGGCCGTCGGGGCCTTCTAGAGCTTCGACGCCGTCGATGATACGGTCGGTTTCGAGCTGAACGCGCGAGGCGATATAGGGATGATCGATGGTGGCGACGACATAACCGTGGCTGGCGAGATCTTCAGCGAGCGCGGTGTTTTGCGTGCGGTCGCCGGCCCAGCGCGGGCCGAAGAGTAGAACGGGAAAGGGTGCGGAGGCGGGGGCGATTGGAGCGTCGATGCGCGAGTGGGTATGGAGTAGCGGCGTGTAGAACGTGGAAGGCGTAGTTTCGCGCCAGCGCTGATAGCGGGCGATGTGATTGTTTGAGGGTGCGGCGGGATACCAGAGTTGGACGACGACGGTGCGATGCGACACAGGGTCGTGAGGCTCGGGGCGTGAAGGGTCTGTGAGGGTGAGGATGGTGGTGCCGACGGCGTAAGGGCCGGTGGGAGTAGGGAGTTTGAAGCGGTCGAGTGCGATGAGGCCGATGATGGCTGCGATGATCAACCAAACGGTAACACCGATGGCCGCCCAGCGAAGGAGTTGCGAGAAGCTAAGACGACCGCGCGGGCGCTTGCGGCGGTCTAAGTTTGCTGCAGCACCTTTTCCGGCCTTCCAATCGCGCGCACGCGCAGAATCGGCGGGGCGCATAGGGTCGCCGCTTAGAAGCGGTAGATCCAAAGGTCGGTGTTCGGGAGGTGTTGCCAGGATGGGCCTCCTGCGGACAGCGGCTTGTTAATGGCGATGACGGCACTGGCGCCGGCTTTGCGGAAAGTGGCTAATGTGTTCTGTTGCTGGGCCGGTGAAGATTGCCAGAAGAGATCCATGTTCTGCGGTGATGCGATCTCGCTGGTGATCTGAACGTGGGCGATGTAGGCCCAGTCTGATTGTAGATTCGGTGTCCAGTTGATGACGCCAATTTGAACGTTACTGGGTAGATGCTGGGCGAGCAGAGCCTGGCCGCGTAGCCATTCGATGTTGTTCGACGGGGATTTGTGGTGGACGAGGTTACGCCAGACGGGAAGCTGATAGCCGATGAGCGATCCGGTGAAGCCGAGGAGTAAGAGAAGCGCGGCAATGCGAAGGCGATTGGGCGAAGGTGGAAGCTCGAATGCTGTGAAGAGAAGCGTGAGCAGAAACACGGCGAGGAAGCCGGCGAGATAGCGGCCTTCCAGATGCACAGGAAGATAGATGGCGATGCCAATGAGCGCGATCGCCGGCAAAAGCCAGTGGCGGCGCAATGATGGAAGAAAGGCGCGGCGGATGCGGGGTTCGGAGAGGAGAACGACGAAGGCAAGTGCGAAGGCGATGAACAGTGGCTGGGTAAGAACGACTTGCGCGAGGTCTCCACCGTTTTTGACGAGGGCGATGAGTTGGTAGCGCAGGCGGAAGAGGTGATGATAGCCGGCGTAGAAATATGGCGGGTCGAAATAAGGAGCGTAGGTGGCGTGGATTGGTGCGGCGAAGCCGTAGACCACGGGTGAGGTTTGCAGCACGGTAGTGGGATGGATGGGCGTGCCGAAATCCGGGGGTGATGTTTCCCAATGAGCGAAGTGCGCTATAGAGGGTTTCGGCCATGCTTCGGTAGCGGGCTGGACGCCGCCCTGCCAGTGCACCCACTTCTGCAGACGGTTTACGTGCCAGGCGTAGTTAATGGAGCCGGCCTCGCCGAGCGTGAAGTGCCCGACTGCGCGACTGAGAACTGCGCCATAGGAGCCGACAATGATGGCGAAGACAGCGATGGCAGCGGTTGCTGGAGTGAGCTTGCGGCGTTTGGTGAAGAGCGCGAGTGCGAAGAAAGCGAGCAGAGCGCAGCCAAGGACGAGGAAGACGGCTTTGGCGATGAAGCCGAGGCCGAGGGTGAGGCCAAGGAGTAAACCGAGACGAATTGGTTTGGACGCTGAGGTGTGGAGGACGCGGATGAGAAGGCCGCAGGCGACGAAGAAAAGCGTGGTGACGAGTTCGTCGGGATTGACGTGCGAGACCTGGCCAATGCAGACCTGGGTGACGAAGAATATAGCGAGTGCGGCGGCCCAGAGAAAGAGAGTGCGTTTGGAGTCGTCAGATTTGCGTGAACGGAAGAGGCCGGTGAGGAGAAAGAGGAACGCGAGGTAGTCTGCGGTGAAGATGGCGAAGTTGACGGTGCGGGTATTGTGCCAGTCTCCGATAGGACCAGCGGCAAAGAGTGGGCGAGCGGCGGCGAGCAGAGCGGGGTAACCCTGGCTCCATAGCGGGTTGAGCGCGGAATGGAAGTCGTGTTGTTGAAAGGCGCGAGCGATGTCGAGATATTGCACGGCATCGGAGCCGTAGACATCGCCTCGGTCTGTGTTGCCGTAGAGGTCTTCGACGGCTCCGAGCGAGAGGGTGAGCAGGCTGGCGAGGAGTAGGAGCGCGAAGCCGCGACGGCGTGCGCGAGGCTTCGCGGACACGGCGATGGGCGTTACTACTTCCGGCAAAACTGCGGACGCAGCCATGGTGTTGACGATAGCGTGCGTGCGTGCGGTGCGGTATCCCCTGTTGGGTATGCATAGTAAGGCGCGGCAGGTAACGGTGGTAACGCACAGAGGTCATGGCCTGTTTATGGGATTCCGACTATGACCGGAAGGTCGTAGAAACGAGGGTGAAGACGACCGCAGAGAACGCGGCAAGGAGCTTGCGATGGCTGTTGCTGAACTGGAGTTTACGTCGGAGATTTTGAACAGCGCGGAAGAGACGCGCGCGATTGCGTCTGTCGCTGAGACATTTTTTACGAACGAACGCGAAGACCGCGCGATGTTCACCAGGAATTTCGACCACAAGCCTTTTCAATTCCGGCATGCGCTGGACCAGCATCCTGCGTTTCAACTGCCTGCGTTGCTGAAGGCTGCCGAACGGCTCTCGAAGGACCCGCGCACGGCAGGGAAATCGCACTTTGAATCGGGATCGCCAGACCGCAATGCGTGGTTTGGTGCACGGCCTGAGGGACAGACGATTGTCGATGCGATTGCTTCGATTGAGAGCGGAAAGAACTGGGTGATCCTGAAGCGTATTCACGAAGACCCGGAATATCGCGAAATCCTGATGCAGCTTGTTCCGCAGCTTTCTGAGGTTGCTGGTGTGGACATTGCGAAGGTGTATTACGACCCGACGATGACGATCTTTATTACGTCCCCGGGACGCATCACGCCGTACCACATGGATGGCGAGACGAATTTTCTGGCGCAAATCCACGGCACGAAGATGGTCTACATCTATGACGGTAAGAACCCGAATGTGCTGACGACGGAGCAGCTTGAAAAATACTGGACGGGAAACCTGCCGAAGATCGATTATCCGGAGAGCCTGCCGCATGGGAATTGGCAGTACAAGCTGCAGCCGGGCAACGGCGTGTTCAATCCGGCAATCTTCCCGCACTGGCTGCAGAATGGCAGCGAGGTTTCGGTTTCAGTGTCGATGAATTTCAAGCGCCGTCATGATGCGACGATTGGAGCTTCGCGATTCAATCATTTTGCGCGCAAGCTTGGCCTTCAACCGGAAGCTCCGGGACGGAGCAAGGGTGTTGATCGTGCCAAGGAGATGTTCTTTGGACGCGCGTATGAGTTTGCGAAGAAGAGGCTGAAGAAGTAAAAGAGCAGACAATAAACAGTAGTGAGTGGACAGTAATAAGCGCGAACTACTGTGGTGGGTCGTCATTGCGTTCGGTGCGGACCCAGGCGGCGTCGCCTCGCGCGGCGCGGCGGGTGCGGCCGAAGTTGGCAATCTTGAAGGCCAGGTAAAGCGGCGACAACAGAAGCGCTGTAAGGTCTAGCAGCGGATCCTGGCCCAGTAGCGCTGTAACCAAAATGTAGAGTGCCATGATGGCAAGGCCAAGGCTGGCATACGCGCGCATGGGGGTGAGGCTGGCCAGCAGCAGGAGCACCGCTACGGTTGCGAGTGGGAGCGAGAGCAGATCTATCAGTGGCTCGAGCAGAAGCAGGCGGCCGCGCAAGACTTCTCCGAAAAGTTGTGGCGAAAGGCGGCGGCGCAGCAGAGCGCGACCACCTTCCCAGCGCGCGCGCTGCGTGCCGGCGGCAGCGTTGTTGTCGGGGAGCTGGCCGAAGACGGTAGTGTCATCGAGAAAATCTACGCGGATACCAGAGCGAACGAGGGCGATGTGGTATTCGAGGTCTTCTACGATGGAGTCCGCAAGGTAAGGGACGCGCGTAAGCGTATCTGCGGAGAGCGCGAAGCCGTTGCCAAAGATGCCGCAGGAGAGACCGAAACGCGCGCGACCGCGCGGACGCAGCACATTGATGCCGCGCATGGCGAGCGCTTGCAGGCGCGTGCCGGCCGAGGCCTCTGGGTTAGCGGCGACATAGCGTGTCTGCACAGCGGATGCGCCAGAGGCGAAGGCGGAGCGGACGGTGTAGATGAGATTGAGCGAAACGGTGGAGTCGGCGTCGATGACGAGGACGGCCTGGGCACCGGAAGCGAGTGCGTGGGCGAATCCGTGATGGAGCGCGGCGCCTTTACCGCCGGAGCCGTCGTCATTGAGTTCGAGTACGGTTGCGCCGGCAGCAGAGGCGAGTGCGGCGGTGGAATCCGTACAGTTATGGGCGACGACGAAGATGGGCGCGGACTTGCCGAGGCTGCAGAGGCAGGCGGAGAGCAGCTTTTCTTCGTTGTGTGCGGGGATGAGTACAGCGAGGCGAAGATCTGATGCGACAGCGGCTGACTTGCGTGGAGGAAAGACGGCGGCAAGCGTGAGGATGAAGAGCTCGGTGAGCAACGGCACGGTGGGGACGAGTAGAGCGATGCCGAGGATTGTGAGCGCGAGGTGCACAGATTGAGGATAGAGGATTGGGAGGGTTTTGTTAGGTAGGATGGGCAAATGAGGTTCATCAGCGAGAAAGATTTGGCGGAGCCGGGCATACGGCTATTTTGTTTGCCTCATGCGGGGTCGGGGGCGGCGGGGTTTTATCGGTGGAAGCGGGCTGCGCCGAAGGGGATTGCGGTTTGTCCGGTGATGTTGCCGGGGCGGGAGGCTCGGATGGCTGAACCGGCGATGTTGAGCGTCGGTGAGATTGTGAGTGGGTTGTTGGAAGAGTTGCAAGGAGAGATGGCGCAGCCATACGCGATCTTTGGGCACAGCATGAGCGCGCTGATTGCGTTCGAGTGGGCGAGGGCGTTAGAGCGCGAGGGAATGCGTGGGCCAGAGGTGCTGTTTGTTTCGGGAAGAGAGGCTGCACAGCTGGAGCAGGGGCATCGCGATTTGCATCGGCAAGAAGATGAGGCGATGCTGCGAGCGTTAGAGGCGAAATATGGCGGCGATGCGAATGAAGTACTCGCTGATGATGAAATGCGCGAGGTGTTCCTGCCGATTGTGCGTTCAGATTTGACGGTGGTGGAGACGTACAAATTTGTTCCGGGAGAAAAGCTGAAGAGTAAGGTGCGGGCGTTTGCGGGTGTAGACGATCAAAGCGTTTCTGATGAAGGATTAATGGCGTGGGGCGAAGTGACGGGCGGAGGATTTAGCGCAAAGCGTTTTGCGGGCGATCACTTTTATCACCTGGGTGCGGCGCAGGGTGAGTTGCTGGTGACAATTGCGGGAGAGCTTGGCCTGACGCGTTGAGGGCTACCCCCTCCCCAATTTCTTGCAAAATCTAAGAAATATTGGGGTTAGGTCATGACTGACCGTGAGCGCGAGCACATGGAATTGCGAACGAGGGGTGATCGCGAGGGGGTGTTTTGTCAAGCAGGCGGGCGAGAAATGGGTGCTATGGCTTTGACCAGGTGAGTACCGTGAGCGAGCGCGGCGGGAGGGATTCGGTGGAGGAGTAAGGGGTGGGGTGTGGTTCGACGAGGTCGGCTTGCTCGTTGGAGTCGGTGATGTGTGCGGAGGTGAGTGTGGTTTGAGAGACGGCGCCGTTGGGGGCTTCGGGGCCGGCG
>Ga0206871_10266_pt1 | contig 12396 bp, 9 predicted proteins | sample Alteio_BWOrgCont_33_FD_152627 | JGI IMG/M metagenome (GOLD analysis project Ga0206871, IMG submission 152627) | Enriched cells from forest soil in Barre Woods Harvard Forest LTER site, Petersham, Massachusetts, United States -... | ecosystem: Environmental > Terrestrial > Soil > Temperate forest >...
TGCCGGCGCCGATTCGCGACGGTGAATGGAATCACGTGAAGCTGGTGATTTCGGGCAAGCGGATGAACATGTATGTGAATCACAGCGCGACGCCGACTCTGAAGGTTGGGCGGCTGGAAGGTGATGCGAGCGAAGGTTCCGTCGGGTTGTCGGGGCCGGGGTATTTCGCGAACGTGGTCATCACGCCGGGTGCGATCGAAGGATTGTCGGCGGAGCCGGAGGCCGATCCGACGGTTACGGACGCGCGTTTTGTGCGCAACTGGCAGTTGTCGACTGCGTCGGAACTTGGGGAAGGCAAGGATCCGAGTTACGCCGAGATGCCTGCGGCTTCGGTGGAATGGAAGCCGATTGCGGCGGAGCTTGGCGGGTTGATTGACATTACGCGGGAGTACGGATTGCCGATGGACCGGCCCAAGCGGTCCATGGCGTGGATCAAGACGACGATTGATTCGGACAAGGCGCAGACGATTCACACTTCGATCGGGTGGGTGCGGGAGGTCTGGGTGTTTGTGAATGGGAAGCAGGTTTATGCGGACAAGAATCTATTTATGCCGGCGAGTGCGCGGAAAAGTCCGGAGGGAAGGCTGGCGTTGACGAATGGGGGCTTTGATTTACCGTTGAATGCGGGGAGCAATGAAGTTGCGATCGCGGTGGCGAGCAATTTTTATGGGTTGGGGGTGGTTTGGAGGTTGGACTCAGTGGAGGGTGTGAGGATCGCGGGGAAATAGTCGCGGATCAGATTTGGGGCGCAACCTGCCGGACACGGAAAGCCGGCTGGTTGCGTCTTTGTTTGAGTGGGGGAAGAATCAGGGGAGCAGGAAAGAAAGACCAGATCTTCTTAAGGTTCAGATCGTGCGGGCCTGGGGCGCAGCATTGCTGCGCCCCTACATGAACCTGCCGAGAAGATCGAATTGCGCCAACGCATGGAAATGAGCCAGCAAGAAACGACAAATGTGAAGCGGTGGGCGGGCAGGATTTTGTTTGCGGCGGGGCTTTGGACGTCGCTCGGGATTATATTTGCGCTGCCGAATTTTGGGATGGGGCCGCGCAGGGTGGTTCTGCTGTCCGGGCTGGCGTTGTGGTGGGCTTGGGGACTGCTGGCGTTTGTGATTATTGCGGTGGATGCGCGGTTGCCGTTTTCGGCGGTGCAGCTGCGGCGGCGAATTGCGGCGCATGTTGTTCTCAGCCTGGTGTTCACTTCCCTGTTCGTTTATGTGCTGGTGTTGGTACGCGTGTTGCTGGGACTGGACCATTGGTCGACGTTCTCGAACCCGCACTTATTTCCGAATGCGCTGCGCGGAATGTTTTTGTGGAATTTGCTGATCTATTGGGTGATTGCGGGAAGCTGGCAGGCGTATCGATATAACCAGAGCTACGTTTCGAGCGAGTTGCGGAGCGCGCGGTTGGAGCAGCAGTTTTCGGAGGCGCGGTTGAATGTTTTGCGGATGCAGTTGAATCCGCATTTTCTTTTTAACGCGCTGAATACGATTTCGTCGCAGGTGGAGCGCGATCCGCGGCTGGCGCGGGCGATGATCGAGCATCTGGGCGATTTGCTGCGGTTGTCGCTGGAGTCGAAGGACAAACAGGAAGTGCCACTGGCGGAGGAAATGGAATTTCTGGAGCACTACGTTGCGATCCAGAAGATTCGATTCGGAGAGCATTTGACGATTGAGGTTGCAGTGACGCCAGAAGCACGGACGGCGCTGGTTCCGTCATTGTTTTTGCAGCCGCTGGTGGAAAACGCGATACGGCACGGAGTTTCGCGGCGGGCGAGTGGTGGGACGGTGGAGATTTCGGCGGCGCGAGTGGATGGCCGAGTGAAGATTCGCGTAGCGGATGACGGCGTGGGACTGCCTGCCGGATGGGACTTGCAGAAGTCGGAGGGATTGGGATTGACGGCGACGCGGGAGCGGATTGCGGGGCTCTATCCGAATGCGCGTAGCCGGTTTGAGATTCGGAATCGCGAAGGTGGGGGAACGGAAGTTGAGGTTGATCTTCCATATCGGATCGCGGACGGAGAGCGATTGTGAGTGCGGTGAATGGGCGGAAAGAGGGCGGAGCCCTTCGAGACGCAGGGCAATCAAGCGCCTCCTCGACGAACCGAGCGGAAAATATTCGCGTGCTGATTGCGGATGATGAGTTGCCGGCGCGGCAGCGGTTGCTGGATTTGCTGCACAAGGACGCGGGAGTCGGGGCGATTTCGCAGGCCGAGAATGGCGCGGTTGCGGTCGAGATGATCCGGGCGCAGCGGCCGGACATACTTTTTCTGGATGTGCAGATGCCGGAACTGGATGGGATCGGAGTGGTCGATGCGATCGGCGCGAAGGAAATGCCGCTGACGGTTTTTGTGACGGCGTATGACGAACATGCGATTCGTGCGTTTGAAGCGAACGCGCTGGACTATTTGCTGAAGCCATTTAGCGACGAGCGATTTGAAGCGACGATGGCTCGCATCAAGGCGCGATTGGATGAACGCGGGATGCGGGAGTTTGGCAAGCGCGTGCTGGAGATGGTGTCGCGCGAGCCGGCACGGGAGCAGTGGCTGGATCGACTGGTGGTTAAGGCTGCGGGGACGACGCGGTTTATTCGCGTGGCGGATATTGAGTGGATCGAGGCGGCGGGAGTGTATGTGACGCTGCATGTGGGGACGAAGGAGGTTTTGTATCGGGCGGCGTTGAACGATTTGGCGCGTAAGTTGGACCCGATGAAGTTTGTGCGCGTGCATCGGTCGGCGATTGTGAATATCGAGGGTGTGTCGCACTTGGAGGCGATTTCGCATGGGGAGTTTGAGGTGGTGATGAAGAGTGGGTTGCGGACGCGGATTAGCAGGACGTATCGGGCGGGGCTGGAGAAGAGGTTGGGGCAGTCGTTGTAGCTGGCCGCGTGAACGTGCCTGGGCTGTACGTTGAGATCCTTCGGCCATCCTGCGGATGGCGCTCAGGATGACAGCGCTTTTTAGTCCTTCCCTCGACAATTTTGGAAATGCGCATTCTGGGTGCGTGACGCATCGACCGCGATGCGGTTGGCGTCTGAGGTCCTTCGCTCCGCTCAGGATGACAACGCTCTTTTAAATTGGCTGGGATGCCGCGGGTTGGGATGGGAACGATAGTTTCATAGAAGCGCAACATTTGGGTTGACATGGGTGGGGCGACACCTTATGTTGTGGTGCGATTGCTGGTGACGTTTCCCATGGAAACGTTAAAGGGAATCCGGTGTGAAACCGGAACTGCCCCGCAGCGGTAAGCAGGAACGAACACCCAAGCACCACTGGTTATCCAAAAAACCGGGAAGATGGGTTAGTAGAAACGCCATTCAACTGAAGGGCGATCGAACTTCGATTGACCTCGATTGAGTGGGCGCGCCTGTAAGTCCGAAGACCTGCCAGCAGCCACGCCAATCCTGGCGTGAATTTCAAGCGAGCCTCCGCGGGGAGGTTGGCGACGATCCGACGCATTCGCGTGCTGTCTCTTCGTGCGCCTTCCCTTGCGTATTGGCGGAAAAGGTTTTTTCAGATGGCGACTCCCGCGCGTGCCGGCGTTACTGAATCCATTGCCACATTTCCTTCGTCACTCCCTTCTTCCAGCCCCGGAACAACACATCATTCCCAGATGCAGGTGCGCAAACGGAACGGAAGCCTGGAACCGGCGGACGTGAACAAAATTGTGCGCGCGGTCGAGCGGTGCTCGGATGGATTGGAGTCGGTCGATCCGATTCGCATTGCGAGCAAGACGATTGGCGGGTTGTTTCACGGAGCGACGACGCGGGAACTGGACTTGCTATCGATTCAGACGGCGGCTTCGCTGATCGCAGAGGAGCCGGAGTATTCGAAGCTGGCGGCACGGCTGCTGGATGGATTCATCGCGAAGGAAGTCGCGAACCAGAACATTTATTCGTTCTCGCAGTCCGTGGCCACGGGAAAGCAGCACGGGCTAGTGTCAAAGGATCTGGCGCTGTTTGTTTCGGAGAACGCGCGCAAGCTGAATGACGCGATCGATGACAACCGCTCGGAGTTGTTTGAGTATTTCGGATTGCGGACGGTGTACGACAGGTATTTGCTGCGGAACCCGGAAACGCGCGAGGTGATCGAGACGCCGCAGCAATTCTTTTTGCGCGTGAGCTGCGGATTGTCGCGCACGGTGCAGGAGGCGGTGGAGTTTTATCGCGTGATCTCGGCGCACGATTATTTGCCGAGCTCGCCGACGCTGTTTAATTCGGGGACGAAGCATTCGCAGATGTCGTCGTGCTATTTGCTGGATTCGCCGGCGGACAATCTTGAGGCGATCTACGAGAAGTACAAGGATGTCGCGCTGCTGTCGAAGTTTGCGGGCGGCATCGGGCTGGCGTATCACCGCGTGCGAGCGCGCGGGTCGCTGATCCGGGCGACCAATGGCCATAGCAAAGGGATCGTGCCTTGGCTGAAGACGCTGGATTCATCGGTGGCGGCGGTGAATCAAGGCGGAAAGCGTAAGGGGGCGTGCTGCGTTTACCTGGAGAGCTGGCATGCGGACATCGAGGAATTTCTGGAGCTGCGGGAGAACACGGGAGATAACGCGCAGCGAACGTACAACCTGAATCTAGCGAACTGGATTCCAGACTTGTTCATGAAGCGGGTCGAGGCGGACGAGGTGTGGTCGCTGTTCGATCCGAAGGTCGTGCCGCACTTCCCCGATTTGGTGGGTGAGGCGTTTGAGAAGGCCTATGTGAAGGCGGAAGGCGAGAAGCTTTTTGCGAAGCAGCTCAAGGCGCGCGAATTGTATGCGCGGATGATGAAAGTGCTGGCGGAGACGGGCAATGGATGGATGACGTTCAAGGATTCGTGCAATTTGAAATCGAATCAGACAGCGAAGACGGTAAATGTGATTCATCTTTCCAATTTGTGCACGGAGATTACGGAGGTCAGCTCGAAGCAGGAGACCGCGGTTTGCAATCTTGGGTCGATCAATCTGGCGAAGCATGTGAGCGCGGAGGGGTTTAATTTCGAGAAGCTGGCGCAGACGGTGCGGACGGCGGTGAAGTTTTTGGATCGGGTGATCGATATCAATTTTTATCCGGTCGGGCAGGCGGCGGATTCGAACAAGCGGTGGCGGCCGGTCGGATTGGGGTTGATGGGATTGCAGGATGTGTTTTTCATGCTGCGGCTGCCGTTTGATTCCGAGCGTGCGCGGGAGATTTCGCGGCGAATTCAGGAGGAGGTTTATTTCAACGCGCTGAGCACTTCGTGCGCGCTGGCGGCGGAATACGGGACACATCCGGCGTTTGCGGACACGCGTGCGGCGGAGGGCGTGCTGCAATTCGACGCGTGGGGCGTGCGTCCGGAGAATGCGCTGCGGTGGGAGGATCTGCGGTCACGTGTTCGAACGAATGGGCTGCGCAATTCCCTTTTGATCGCGATTGCGCCAACGGCGACGATTGCGTCGATTGTCGGCTGCTATGAGTGCATCGAGCCACAGGTTTCGAATCTTTTTAAGCGCGAAACGCTCTCAGGGGATTTTGTGCAGATCAATCGTTATCTGGTGACGGAGTTGAAGCGGCTTGGGCTTTGGAATGAGGGGATGCGGAATCGGCTGAAGCTGTCGGATGGATCGATTCAGGGCATCGACGAAATTCCGGAGGAGATTCGCGCGGTGTATCGGACGGCGTGGGAGATTCCGATGCGGTCGCTGATCGATATGGCGGCGGAACGAGGGGCGTTCATTGATCAGAGCCAATCGCTGAATTTGTTTGTGCAGAGTCCGAATATCGGGAAGCTGTCGTCGATGTACATGTATGCATGGAAGAAGGGGTTGAAGACGACGTACTACTTGAGGTCGCGGCCGGCGACGGAGATTGCGAAGACGACGGTGTCGGCGATCTCTACCACTTCTGTCGATGTGAATCACGCTGTCGCTTGTTCGCTGGAAAATCCGGGCTCGTGCGAGGCGTGTCAGTAGGAAGAACGGCGCGCGGAGAATTTTCGATTTGGGCGATTCCACGTTACAAACCGCACCCTCAGAAACCCAGGGTGCGGCATCCAATGCGGCTCGAAATTGAGATTAGGGAAAAGAGGAGACGGAATGATTCTTGATCCGGGATTTGATTTGACGCTGAGGCCAATGAAGTATCCGGTGTTTTATGAGCAGTACAAGGCGGCGATTAAGAATACGTGGACGGTGGAGGAGGTTGATTTTTCTACAGACGTGAGCGATTTGCGACAGAGGATGACGCCGGCGGAGCAGCATTTGATCAATCGGCTGGTGGCGTTTTTTGCGACGGGCGACTCGATCGTGGGAAATAATCTGGTGCTAAATCTTTACAAGCACATCAATTCGCCAGAGGCGCGAATGTATTTGTCACGCCAGTTGTTTGAGGAGGCGCAGCACGTCGAGTTTTATTTGACGCTGCTGGACACGTATATCGCGAATCCGGATGAGCGGAAGCAGGCGTTTGATGCGGTGGAGACGGTGCCATCGATTCGGCGGAAGGCGGATTTTTGCTTCAAGTGGATCGATTCGATTCAGGCGATGGATCGGATTACCACGATGGATGAGCGGCGCAATTTTTTGCTGAATCTGATTTGCTTTGCGTGCTGCATCGAGGGGCTGTTTTTCTTTGCGGCGTTTGCGTATGTGTATTTTTTGAGGTCGCGCGGGTTGCTGCACGGGCTGGCGACGGGAACGAATTGGGTGTTTCGCGACGAGAGCGCGCACATTCAGTTTGCATTTGAGGTGATTCGAACGGTGCGGGAGCAGGAGCCGGGGCTTTTTGATCGCGGGATGGAAGAGCGCGTGGTGGAAATGCTGAAGGAGGCGGTCGATTGCGAGATGGCGTTTGCGGAGGATGTGCTGAGTCTTGGCGTGAGCGGCTTGTCGGGAAAGGACATGCTGGAATATTTGCGGTATGTGGCGGATCGGCGGCTAGAAGCGCTGGGGATTACGCCGGTGTTTGGGTCGAAGAATCCGTTCGGATTTATGGAGCTGCAGGATGTGCAGGAGCTGACGAACTTTTTTGAGCGGCGCGTGTCGGCGTATCAAGTTGCGGTGAAGGGCGAGGTGGCGTTTCACGACGACTTTTGATCACGCCGGATTATCCGTTGAACCAACGCAGAACTCTTAGTACGCGGAGCGTGTTCCAGCGGCTGGGTTGGCCGATGGATTCGGTGAGCGGGAGGGCGAGGGACTCGGTGTAGGAATTGTCGAGGAGCCAGCGGCCGTCGGGTTGGCGTTTGCGTCCGACAAGTTGGCTGACCTCGGTGAGGCGCGGATCGGGTTTGCGTTTGGATTCGGCGTCGGGGCTCGCATAGAGGCTTGCGGAGCGGAAGTAGTCGAGCGCGCGGAGGATGTCGTAGTGGTAGCGCGGCGGGAAGGCGAGTTCGAGGAACTCTTGATTGGCTATTTTGCCGGTGGAGCGGCGGCGGAAGAGAGAGCGGGCGAGAAGATATTCCTCGGCGCGGTGGCGGGCGGCGGCGATTTCATTTGCGTGCGCATTTGCTTGACGCTGCTCTTGCGTTCTCTGCGGTTGCAATTTGTCTGAAGACGCGCTGATTGCGCGTTCGTATTCGAGCAGGCCTTCCAAGACACAAATTGTGGTGTGGAATGAGGAGCGCTGGCTTTTGGGAGCATCGCAATTCCAGCCGCCGTCGGCGAGTTGTTCACTGAGTAGGCGGCGCGCGAGTTTTTCGTTTGGGTGACCGAAGTAGCCGCCGAGTGCGAGCACGCCGCCGTTGATGCAGGGTTCGACTTCGCCTTGGAAGAACGGATTGCCGGTTTCGTTGACGGGACGGAGATCCCAGTTGCCGGGGGTGCTGTCCCATCGGAGGGTGGATTCGAGGAGTGAAATCGCTTTTGCGACGGCGGGATCGAGAGGGTCGGCGCCCGTTGCGCGTAGAAGTTGCAACGTGAAGAGAGTCGTCAGCCAGGTTGGTGCGCCTTCGCGCCGCCATGAGCCGTCGGGCTGCTGATGCGCGAGAATTGCGGCGCCCAAACCTTCGCGTGTGACGCGCGCGCGTTCCGCGGCGATGATGGATGCCTCCGATTCGGTGAGATCGCGCAGTGCTTGCCAGCGGATCGCAGGGTCGGAGTCGATGAGCCAGTCGACGGGGTTCACGCCGGAATTTTACATTGTGTAACGGGTACTTGGCTTCGTAGATTTCCTCGCGCGCGGGGCGTTTGCTTCGGCCCAACCGCCGAGTTCGAGTGCGACGGACATGCAAGCCGTGCGCAAATCGTCCGCGATGTCACGATCCTCAATCGCTCGGGCCACAACCATGCCACCAATACATAGGGCGGCGATCGCCTTGGCCTCCGTCGAACCGGCAGTTCCCTTCTTTCTAGAACTGCGATTCAGTAAGTCGACCATAGCGGAGAAGACATTTTCGAAGGCGGCTTTCGCGGACTTGCCGCTGCGTGACACATCGGTCGGCAGCGCGACCATCGGGCAAGAGTTTTCAACGTCCTCGAAATGCTGGCGAGAAAGATAGGCGCGGACGACCTGCGGGCCGAGATTTTTGGACTTGTCGATGACAACGCCCTTCCAATTGTTTTTCCAGGTCGGGTCGGTAAAGAAACAACTGAGGACCTCGGCGTAAAGGTCGCTCTTACTTTCAAAATAGCTGTAGAAACCGCCGTGCGTGAGGCCAGCGCGCGCCATGATTTTCTGGATGGAGACGGCTTCGAAGCCGTGGAGATTGAACAGGCCGCGTGCGCTGTGGATGATCCGTTTTCGTACGGCACTACGATGACCGGCTGGATAAGGCATGGCGTTCGCTTCCTTTCTTACCCCGTCTCTTACCCCATCGCGAAAATATTATGTTGAACATATTTTACCTGCATGGTCGGATGACGGCGACAAACGGTTTGGACCACCCGGTGGTCCTGAAGGAAACATACGGAGGCGAGTCTTGAAGATGCGTGAGAGTAAGGACGGCCGAACGGAAGCTACACGGCGGCAACTCATTCTGGGTGGTGCGGTGGTTATTGCGGGATTTGCGGTGCGTCCGGCAAATGCGCTGGCTGAGGATGGGTCCGGGCTTTCGCATGGCGCGGAATCGATTCACCAAGAAGTCGTGTTCCATGCGAAACGAAAGCGCGTGTATGAGGCGCTCACCGACGCTCAGCAATTCGACAAAGTGATGCGGCTCGGTGAGGCGATGCGGTCGATGGCGACGGGGACAAAGCGGGCGGAGATCGATCGTAGTCCCGGCGGGGCATTTTCGATTTTTGGCGGATATATTTCGGGACGCCAGATCGAGCTTGTACCAGACGACCGCATCGTCCAGGCGTGGCGCCCGCAAACCTGGAAACCGGGCGAGTATTCGATCGTGAAGTTCGAGCTTGTCGAAGAAGGAGACGGGACGAAGGTGCTTTTGGATCACCGTGGATTTCCTGACGGCAGCGGCGAACATCTTGCCGCGGGGTGGAAGGCTAATTATTGGGAGCCGCTGCACGAATACCTGCAAATGCCGAGCTAAGGCGATCTGCGACGGGAGCCCGCGTCGCAGGTCAGTGCTTTTAATTCAACGAGGGGAGGGAGTGGTGCTCGTGCAGTACGCGCCATTTGCCGTCGATTTTCTTCAGGCCCATCGTGAGGCGGAATTCGAGCGGTTCTCTTTTGCCGGCGCGATCGATGTTGACGCATCTTCCTTTGGCTGTGGCGAAGGCGACGTCGCCACCTGCGGTGATTTCAATATCGTCGAAAGCGAATGTAACCGGCTTTTCTACGTTCGATAGGAAAAGCTGCCATGTAGCCATGTAGGCTTCGATTCCACGGGAGAGAAACGGCGGCGGGACGTCGAACATCAGAATGTTTGCGTCGTGATCGGCGCGGATGGCCGGCAGGTCTTCTCTGCGAACGGCTTCGGCCCATCGATCGATGAGTGCGCGGATTTGCTGCACATCGCTGCTGAGCGAATCTTTCGACATTTTGACCTCACTCTTTTGACGGATGAGGTCAGCGATGCGCACAGGGAGGTCTCAGTTTTAGGTTTCGCCGGAATGGTATCATCCGCGCGGCGAGTTTCTACGTACTGTCGATCTTAAACAGCTGCGGACTCTCATCCGCGAGGGGTATAAGGTGCCTTCATGATCGAGAATCTCCTCTTCGACCTGCGCTACGCCGTTCGCATGCTCCTGCGAGCGCCCGGATTCTCCCTCATCGCGATCGCCACGATGGCGCTCGGCGTCGGAGCTACCACCGCCATCTACAGCGTCATCGACGCGACGCTGCTGCATCCTTTGCCGTACCCAAATCCCACCGAGCTCGTCCACGTCCAGGACGACCTCCCCGGCGTCGGCGCGCAGGATGTTGGCATGTCCGTCCCGGAGTGGAAAGACCTCGAGCGCTCCGGCATTTTTCAGGTTGTGGCGATCGACGGCTTCGCATCGGTCAACCTCACCGGGGGTACTCGGCCCGAGCGGATCTCCTTTAAGAGCGTCACTCCGAATTATTTTGCGCTGATCGGTGTGGACGCACAGCTCGGTCGCACATTCGATCCGCACGATCCCACCCCCGGTTACAACCTCGAGGTCGTACTGAGCGACGGTCTCTGGAGGCGCGAGTTCGCAGCCGATCCGCACGTTCTCGGCAAAACGCTTCTGCTCGACAACGACCCATATCGCGTTGTCGGCGTCATGCCGCGCGGTTATCGCGACCTGGGCTCGAATGGGGAAGAGCGCAACACCGAAACGTGGTTGGCGGCCGGACTTTCCGGTCTACCGTATCCGCCGCCGCAGCGCGGGTTGCGTCTGCATCGCCAGGTGAATGCGCGCCTCAAGCCGGGTCTCTCGATTGCGGCCGCCCAATCGCAACTCGACGCGCTTGTCGAGTCACTGAAGGCGCAATTTCCAGTCGACTACCCGGCGCAAGTCCAATGGACGGTTCGCCTGACTCCCCTCAGCGAAGCCATAGTCGGCAACACGCGCCAAACTCTCATTCTGCTGTTCGGCGCCGTCGGACTCGTCCTTCTCATCAGTTGCGTCAACGTCGCCAACCTCCTGCTTGCCAGAGCCAGTGGCCGAGGACGCGAGATCGCTGTGCGTCAGGCCCTTGGCGCGCAGAGCCCGCGGCTCATCCGCCAACTTCTGACGGAAAGCCTGCTGCTCTTTCTCCTTGGCGGCATCGCTGGTTTCGCCATTCTCTTCAGCGCAAAGAGTCTCCTGCTGCGCCTCGTTCCAGACAGCCTGCCGACCCTCAACGACATCACGGTGAGCTGGAACGTTTTCGCGTTCGCCGTCGCCGTCTCGGTCGCAGCCGGAACCATTTTCGGCCTCGCTCCCGCCTGGCTGACAAGCCGTACCGATCTGATCGAAACGCTCAAGCAGGATGGGCGCGGGTCCAAAGGCTCCAAAGGACGTTCGCGCGCGCGTCAGATTCTAGTCATCGGTGAGTTGGCGCTCTCGCTGGTGCTCATGGTCGCCGCGGGTTTGCTGCTGCGGAGTTTCTGGGACCTGTACAAAGTGGAGCCCGGATTCAATCCCGACCGCGTCATGTCCCTGCAGACCTGGTTGCCCGGGCCCAACGACCCGAGTGCCGATAAATATCGAAGCGCCACTCAGGAAGCGCCGTTGGTGCGCGAGATTCTCCGCCGCGGCCGAACGCTGCCGGGCGTAGAGCAAGTGGCCTTGGGTGACACGAGCGCTCTTCCCTTGGGTCATGACAGCAGCGCTCTCAATCCGATGCCGCTGGTCCACGAGGGCTCGCTCCTCACAGACACTCAAGCTCCTCGAATCGACGGCTCGACCGTCTCCCCCGAATACTTCAATCTGTTGGGTGCGCTGCTCACGTGGTCGCGTTCCGAACCCCACCGGACCTGGTGGCAGAATTTCCTGCGCGATTCCGGCGGGACGGGGTTCTGGCATGAGACGTACCTGATGCGCGGCGGGATGGAAGCTATTTTCGACGATCTCCCGCAGCCGATCGGATTCATGAAGTTCGCGCCGGTAACACCTGCCCGAGGTCCAATGTTCGGAGCTGCACGACGCGCCGGCGCCAATCCGAGCGCTGAGGCCGTCGTGAGCGAAAAAGAACTGTACAGCTAGCGGGTATGCAACGGACGCGGCCCGTCCCCGAAAGAATGTCCGCGCCGCGCGGTCGCGCATGGCGGGATGATAATCCGATCAGCAGCGGAAACTCCCGGAAACTACTCTGAATGAAGCACAGTATTGGGATCGAGCCGCATGGCGCGCAGCGCCGGAATGTAACTGGCGGCGAGCGCGACGGTCGTGAGTGCCAAGGTCACGCCGGCGAACGTAGCGAAATCGTTCGGTGACACGCCGAAAAGTAGTCCGGCCATGAGATGCGAGACGATGAGCGCGCCGGCCACGCCGAGCACGGCGCCGACGGCGGCCAGGGTAAGTCCCCTGCGCAAAACCAATTTGAGGATGTCTTCCCTTTCGGCCCCTAATGCCAGGCGAATCGCAATCT
>Ga0206871_10055_pt1 | contig 12350 bp, 11 predicted proteins | sample Alteio_BWOrgCont_33_FD_152627 | JGI IMG/M metagenome (GOLD analysis project Ga0206871, IMG submission 152627) | Enriched cells from forest soil in Barre Woods Harvard Forest LTER site, Petersham, Massachusetts, United States -... | ecosystem: Environmental > Terrestrial > Soil > Temperate forest >...
GGATGGGGCACCCGGTTGGTGGTTATTCGGGGAGTGGTTTCACGATCATGTTGGCGAGGAATTCTTCGCGGGGAAGGAAGGGAAACAAATCTTCGAGTGGCTTGGAGACGAAGCTGCCGTCGGGACGTTGGGTGCTGGAGAGACGCGGTGCGCGGACTTCGTCGGGAAGGACGTTGACGTCGCAGAGCACGGGGCCGGGCATGGCGAGAACTTTTTTCACTTCATTGCGCAGCTCAGTCTGGTTGGGGATGATGTGGGTTTTGAGTTTGAAGGCCTGGCCGACGGCGGAGAGATCGGGGATGGTGATGCCGGTGTTCTTGTCGGCGCCGATTGAAGGCTGCTTGAAGTAGGCCGTTTGCGATGCGCGGATGGAAGAGTAGCCGTCGTTGTTCATGACGAAAAACTTGATCGGGAGATTGAGGCGGTGGATGGTTTCAAGCTCCTGGATGTTGAACATGAAGCCGCCGTCGCCATCGACGGCGATGACTTCGCGGCCGGGGTTGGCGATGGAGACAGCGATAGCCATGGGGATGGCATAGCCCATCGAGCCGAGGCCGGCGGTGTGATACAGGCGCTGCGAGTGCAGTGTGGGGCAGGCGAGGAGATAGATCTCGATGGCAGAGCCAGAGTTACCGACGACGAGGCGTGATGTGGGTGCGACTTCGTGGCCGAGGACTTCAGCGAAGTTGAAGATGGAGACTGGACCTTCGGGCTTGCGGTGTTCGTCGGTGACGACGGGGTAGCGGGTCTTCCAGTCGGCGCAGCGGGCTAACCACGCGTCTATATTCCGAGGTTTAAGCTTTTGCTTATTTTTCAATAGTTCGGTGAGAAAGGCTTTGGCATCGGCGCAGACGGGTTGCTGCATGTGCGGGTGAAGCTTGCCGAGTTCGGCGGAATCGATATCGACGACAACCTTGTGAGCTTCGCGGGCGAGGTTGTGCGGAGCGTAGCCGGTGATGGCCATATCGAGACGGACGCCGAGTGAGAGAAGGAAGTCGCAGTTCTGCAGTGCGAAATTTGCACCGCGCGCGGCAACGGTTCCGGGACGGCCGACGTAAGTGGGATCGTCGGAGGGAACGAGATCGGCGGCGCACCAGGTGGCGACGGTAGGGACGCCGAGATACTTGCGAAGTTCTTCAAACTCAGCCTCAGCGCGGGCGAGGCGGATGCCGTTGCCGGCAAAGAGCATGGGGCGCTCGCAGGCATTGAAGGCTTCGATAGCCCGCTGTACCTCAGCGGGCACGTTGGACGTCCCGTGGATGAAGTCGGCGTGTGCGTACTCGTTGGGATCGAAGCCGCGAAGCGTGGTTTCGTCAATGGGCGAGGCCTGCACGTCGAGAGGGACATCGATCCAGACAGGGCCGGGGCGACCGTTCATCGCGAGGTAGACGGCTTTTTCGAGGTGGTAGCGAATGTCGGCGGGTTCGAGGATGGTGACGGCGTACTTGGTGACGGGAGCGACGATGGAGCAGATGTCGACTTCCTGCACGCCGAGTTGGCGCATGCCGAGCGGCTTGCCGGTGAGGGCGTCGAACATGCGGTCGGGGCGCTTGACCTGGCCGGAGACATAGAGCACGGGTGTGGAATCGAGCCATGCGCCGGCGACTCCGGTGACGGCATTGGTGCCTCCGGGGCCGGTGGTGACCATGCAGAAGCCGAGGCCGTTGGTGGCTTTCGCGTAGCCTTCCGCGCAGATGGCGGAGGCCTGCTCATGCGAATTGCAGATGGGCGTAATGCGGGTTTCGGAGGCGAGCGACTGGTTCAGGTGCATGGCGCCGCCGCCGGTGACGAGGAAGCAATGCTTGATGCCGAGATCGGCGACGAACTTGAGGATGTAATCGGAAAGCTTCATTGGCTCCATCTTAATCGCTGCGATGCGCGTGATTGTTATTCAGGTGGTTGCAGATGGAAGACATCGCGACCGCGCTGGTTGCGGGCGGCGAGGATGGAGTCGGCGAGGGTGCGGACGGCGCCGTGGCCTCCGCGGGCTGTACTGACATAGCCCGAATGCGTGTAGCAGAAGGCAGCGACTTCATCCGCGGCGTTCGAAGGGCAAGCACAGAGGCCGGCGATTTCCATGGCGGAGAGATCGTTGATGTCGTCGCCGAAGTAACAGATGGATTCAAGTGGAATGGCGAACTGTTCGGAGAAGGCACGAAGAGCGCCGGCCTTGTCGCGAATGCCTTTGGCGACGAAAGGGATGTGCATCTTCTTGGCGTAGAGGTCGACCTGCGGAGAAGGCTCGCCGGAGATGAGCGCCATCTTGAAGCCGATGCGGCGAAGGAGCGAGAGGCCCATGATGTCGGAGAAGGAGAAGGATTTGAATTCTTCTCCGGTGGGCGACCAGGTGAGCGTGCCGTCGGTGAGGACGCCGTCGACATCCATGGCGAGAGCGCGGAGGGTTAGGAGGCGTGTGGGGTCAATGAGCATAAAGGCAGTGAGTAGTGAGTAGTGAGTAGAGAGTAGTGAGTAGACAGTAGAGAAAAGCAAAGGCAAAGGCAACAGCAAAAGCTTTGAACGCAAAGTACGCAAAGTTTAAAAACAAGGTACGCAATGGAAAACAAAAGCAACAACAAAAGCTAATACAGGGATTCTTCGGCTACGCCTCAGAATGACAAACAAAAAAATGCGGCTCAGGATAACAATCAAAAAAGCAAAGGCGCCGGTGGGCGCCTTTGGGTTGGGGAGGGGAATGGTTTAAGCAGCAGCGCCGACGCGGCGCAGCTTCTTCATGACGGGGATTTCTTCTTCGTAGACGCGCTTGATGCCGTCTCCCATGGACTGCTCGCAGAGACGGATGTCGCGGACGAGGCGACCGATGCCGTTGGGTTCGAGAGAGGCAGCCTGATCGGAGCCCCACATGGCGCGGTCCATGGTGATGTGGCGCTCCACACAGCAGGCGCCGAGTGTGGCAGCAGCGACTGAGGTGGGGATGCCGGTTTCGTGTCCGGAGTAGCCGACGGGGACGCCGTAGCGTTCGATCATCGAAGGGATGGCCTTGAGATTGAGCTGCTCGTACTTTGCCGGGTAGGTCGAAGTCGTGTGCATGAGGATGAGATCGTCTTTGCCGAGGACTTCAACGGCGTGGTCGATCTCTGCGTAGGTGCTCATGCCGGTGGAGGCGATGATGGGCTTGCCGGTCTTGCGAATGTGACGAAGCAGATTGTCGTCGGTGAGAGAAGCCGAGGCGATCTTGTAGACGGGCGGGTTGAACATCGCCGCGAAGTCGACGGAGGCCTCATCCCAGGGAGAGACGAACCAGTCAATCTTGATCTGCTTGCAGAACTTGTCGATCTCGGCAAAGTCTTCTTCGCCGAATTCGAGGCCGCGCTTGAGGTCGCCGTTGGTCTCGCCGAAGGGATTGGGGCGAGGAGTGGCGAGCTCTTTTTCGGTGTAAACCACATCGACGGTGCGCTTCTGGAACTTGACGGCGTCGCAGCCGGCGGCGAGGGCGACGGAGATCAGGCGCTTGGCAAGGTCGATGTCGCCGTTATGGTTGATACCGATTTCGGCGATGACGTAACAGGGCTGACCCGGGCCGAGCTCTTTTTTCCCAATTTTTACTGTTTTCATTTCGGCTCCATCCGTCTTCCGTATTTAGTTTATTCCTAACAGCCCGAGGATTGTTGCAGGGGAGAGTTGTAGGCGTATATCCCCTATGGGTGTCATTACCGCTGCGGTAACTTCCCACATTTTCAATTAGATACGGGAGATGGTGAAAGCCAATTTTGCGGTGAGTGGCGGATTGGTAACTGGTTTATTTTACGAGTTGGTAAACAGCGAGGAGTAGAGAGGAAGGAGTAAGGAGTAGAAAACGCAACAGCAAAAGCAAAAGCGTTGACGCAAAGGGCGCAAAGAGAGAAGCAAGTTTCGCAAAGGAAAACTGAAAGACAACTGCAAACGCGGAGGCGCAGCGAAAGACTAAAGCTAACCGCGGAGATAGCTGTCTTCTTTATTAATCCAGTCCCGGCGGGGTGGGGCGAAGAGATCGAAGTTGATGGAGTCTTCGAGAGCTTCGGCCATGTGGGGGACGTTGCCGGGGATGACGAGCAGGTCGCCGGGGTGGAGCAGATATTCAGTGGTGGCGCCAGGTTCGCCGAGGGTGAAGCGCATGAGGCCGGCGGTGATGTAGGCGATTTGTTCGTTGGGGTGGGAGTGGAGCGGGACGATGCAGGACTTTTTGAGCTCGATGCGGGAGAGCATGGCTTGCTCGCCCCAGACGAGCTGGCGCGTGAGCAAGGGGTTCATGGGCTCGGGGGTGATGTCAGACCAGCGGGTGTGGAGGGGCTTTATGGACATGGAGAAAGTTTATAGGGGTTAGGGTTCAGGGCCCAAGGTGCAGAGGACAAAAGCAAACATCACATACCAATTTGTCTTAAATATTCCGCAGGAATATTCGCGAGCGCCATACAAATACAACAGATGGCAAAGAACAACCCTGCAATTCGATAGACGGTAATAACTGCTTTTACCTTTTCGGGATCCTTCGATTTTCTCAGCATCAATTTTGGTAGCAGAACAGGCATGAGCCATGCCCCGCCGAGAAACCAGATCACGCCAATTAGGCCGCCCCAGAATTTAAACGGGTATTCCTGTGGGTCTATCATCGCTACCTTTCGTGGGATAAATGTAACGTAGTGAACGCAAAGGAAAGCAGATTCCCTTCAGGAATGACAACCAGAAGAGCAAAGGCACCCCACCCTGCCCGGCGATGAAGCCGCCGGTCGAGGATGGGGCACCCAGCGTTCAAGGGTTGGATTCACACGGTGTTGATGTAAAGTAGACGGAACAGATTCACATGCAGGTGCGGAAGCTTCTCAAAGCTGGGAAGCGAATCGCGAAATATGATGCTGTGCCGATGAGGCGCAGATGCCGAAGTATCTCTCTCACCGGTTCTTTATTGACTCGCGAAAGGGTATCGACACATGCGCTGTATGGCGAAGAAGTATCCAAGTGGATTGAAGGTAGCGCAGTGGGCGCTAGGGTTTGGATTGTTAGCTTTGGCGTCGGGTAGCGCTGGAGCGCAGACGACTTTACCGGCGAGCGCGATTTCCAACGGCGATAACGCGTGGATGCTGGTGAGCGCGGCGCTGGTGCTGATGATGAGCGGGCCGGGGTTGGCGCTGTTCTATGGCGGCCTGGTGCGCAAGAAAAATATTCTGGGCACGATGATGCAGACCTTCGCCATGATGGCGGTGGTGACGGTGCTGTGGGCGGTGGTGACTTACTCGCTGGCGTTCGGCGTGGGCAGCGGACATTTTGCTGCGTTCATCGGCGGGTTCCACAATATGTTTTTGAAGGGTGTTCCGCTGACACCGATCTTTGAATATGCGCCGACAATTCCGGGGCAGACTTTCATGGTGTATCAGCTGATGTTTGCGATCATCACGCCGGCGCTGATTACGGGCGCGTTTGCAGAGCGCATGAAGTTTTCCGCAATGCTGGCGTTCATGGTGCTGTGGGCGATCTTTGTATATAGCCCGATGGCACACATGGTGTGGGGAATTGGCGGCTTGCTGAATGCGAGCACAAGCACAACCTTCGGATCTCTGGCAGGGAAGTTTCCGTGTTTGGATTTTGCCGGCGGAACAGTCGTTCATGTAACCAGCGGTGTGAGCGCACTGGTTACGGCGCTGTATCTGGGCAAGCGGCTGGGATATCCGCAGAAGCCGATGCCGCCGCACTCGGTGGTGCTGAGTTTTGTAGGCGCGTGTTTGTTGTGGGTTGGCTGGTTCGGGTTCAATGCGGGGTCGGCGCTGTCTGCAGGATCGCTGGCGACGAGTGCGTTTGTGAACACACACTTTGGCGCGGCAGCAGCAGCGATTGGTTGGGCCGGAGCTGAGTGGATTCGCAACAAGAAGGTGAGCGCGCTGGGAGCAATCTCCGGGGCAGTGGCCGGGCTGGTGGCGATTACACCAGCTTCGGGCTTTGTGACTCCGATGGGCGCGCTTTGGATTGGGCTTCTGGCAGGCGTGTTCTGCTACCTGATGGTGGTGAAGGTGAAGAACGTGTTTGGCTATGACGACTCGCTGGACGCCTTTGGCGTGCACGGAGCGGGTGGAACGATTGGCGCAATCCTGACCGGATTGTTTGCGCATTCGGGCATCAATGCGATTTTTGGACCTGGTAAAGCGACAGGCTTCTTTGAAGGCAACCACGGGCAGGTGGTGAACCAACTGATAGGCGTGGCGATTGCGTGGGCGATTTCCATCGTCGGAACGCTGATAATTCTGTTCGTAGTTGATAAGCTGATTGGTCTGCGCGTGAGCGAGGACGATGAACGTGAAGGTCTGGATCTGACTCAGCATGGCGAAGAAGGCTATGACTGGGAAAATGCTTAGAGACAGGGTCAAGGGCCGAGGGCCAGGGGCCAAGAAAATACGAGGACGAAATGCAAAAGATTGAAGCAGTGATTCAACCGTCGAAGCTGGATGCCGTGAAGGAAGCCCTGGTCGAAGTGGGCATTCTGGGCATCACGATTTTTGAGGCGCGCGGACATGGAAGGCAGAAGGGCCACACGGAGTTCTACCGCGGACGTGAGTATGCGGTGGATCTGTTGCCCAAGGTCAAGTTGGAGATCGTGGTGTCTGACGAGATGGCGGAGAAGGCCATCCAGGCAATCATCACGGCGGCACGCACGGGACGCATTGGTGATGGAAAGATCTTCGTTTCCAAGATCGATGAGGCAATTCGGATCCGGAATGATGAGCGTGGAGAGATTGCGTTGTAGGGCGGAGGAAATGCAAAAGCAAAAACCTTGAACGCAATGTACGCAAAGTTTAAGCGCAATGTACGCAATGGAAGACAAAAGCAAAAGCTTTAACGCAGCGGTCGCGGAGGTTTCGCGGAGGGCGCAGAGAAAACAAAAGCAAAGCGACAGTTGAACGGCGGAGGGGGTGGCTGCGACGGACGGAGCAAAGCACAGCGAAGAGACAGTCCGTGCGGGGTATGAGCGGCGGATGGGTGAGATTCGCCGTGAGTTCGAGCAGGACGGCGATGGGGTGAAGGCTGCGCTGGCGCGGTCTGAAATGGTGGATGCGCTTGTATTGCGGCTGTGGGCGAGCGAGGTGGAGCGCGCGCCTGAGCTTGCTAAGGGCGTGGGGATTGCCGCGGTGGGCGGCTATGGGCGCGAGAGCCTGTTTCCTTATTCAGACATCGATCTGCTGTTCTGCGTGGAGAAGAACACACGCGAAAAAGCGAAGGACGCGGTGCGGAGAATTTCGCAGACGCTGTGGGACTGCGGGATGCAGGTTTCGGTGACGACGCGTGCGCCGGATGAGTGCGAACGGTTTGAGGTGACGAATCCCGAGTTTGGGCTTTCGCTGATGGACGCGCGTGGGATTGGCGGCGATGCGAAGGTTCTACAGAGGCTGGAAGAAAAGTGTGTGGCGAAGCTGATTGCAAAAGACGCCAAGGCGCTGGGGCAGGAGCTTGCGTCGTTGACGCGGGAACGCCACGCGAAATATGGCAACACGCTGTTTCACCTGGAGCCAAATATTAAAGATTGTCCGGGTGGTTTGCGCGATGCACATGTATGTCACTGGCTGGCTGTATTGCGCGGAGGTAGAGCAGCAGATACAGGTGCTGAGTTAGAAGAGGCGATGAACTTTCTGGCGTCGACGCGATGCTTTCTGCACTATCGCCGGGAGCGCGACGACAACACGCTGGACTGGGCGGCGCAGGATGCGGCGGCGATTGCACGCGTTGGTCTGTCGCGGACGGGCATCAATGTCGATGCAGCGTATTGGATGCGCGCGTATTTTCGTCATGCGCGAATGGTGGAACGGTGCTTGCTGCGGGAGATGGATGCCGCGGGTCTGAAGATGGAAGATGGGCCGGCGGTGAAAAAGGTGCGGCCGCCGGCAAAGTCTGGAATGAAGTGGTTGGATGGGCAGCTGGAGCTGGGTCAGTTGAGCGATGGCACGTATGCGGCGCGCGATCCTGATGCCGTGCTGCGGGCGTTTGCGCTGATGGCCGAAAGCGGCGTGCGACTGACGGCGGAGAGCGAAGAGAAGATTGAAGAAGCGATTCCGGTGCTTTCGGCAAACCTGGAAGAAGGACCGCGGTTGTGGCGCAGACTAGCGGCAGTGCTGACCGGGGCGCGCGCGGCTGGAGCGCTGCGTACGATGCATACGCTGGGGGTGCTGGAGTTAATCCTGCCGGAGTTTCATGGGATCGATGCGCTGGTGATCCGCGATGCTTACCACCGCTACACGGTGGATGAGCATACGTTCGTGCTGATAGAGACGCTGCATCGGATGGCGGATGCTCCGGAAAAGAATGCTCCTGAGTGGCGTGCGCGGCTGGGCGCGATGATGCGCGAGTTATTAAGTCCAGAGTTGTTGTTTTTGGCGGCGCTGCTGCACGATACGGGGAAGGGGCGAGCAAGCGACGATCATGCGGCGGCGAGCGCGCAGATGGCGCGTGGCGTAATTGAGCGACTGGAGATGGATGCGTACGACGGCGGACTGGTGCTGCGGCTGATCGAGATGCACCTGGAGATGTCTGCGGCGCTGCGCAGAGATATTTTCGATGCGGAGACAGTGCGCGGGTTTGCGGCGAAAGTGCAGACACACGAGGCGCTGCGTATGTTGACGCTGTTTACCTATGCGGATATCGCGGCGGTGCATCCCGATGCGATGACTCCGTGGAAGGCAGAAAATTTGTGGCGGCTCTCGATGGCGACGGCGAACCAACTCGATCGCCATGTGGATGAAGAGCGTGTTCATGCGCGAAGGACGATTGCACAGGCGCGCGGAGGGTCGCGGGGAACGGAAGACAAGATCACGCGCGTGATGGCGCTGATGAAGGGCAAGCAAGCCGAGGTCGAGGAATTTCTGGAAGGATTTCCGGAACGTTATGTGCAGACGCGAACTCCGGAGACGATGCGCGAGCACCTGGAGATGACACGGAGGTTTGTGGGGGAGCCTTTCCAGATTGCGTTTCAGCATGGGGAGTCAGTGAGTGAAATTACGCTGGTGACGCGCGACCGTCCACGGCTGTTCGCAGGTATGGCTGGGGCGCTGGCAGCGTGGGGGATGAATGTGGTGACGGCAGACGCGTTTGCGAATGCGGCCGGCGTGGTGGTGGATAGCTTCCGGTTTATCGATACGTTTCGGACGCTGGAGTTGAATGAGAGTGAGCGCGAACGGTTTGTGGCGAGCGTGCGCGAGTTGATTGCGGGACGGGCGTCCGTGGAGAAGATGCTGAGCAGCCGGCGGCGTGCGAAGCGTCCTGCGCCGCGGCTGGTGGTGGAGACGAAGATTGATTTCGACGATGAGGCATCGTCGAGCAGCACGCTGCTGCAGGTGGTGGCGCAGGATGTGCCGGGGTTGCTGCGCGCGATTTCGGCGACGCTGAGTGAGTTGGGCTATAACGTGGAGGTGGCGCTGATCGATACCGAAGGCGAGACTGCGATCGATGTGTTCTACCTGACCAGCGATGGGCAGCAGTTGGATGAGACGCAGAAGAAAGTGCTGCGCCAGGCGCTGGCGGAGGCGATTGAAGCAAATGCGAAGTAGAGCAGTGGTAAGTGGTAAGTGGTTAGTGGTTGGTGCGATCTTATTGGCGCCGGTGGGGGTTGGTGGGGCGCAGACCAAGGCAGAGCCGAAGGGCGATTGTCTGCAGGCGGTGATCGAAGGTGACGTAAAGGCTGGGCAGGGGTTTGAGCGTGAGTTCGCGCCGGGGCTGAAGTTTTTGCTGGAGCCGCTGCCGCAGGGTTCGGGATGGATCGTGAGGGTGCTGCCGGTGGGGCAGCCACGTGGAGCGCACGATTTTGCAGAGCTGGCGACGCCGCCATACCGGTCGGTGACGCCGTTGGCTGTGAGCACGGATTTTGCCTTCCGGGCGCAGGACGCAGTGGGGTGGAATCCGCGGAGGTTCCGGTACGCGCAAGATGCGGAGGCGGCGCGGCGGCTGGAGGCGCTGTATTCCGGCGTGGTTGCGAACGATACGACGGCCAGCACAAAAGCGGCAGAGTTGACGACCGAGCAGCCAGAGGGTTCGTTACAGATTTTGAACGCGGTGATTGTGCCGGGGACGGCTAATCAGTGGCAGATAGCGGCGGCCGTGGCGCTGCATTTTGAGAACACACCGCACGAGGTGGAACAGGGGGCGCAGCCAAGCCCGCTGGGCAAGCTGGACGAGCTGCAGTTTCGGGTGAAGCTGGAACTGGAGCCGGGTGTGCGGGCGGCGAAGGGCGTGGCCGAAGAGAAAATTCCGTGCGCGATACAACCAACAGTTGCGGCGAAACAACCACATTAACTAGAACTGCATCCGACGGTTTACAAGCAGAACTGTAGAAACTCTTTCGCCAGTCCGATTAGCGATAGAAAGCAAGGCGTAAGAGCAAAGCGCTGAATATTTAGGCGGGCTCCCAAGCAGTTGAACCGTATACTGGGCAAGTATGACCATTCCTTCCAATCAGACTTCGACCAATGGTCGGCCTACTGAAGTTCCTCAAAGCAAAGATCGTTATTTCTTTGGCACACTCGATAGCTTCGGCAAGAATCGCGACAAGGTCGATGAAGTTAACTGGGGTGAGGCGCAGCCGGAAGGGGTTGTTCTGGCAAGCATGGATGCGGCAATCAACTGGGTGCGCAAGAACTCGGTGTGGCCGATGACGTTTGGCCTGGCATGCTGCGCGATTGAGATGATGTCCATGGGCGGAAGCCGGTACGACATTGCGCGCTTTGGGGCAGAGGTCTTTCGCCCAAGCCCGCGGCAGAGCGACTTAATGATTGTGGCCGGACGGGTTTCGCAGAAGATGGCGCCGGTGATCCGGAGGCTGTACGAGCAGATGCCGGAGCCGAAGTGGGTAATTTCAATGGGGGCGTGTGCGACGTCCGGCGGAGTTTTCAACAACTATGCCCTGTTGCAGGGGGTGAATCAGGTGATTCCTGTAGATGTTTATGTGCCGGGTTGTCCACCCCGCCCGGAGCAGCTCTTGTACGCGATTACCCTGCTGCAGGAGAAGATTCAGGCCAGTCGTGGAACTGTTCGAGAGACGCTGAATCTGGCTTAGGACAAGGTTTTTTCGAATTCCGGGGTTAGAGATAATTAATGAAGTAAGCCCCGGAAGATTGCGAAGAGGATGTTTTTCGGAACTGCCGGGGGGTGTCAAGCCCGGTAAATTCCGAAAATAGTAAGTGCTAGAGCAATTTTTGTTCTGGACACAGGCTTTATCTGCGGTACACTTTTGTGGAATTCACAAAGGGATAGCGGGACCGAGTGTAGCCGGGACTCGCAGAAATTTAAATAGCAAGACGAGTTATTCGTGGAGGATTGTCGAATGTCTTATCGCCCGTTTCGCAATATCGGCCGGTCACTGCTGGCTGCATGTGCGGTCAGCGTTGTAACAGCTAGCTTGTGCGCGCAAACTGCCGCACCGAGCACAACCGCTCCTGCAGGCCCCAATCCTTCTCGCGTAGACGTATTTATGGGGTTCTCCTACATGGGTTCGCACGGCGTGGTACAGCCCGCCGGCTACAAGTTCAATTCGGTGAACCTCGGCACAGAGGGAAGCGTCGCCTACTGGTTCAATAAGTATGTCGGCGCCGAGGGTGTGTTTATTGGGAACCCGGACGGATGCCCGAACGGAAATTGCCCGGTGGGCGGGGATGCATTCTACGCCGGCTACGCTGGTCCGATCTTCCGTGCTCCCATGCAGAACTTCACATTGTTTGCACACGGCCTGGTAGGCGGAGTGCACGGCAGCGGTCCGAACCAGAATACTGCCGGCGCAACCTCTATTTCGGCCGAGCCGTGGACGTGGGGTCCCGGCCTGTTGGTCGGCGGCGGTATGGACTATGACCTGCCGTGGTTCCATCACCACTTCGGCATCCGCCTGTTTGAGGCCGACTACCGCTACATTCATGAGGATTACGGCCCGGCGAATCCATCGATCGGAGTTACGGGTGGCCGTGCAAACCTGAACGCCGCCGAGTTGAGCTCGGGCATTCTGCTGCACTTTGGCAGCATCATTCCTCCTCCTCCGATCGCGTATGCGTGCTCGGTGACGGCTCCGACTGGAACGATCTACCCTGGCGACCAGGTGACGATCACCGGCACGGCGACCAACGTACTGCCGAAGAAGACACCGGAGTATTCGTGGTCGGGTGATGGCGGCGCGACCGGCACATCGAACGTGATCACGGTTACGTTCAAGGATGCCGGCACCTACACGGTGAAGGGACACGTCAGCGACGAAGGCATGAAGCCCGGCCGCTTCGCCGATTGCTCTACGACCGTTACGGTAACTCCGTTCTCGCCTCCGACGGTTGGCTGCTCGGCTAACCCCGCGCAGGTTCAGTCCGGTGCGTCCTCCACGATTACGGCGAGCGGCATGAGCC